>OLNN01000440.1_pt1 | contig 44632 bp, 34 predicted proteins | sample 1672141 | NCBI WGS metagenome assembly OLNN01 (sample SAMEA3136652, study PRJEB25190) | human gut metagenome | biome: human gut; feature: human-associated habitat; material: faeces | place: Austria | collected 2013
TGCAGCTTGCCGATTCGGCCGCAGCCTACAACGCCAATTTTCAAAATGCCCATTGGAATTCTCTCCTTTTATATAAGGTGATTCTATTATAAACCACTTGCGGGTGTGCTTCAAGGGTGCAGCGTATTTTTCAGCGCACCGCCCAATTTTGGGGCTTCTGTTTGGTGAAAAATAGCAAAGCGGAGCGCAAAAAAATCGTGCAAAATATCCGTGCATTGTGCTAAAATAGAAAATGCACAGGAAAATGCAACACATTGCACGTTGGTGTCTAAAATGCGGTGAAACGCTTGTGCGCTTTACTGCACTATGATAAAATATGAACGTATTGTGGCAAAAATGTGTCTTTTAGGGATAAAAGAGGATACATGGATGCCTGAAAAGGAGAATATCTTATGAAGGTAACTGCACAGTGGATCGCAGAGCAGTGCGGCGTATCGCGTGGAACAGTGGACCGAGTTGTAAACGGCCGACCGAATGTAGCGCCGGAAGTGCGGGAGCGCGTGCAGAAAATAATCAGCGAATACGGCTACAAAACGCCGTCGCAGCGGCAGGCCGCCCGTGCGGGACACGGCGCGTTCCGCATCGGCGTAATCCTGCCGAGCTGGGATGCGTTTTTCATCCGCCGGATGCGCGAGGGCATTCGCGTGGCTGTACACAACCGCGGATTAAATGATGTAAATGTGCTGGTGGAGGAGCTGAAAAACCGCTCGCACCGTGCGTATTTCGAGGCCATCGGACGCATGGAGGAGCGCGGCATTGACGGTCTCATTGTCACCGCGCCGGACACGGTAGCGATGAGTGAGGAGATCGACCGGCTGGTCGCAATCGGCATTCCGGTCGTTACCTGCGACTCGGATGTGCGGCAGAGCCGCCGCCTGTATCATATCGGACAGAACATGGTCAAATCCGGCCGGATTGCCGCCGGACTGCTTGCACCGTACGTTGAGGGACAGGATGTGCTCGTCGTTACCGGCAACCGTGAATTCACGGCGCACGGACTGCGTGTGCGCGGCTTCCTTGATCGCCTGCACGAGATTTTTGATGATAACGTAAACGTCAACGTCATCGAGAGTGTCGAGCAGTACGAGCTGACCTACGACGGCGTACTGCAGCAGGTGCGGCAGAACCCGCGTCTGCGCGGTATTTATATGGCAAACGAGTCCGTGCGCGGCTGTATGGACGCGCTCGAGCGCGCAAAGCCCAATCGGCGCATTCACGTTGTCTGTCACGATCTGACGCCGCATGCGCGCCAGTATTTGGAGGACGGACGGCTGGATTTCATCGTCGATCAGGATTTTTCGGCGCAGACGACGCGCGCGATCGAAGTGCTGGCGCATACACTGCGTACCGGAGAGTCGCCGCGGCAGAGCATCGAATACATTCACACCAGTATTATCACAAGGGAATTGTTGTGAGAAAGGAGCCTATATGAAAGCAAACTGGAAGCGCACACTGCTGTCTCTGGTGCTGTGCGCCGGATTTGTATGGCCTGCAGGCGCGGTAAGCACCGGACAACCGGCAGCGCCGCAGACCGGGACGAGCACCGCGCAGAGCAAACCGGCGGCGTATACCGTCAAGAAAATGGGTCTGCTGGGCGTCAAGCGTACGGTGGAGAGTGACAATAACACGGTGAAAATGCTGAATAAAACGGCAGCTTCGCTGGACAGCAGCTCATATATGTCGGGTTCGGCGTCCGGTGCGACCGGCGAGAGCGAGATAGCAATCTACGCTGCGCTGATTGAGGATATGAAAAAGGCCATGGACGGACTGGATAAGACCAGTGATCTTTATAAGACCTATGCGGCACAGTTAAAGGTATTAGAGGATTACCAGACCAGCCTGAATCAGAATGCCGTCAGCGGCATGCAGCAGGCAATGGCCATGCTGTCCCAGCTGGATGACGCGGCGTACACGCTGCGCAAGCAGGCGAAAAACGTCTCCGGTCAGTTGGCGCTCGGTGCACAGACCATGCTGATTACCATTAAAAATCTGGGCTACACCAAGGAAAACCTGCAGGTAACGCTCACACAGCTGGACCGAAATCTGGCTGTGCTGAAAACGCAGAGAAAACTCGGCATGATTGGGCAGCTGCAGCTTGACACGGTGCAGAATCAGCGCGACAAGCTGGCGCAGTCCATCGACACACTGGAGACCACCCGCGAAAATCTCGGTTCGAGCGTTGCGCTGATGTGCGGTCTGGACGCGAACACCATCGTGATGCCGGCCGACTTTGAAACGCTGTACGAGGGCAATCTGGATAAGATGTCCTATCAGAAGGATTTGGAGCAGGCGCAGAAGAACAGCTTCCTCATCTGGCAGAAGCAGGACGCTGTGCGCAGCGCGTACAACTCGTACGACAAGAACATCAGCGGTACCGCCGAGGCGGTCAAGTCCGCTGAGGACGCACTGGCGGCGGCCAAGGAGTCGGTAGTGGCTGCATTCGACAGCACCTATAAGACCGTCAAGGACTGCCGGACGACTCTGGCAGCCAAGCGAACCGCACAGTCACAGGCGGAACTTGATCTGAAAACCGCGACCGTGAAGTACAGGAAGGGCATCATCTCCAAGCTGGCGTATCAGCAGGCGCAGGATGCCGTAACGACCGCAAAGCTGAATGTGGAAAGCGCGTATCTGTCGCTGTATACCGCATATAACCAGTATGAATGGGCCAAGGAAGGCGTACTTATCACCACCGCAGCCGCATAACAGAAGGGAGAAAACAATATGAAACGAACCATTGCAGCCGGTCTTTCTGCCGCTCTGCTGTGCGGCATGGTCGTACCGGCGTTTGCCGCCGATACCAAGACCGCGACGAACACCACCGGCACCACCCAGACCCAGCCAACGGCGCCGGTCAAGCTGACGTTTGACAAGCTGGAGGAGACCGTCCGCCAGAACAACGTCACCATCAAGGCGAACAACAACACCGTGCTCAGCGCGGAAAAGACCGATGTAAGCGACCAGTACATCGAAAGCTATTTCCAGCTTTCCGAGCAGATTTCGTCCTACCGGAAGCAGATCAAGGAACTGCAGAAAACGCTGAAGGAACTGGGAACCGACAAGGCGAACGCCGGTCTGCGCAAGACGCTTGAGAGCCAGATTTCCATCCTGCAGCGCAATCTGGCAGCCGCTGAGGCTTCGTACAGGAACCTCGACGATGATGAGGACGACGCAGAGGAAGATCAGGAGAAAACGGTTGATCACACCCGCCGTCAGATGCAGAATGCAGCTGATGAGATCTGTCTGAGTGCGGAAAACACCTACATTTCTCTGCGCGGCATGAAGTATACGCTCAACCAGACAAACCGCAGCATTCAGCAGCTTGACCGCAACATTGCGACTGTGCAGAAGCAGGTAAAGCTGGGCATGACCGGTGTAAATACGCTCAAGAGCCTGCAGGCACAGCGTGAGAGCGCCGTTGCCAGCAAGGCATCGCTGACCACGCAGGTAGAGGCGCTGACCAACACGCTCGCTATCCAGTGCGGCTATACCACCGGTACACAGATCGAAACGAGCGATCTTCCGGTCGTAACCGCCGAGCAGGTCACCTCCATTGATTATGACAAGGACCTTGCCGAGGCGCTCAAGAACAGCTATGCGATCTACTCCAAGGAGTACGCAATGCAGACCGCGTCCGACGATTACGAGAACAACAAGACTAATACGCTGTATGCTTATCAGGCAGCCAAGATCGACCGCGACGCACAGAAGGAGAGCACGACCGCTTCCTTCCGCAAGCTGTATACCGACCTGCAGGAGAAGCAGACCGCACTTGCTGCGGCGGATGCCGATCTCGCACAGGCGAAAAAGACGTTTACGGTAAGCCAGGTGCAGTACACGCGCGGCATGATCTCCAAGATGGCGTACACGGATGCGCTTGACACCTTCACCACCGCACAGGAGACCGAGGTTGCAGCGCGTATTGATCTGCTGACCGCCTACAACACCTATCAGTGGGCAAAACGCGGTGTAATTACGGCAACAACTTGATAAGCTGACCGTTTTGCGAGTATAGCAGATATGTATAATGAATTGGAGGACCCCGATGAGCAATAGCAAACGAATCCTTGCGGCGCTGCTGGCCGGTGCGATGGTACTGTGTGCAGGCTGCGGCAAGGAAGAGGAAACCGAGGAGGAGAGCTCAAACAGCACTGCGGTTGAGGTAACCGATGTTACCTCGGGTGCGATGAGCTCGGAATACACGCTGAACGGCAAGATTGCCGCCGTCAATGAGGTGCAGGTGTTCCCGCTGCTGGCAGGTCAGGTGCAGACGCTGAACGTCAGCGAAGGCGACACCGTATCCAAGGGTCAGACCCTGTTTACGGTGGATACCTCGACGGTTACCTCGACGATGAGCTCGCTGCAGCAATCCTACAGCGCCACCAAGACCGCGACCGACCGTGCGATTGAATCGGCAAAGGTCGGTGTGGAGCAGGCGGAACTGGCGGTCAGCAACACGGAAGCACTGCTCGAAGCCGGTGCGGCTGCCGAGCAGGATCTGACCAAGGCTAAGCAGGCACTGACGCAGGCGCAGGCAGGTGTCGCGCAGGCTGAGGCCCAACAGTCCGCGTCTCTGGCGCAGATTCAGGCGTCTATGGACCAGATCAACAAGCAGGCAAGCCTTGGCACGGTAACCGCTCCGTGCTCGGGTACGGTTACGGCTGTAAACGTAGACCGCGGCGGCATGGCATCCTCGGCGCAGCCGAGCGTGGTTATTGCCGAGAACGGTGCGGTTGAGGTACAGGTTTCTGTCGCTGAGGACGTATTCACCGGCATCAAGGTCGGCGATACCGCAGGCGTCACGGTTTCCGCTGTCTCCAAGGAGTCGATGAACGGTACGGTCAGCACGCTGCCGGCGGCTGCCAATGCACAGACCAATCTGTATGACGTTTCGGTTTCTCTGCCGTCCGGCACCAAGCCGCCAATCGGCGCGTTTGCTACCGTCACCTTCTATACCGACCGCCGCGCAAGCACGATTTCCGTGCCGACCGAGTCTATCCTGACCGGCAACAACAACGAGCAGTATGTGTTCACCGTAAATGCGGATGGCACTGCCGCAACCCGCGTTACCGTCACTACCGGACTGGTTACCAAGGATTCGACCGAGATCGTTTCCGGCCTCAAGGCGGGCGATCGGGTTGTTACCAAGGGTCAGTCTTATCTGTCGGACGGTGCAGCCGTGCATGTCGTCACCTCGGACGCCGCAGACGGTGGGGAGGGCTAAGCGCGCATGAAATTCGCACAAACCTTTATCAAACACCATGTAATGACCATCCTGCTGTACATACTGGTCGTTGTGTTTGGTTTTTACAGCTTCCAGAACCTGCCGCTGGCGCTCATGCCGTCCATGGAGGTTCCGGCAGCGGTTGTTTACGCTACTTACCCGGGTGCCGGTCCGGAGGATATCGAGCAGCAGGTAACCAAAAAACTCGAGGGTGCGGTAGCGGGTCTGTCCGGTCTGGATACGCTCCAGTCCACCTCGTCCGAGAATATGGCTATGCTGGTCATCCGGTTTACGAATGATACCGATATGGATCAGGCAATGACCGACCTGCGCGACAAGGTTGCACAGGTAAAGAGCCAGCTGCCGGATGATGCATCCGACCCGACCGTTATGTCGATTGATGTTGACTCCATGCCGGTCGTTTCGGTGGCGCTGCGCGGCAACGATCTGGCTTCTCTGCAGTCCATCGCCGAGGACGAGATTCAGCCGGCGCTCGAGCGCCTGGACGGCGTAGCGTCTGTTGATATTTCGGGCGGCTACGAGCAGGAGATCGCAGTCCACACGGACGCCTCCCGCCTGAAGGGCTATAACCTGACCATTTCGTCCATCGGTCAGCAGCTCGGCGCGGACAACATCGCCATTCCGGGCGGCGATCTGGATAACGGTTCGCAGACGCTGGCTGTCCGCACGGACGGCGAGTATTCGTCCATTGATGATGTTAAGAACGCTCTGATCTCGCTTCCGGCAGGCGGCACGGTCCGTCTGAGCCAGATTGCGGATGTTTCCATGCAGCCGAAGGATCAGGACGCCATCTCCAAGGTTGACGGTGAGGAATGTATCATCCTGTCGGTCAACAAGCAGTCCGGCTCCAATACGGCGCAGATTGCCGAACTGGCCAAGGCTGAGTTTGACTCCCTGCTTAAGAGCAACGATTCCCTGCAGTGGAATATCGTTATGGATCAGTCCGACTATATCAACATGACGGTTGATAACGCTATTCAAAACATCTGGATGGGCGTGCTGTTCGCCGCGATCGTGCTGTTCCTTTTCCTGCGCGACTTCGGCGCGACCATGGCTGTTACCATCGCAATGCCGTGCTGTATCCTGTTTACGTTCCTGATTATGAACGTGCTGGGCATTACGCTGAACATGATGTCGCTCGGCGGTATCACGCTCGGCGTAGGTATGATCGTGGATAATTCCATCGTTGTTCTGGAGAATATCTTTACTTATCGAGCGGACGGTTACGACCGTCTGGAGGCCTGCACCAAGGGCACCGGCGAGGTCATCGGTGCAGTTATCGCCTCCACGCTGACCACGGTCGCCGTATTCCTGCCGATCGCACTTTCCGGCGGTATGGCCGGCATGATGTTCAAGGAATTCTGTATCACCATCGTAGCGCTGCTGCTCAGCTCGCTGATCATTTCCATCACGCTCGTGCCGCTGCTGTGCTATTTCCTGCTCGGCGGCACCAAGCAGCAGAGCGTCAAGCCGCAGGGCTCGGGCGCAACGCCGATCACCGAAAAGCCGCTGTCGCGTGCATACCGCAGTTCGCTGAATTTCCTGATCACCCACCGCTGGGCAGGCGTCGCGCTGACCGTTGTCATCTGTATTGTCAGCGTGCTCAGCGTCAGCCAGGCGGGCATGGAGCTCATCCCGGAGATGGATGAGGGTGAGGTGAGTGTTACGGTTTCCATGCCGAACGGTTCGACTATGGAGGACACTGCCGCCATCGAGGACCGCATTGCGGCCATCGCAGTTGATACCATCCCGGAGCTGGAGCAGATCTACTACTCGACCGGTTCTTCGACCTCGATCATGTCCTCGTCCTCGGGCGCAAGCGTTACCATTTCGCTGGTAGATCTCGATCAGCGTGACCGCTCGTCAGCGGATATCGCCAAGCAGCTGCGCCATGACCTGCAGGATATTGCAGGCTGTGAACTGACGGTTTCGACCAGCAGCACCATGTCGATGTCCACGGATTCGGACATCAGCGTTGAGCTGACCGGCGATGACTACGACCAGCTGGCTGAGACGGCAGACGATCTGGCAAACCAGATCAGCGCCCTGCCGGATGCCATCAATGTTGAGTCCTCGGCAGGCGAGCAGACTCCGCGCGTTGCCGTTAAGATCAACCGCGAGAACGCCTCGCGCTTCGGTCTGAATGCGGCCACCATTGGCGGTTTGGTTCGTGGTGAGCTGACCGGCTCGACCGCAACCACGCTCCGAATGAACGGTGAGGAATACGACGTTACCGTTGCCGGCGACGAGGATGTAGCAACCAGTCTGGACGCACTGCGCTCCATGCAGATTCCGACCATGACCGGCGGCACCGTACCGCTGTCCATGGTGGCGGATGTCTACACTGAGCTCAGTCCGCAGTCCATCGTGCGCAAGAACCAGAAGGAGACCGTAACCATCACCGGTGAAAGCGAATCCGGTGACAGCAATGCCATTAAGGCAGCCGTTGACGACATTGTTGCCAAGTACGAGCTGCCGGACGGCGTAGAGGTAGGCGAAGGCGATACCGCTGCTTCGCAGATCGCGGAGACCACCGGTACGCTGATGCTGGCCCTTGCGGTGGCAATCATGCTGGTATATTTCATTCTGGCAACGCAGTTCAACTCGTTCTCGCTGCCGATTGCAATCATGCTGATCCTGCCGATCGGTCTGCTTGGCTCGATGATCCTGCTGTGGCCGACCGGAAACCATGTTTCCATGGTCGCACTGCTCGGTGTTATCATTCTGGCCGGTACAGTCGTCAACTCGTCCATCGTGCTGATCGACTATACCCTGCAGCGCCGTCAGCGCGGTGAGGATAAGAATACGGCTATCCTGAACGCATGTCCGCGCCGTGTCCGTCCGGTGCTGATGACCGCTATGACCACTATCCTCGGCCTTGTGCCGATGGTATGCTCCAGCGGCGAAGGCTCCGAGATGATGAAGCCGATGGGTGTTGTTATGATGACCGGTATGGTTATCTCCACCATCGCAACGCTGTTTATCACCCCGGTTTACTATTCGCTGACCGACAGCGTCGCTTCCCGCCTTTCCGGCCTGTTTAAGAAAATCAAGCTGCCCAAGTTTAACTTTCATAAGAAAAATCCGCAGCAGTAAGCAAAAAGGGAACCGCTTTCGGTTCCCTTTTTGAATTGAGGATGGATAATGAATGGCGGGCAAAATGGGTACCGCAGTTGTCCAATGTCTGTACAATCTACCCGCAGGGGAGCACAGTGTGCTCCCGCACCCATTTAACGATGACTTGGGCAAACACTGTTCGCCCCTACGGGTATACGAGTGCAAATGAATTTACAAACGACGTATTGATTCAACCGCCGCGATAATTTTCCATTCTTCATTCTCAATTTTCAATTCCGATATTCCCTTGCATATCGCACAAGTGAAGTCTATAATATTTGTATAAATTGCAGATAGGAGCGAACAATATGGCTTCGGATAAAACAAATGTAATGCGTGTGCTCGAGCAGCACAAGATCGCCTATAAGCCGCACGAATACCCGCACGGCAAGGACGCCGTAGACGGTGTTTCGGTTGCGGAACTGCTCGGTCAGAACCCTGATCAGGTATTCAAGACGCTGGTTGCACGAGGCAAATCGGGCGGCTTTCATGTATTCGTTATTCCGGTCGCAAAGGAGCTTGACCTGAAAAAAGCAGCCAAGGCGGCAGGCGAAAAGTCGGTCGAGATGGTGCATGTCAAGGAACTGTTGGGCCTTACCGGCTATGTACGCGGCGGCTGCTCGCCGGTCGGCATGAAAAAGGCGTTCCCGACTGTGTTTGACGAGAGCGTGAACAATGTCCCGACCGTGATGGTCTCTGCGGGCAAGATTGGCTTCCAGATCGAATGTGCACCGGCGGATCTCATCAAGCTGACACGCTCCGCGACCGCGCATATCACGACGGATTAAGGCAATACTGCATGATTAAACAAGAGCGATTTGTGAGTGGATTTTGTGCACTGACGAGGCGCGGTTTTGCGGTAATACTTGATGTATTACCGTAGAATCAGCGGCAGCGCGACCGGAGCCTGCACAAGGAACCGCTATAAAGTCAGGGCACAAAATTTCCGCAAAGCGCCGCAGTCTTAATTGTGCAGTGCTGCCTTACGTCTGCGGTTTCAGCAGCCCTGCCGCATCCGGAAACAGCGCGAACACGTTCTGCACGCCGCAGCCCGCCAGCTGCGCCAGCTTGGCCGCCAGCGTGGAATCATCGTCGTACAGGACAAAGTGTGCCTGTCCGTCTGCATTCATGTAAGTGAAGTATTTCGCGCACAGCTCGCGCGAAAAGAACGGCTGTGCGCCGGTCTGCGCGAGCAGCGCGGCTCTTGCTGCGGCACTGAGCGAAACGCCGTTCGGCGTGGGTGACGGCAGGGTGAAATCCTGCGAAACCGGCTGCAGAAACGCGGCAATCCGCGCAGCGCTGTAAATGCCCTGCAGGGAGGAAATGTACTCGGTCAGACTGCCGCCCGAAATCGCGGTGGAGACCGTGAGTATCGCGTGCGACAGCGTGCGTCCGCACTCGAGCGGCACATACAGCGGAATATCCGCATCGTACAGTGCTTCGTCGAATGCGGCCAGCAGGCGGCGGTTCAGCGGCGTGTCGTGCTCAAAATCCGCGAATACGCCGGGCGCTTCCGTGCGCCGCGCCTCGAAAACCAGATCGGCAGCAATGCGCTCGGCGCTGCAGAAGTTGATAGCCTGCGGCGGGTCGGTCACGCCGAGCAGACAGTGCCGCTGCACCGCGGACACCTTGAGCCGCTGCAGCGCCCCGGACTGCGAAATGCCAAGACAAAGCTGCAAAACCGGCATGCCGAGCGAAGCGGCTTTCGTCGTGTCGCGTCCGGTGCATACCAGAATAAGGTTTTTCGTATAGACCATCATGGATCGACTCCTTTGCGATAAAATTATCTTTTCTGGACTTTTTGAATAAATTCCATTACACTATATGTAGCATTACGCTAAATTAGAATACGGGTATTAACAGGAGTGTATGAATGAGCAAACTGATTCCCGATTATGTATTTGATTCGATTTACGATATTACGCCGGAGGTGCTGACTGCCCACGGCGTACGCGGCGTGCTGGTCGATCTGGACGGCACAATGGCATCCCACAAGGCCGCTCTGCCGCCAGATACGCTGCACACCTTTGTCGATCGGCTGAAGGATGCCGGTATTGCCGTGCTGGTGTTCTCCAACAACCATCCCGAGCGGGTAGGAAAGTTCTGCGAGCCGCTCGGTGTGGGCTATATCAGCCATGCCGGAAAGCCGTTTTCGCGCGGCTTCCGCAAGGCGGCAAACCGGCTTGGCCTGTCCATGCGCGAGATTGCCGTCATCGGCGACCAGATTTTCACCGACGTGTTCGGCGGCAACCGCGCAGGCGCGCTGACCTGCTACGTCGAAACGCTCGACCGCCGGTTTTTCTGGATCAACGTGCGCTATCAGCTTGAGCGCGGCTTTATCGCGCGCGGACGGCGCAGAATGGAGGCGAGAGCACATCATGGCTGAGCCGAAATTCGGTCCTGCGGGCAACTCGGAGTCGTTTGCCGCCGCAGGCTTCAAGAAAAGCGAGGATGCGCCTGCATGGCTCGCACAGATGGGACTGACCGCGTTTGAGTATCAGTGCGGACGCGGCGTGCGCTGCGGCGAGGAGACCGCCCTCAAAATCGGTGCGGCAGCCAAGCAGCACGGCATTCAGATGAGCGTTCATGCGCCGTATTTCATCAATCTCTCGTCCGAGGAGAGCGAACGCATGGAGAAAAACGTCGGTTATGTGCTGGAGACCGCGCGGTTGGCTGTGCCGCTTGGCGCAACACGCATGGTCGTGCACTGCGGCGGTCAGGGCAAGCTGACCCGTGACCGCGCTATGCGCAACTCGCACGAAAACGTAAAAAACATCCTGCGTGCGCTGGATGAGGCTCACCTGACCGGCTGCGCGGTCTGCCTGGAAACCATGGGAAAAAAGAGCGTGCTCGGCACTGCTGAGGAGGTCTGCGAGCTGGTGGCGGCCGATGACCGCCTGCTGCCGTGCATCGACTTCGGTCATCTCAACTGCCGCACGGGCGGGCACATGAACACCCGTGAGGAAGTGAAAGCGCTGTTCGACCTGATGGAAAATACCATCGGTCACGAGCGTACCGCCAAGCTGCACGCCCACTTCTCTCATATCGAGTATAACGATAAGGGCGAGGTGCGCCATTTGACGTTCGCGGATACGGTATACGGTCCGGATTTCACGCCGGTCGCGGAGGAAACCGCTGTGCGCGGCTACGCACCGACATTCATCTGCGAATCCGCTGGAACGCAGGCGGAGGACGCTCTAGCCATGAAGCAGTGCTTTATGGCTCAGGCAGAAAAGTAAAAAGTAGGACATTTGCCCTACGGAGACGCTTTGTAGAACTATGCAAAGGGGTATAAACGTATGAAAAAGGTATTATTGATCCACGGTCCTAACCTGAACCTGACCGGTCAGCGCGAACCGGGCATTTATGGTTCGAACACGCTGGCATCCATCAATGCGGAGGTTGTACAGAAGTGCGAACGTCTGGGGATGGAATGCGCGGTATTCCAGTCCAACTCCGAGGGTGCGCTGATCGACCGCATTCACGCGGCTCGTGAGGACTGCGATGCGATCATCATGAACGCCGGTGCGTACACGCACTACAGCTACGCCATCCGCGATGCGATTGCGGCTGTGCGCCTGCCCTGCGTGGAGGTACATATGTCCAACGTGCACGCGCGCGAGGAATTCCGCCACAAGTCGGTCATCGGACCGGTGTGTGCGGGCGTCATTGCAGGCTTCGGCAAGCACAGCTATCTGCTCGCCGTGGATGCGGTAAAATCCATCATCGGCTAATATTTAAGAGGCGATTACCATGAAAAGAAACGAACTGCGTGCCATGCTGCTCGAGCAGCCGTATGATGCGCTGGTGCTGACCAGCGAGATCAGCCGCCGCTATGCCACGGGCTTCCACTCGACAGCGGGCGCAGTGTACCTGTCGGCTAAACAGGCGGTATTCTTCACGGATTTCCGTTATGTCGAAGCGGCACACGCGGCCATCAAGGATTTTGAGGTGCGCGAGATCAAGGCGGGGCAGAGCTATTCTGCGCTTATCAATGAGCTGCTTGACGAGGACGGCGCGAAAAAGGTCGCTCTTGAGGACAAAACGCTTACCTATGCGGAGTTCATGTCCTGGGGCACGGCGCTGCACGCGACAGCTGTCCGTCTCGAGGACGGTGTGGAGCAGCTGCGCATGTGCAAGGAAGAGGACGAGGTTGAGAAGATCGTCGCGGCACAGCGAATCGCGGAGCAGGCGCTCGAGGAGGTACTGAACGACATCAAGGTCGGCGTGACCGAGAAGGAGATCGCAGCACGGCTGACCTACCTCATGCTGCACTACGGTGCGGAGAACATGTCGTTTGATCCGATCGTCGTTTCGGGCGCGAACAGCTCCAAGCCGCATGGCGTACCGGGTGAAAAGACCATCGGGGCGGGCGATTTCGTGACGATGGACTTCGGCTGCATTTACGACGGCTACTGCTCGGATATGACGCGCACGGTCGCGGTCGGTCATGTCACCGACGAGATGCAGACCGTGTACGACACGGTGCTGAACGCACAGCTTGCAGGCATTGCTGCATGCAAGGCCGGTGTGAGCGGTCGGGACGTTGACGCGGCAGGCCGTAAGATTATCGAGGCGGCAGGCTACGGTGATGCCTTCGGCCACGGCTTCGGCCATGGTGTAGGACTGGAGATCCACGAGGCTCCGGTTGCCTCGCCGCGCGGAGAAGCGCCGCTGCCGGCAGGCAGTATCGTCACCGCAGAGCCGGGTATTTATCTGCCGGGCAAGTTTGGCGTGCGTATTGAGGATATGCTGTACGTCATTGAGGACGGCTGCATTGATCTGACCGATGCGTCCAAGCAGCTTATTGTTCTGTAAATTGCGAAAAGGGGAGAAAACGTTGTTTTCTCCCTTTTATATTCCGTGAATGTTGGGAATGGGTTGCCGTATCGCTTGACGGCAGCTTGATGAAAAAGAATCAATTTAACAATTTATCCATAAGCTATACACAAAAAATCCACACAAGTTCGGCACAATGGTTACACCGATAGGAGGAGATGTTCTCGTGCGTATTTTGTTAATCAATGCAGAGCAGGACGAGCGCCTGTTCGCCACCTTCAAGCATGAACATATTCTGTATGATCAGCAGCCGGAGAGCGACACGCTTGATATTTCGGAGAATATATATGATGTAATCGTGTACAATGCCACTAAGCTGGATGAGAAGACCGTCGATGCGGTGCGCTCTCTGCGAGAAAGCGGTGATATGACACCGTTGCTCGTCATGGCAGGTCACACGACCGCGCGGGCGCGTATCCGTATTCTGAATGCGGGTGCGGACAATGTACTCATGCGTCCGTGCCAGAGCGATGAGATTTTGGCGCATGTCAATGCACTGGCACGTCGGCCGAGAATGATGCAGAGTGAAATCCTGACCGCCGGCGACCTGACGCTCGACCGCGGCCGCTGTGTGCTGTCGAGCAATGACGGCGAAGTCCGTCTGTCCGGCAAGGAGCTGCAGCTTGTAGAGATGTTCCTGCGGGAACCGGGACAGGTGCTGCCGCGTGAAATGCTGCACGAGAAGGTCTGGGGAGCAGGCAGGGACGCGACCTACAATAACATCGAGGTTTATCTGACACTTGTGCGCCGCAAGCTGCGTGCGGTCGGCTCGAAGGCCGAGCTGATCTCTGAGCGAGGCATCGGCTATTATCTGCAGGAAGCAGAATAAGGGAAAGGACGTACTTTCATGGTACGTCCTTTTATTTTTCCTGCACTGACTATCTGGGGCACACGAGGAACGTTGGTGCTGCGCCTTTCCGGGCGGCAGCCTTTTTTCGCTGCACTGACCCAGCGGGGTGTACGAACCGCGTAAGCGTGTTCGCCCCTAACGGGCGGGGGTTGTTCGCTGAATCTCGGCGGGGGAGTTGCGCTCTGCGGAGCGCGAGGATTCGCGGCGCCCGCCGCGGGGGCAAAAAGGAAGGACAACCTGCGGTTTTCCTTCCTCTTTGAACTCCTGCCTTTCCCTTGTTAGATAGTCTGGCGCAAATCGGAGAGCGGTGACCGCTTCGAAACAGGGGAACGGCAGAGGATTTTTCCTCTCGCCTGGACGCGCTTTGCGCGCCATGTATCCGCATATTCGCAGTGTCAGATACCATACTGCTACACATACGGGCTACTCTGCGTAGCGTGCGGCATGACAGTGCCGCACAATGCGTTAGCGCGTTATTACAGACGGCATCTGCGAAGATAAATGGTATCGAACGCATAATCCGCAGGTGCCGTGCGTTGCAACGTGCAAAAGGGTTGCGCGACACTGTTATCCCCCAGGGGACCTTCTCTTGCCCTTTCGGGCAATTCACCTTGTGTCGCGCCTGCGTTGACCCTCCGACCTGTGTAGCAGTATGGTATCTGACACTGCGAATATGTTGAGAAAGATACGGTAGTAAAAAACTCTGCCGTTCCCCTATTTCGAAGCGGTCGCCGCTCTCCGATTTTCGCCGGGCTAAGCAATAAAGGGAAACGGGAGTCAAGAGGGTAGAAACCGTAGGTGTCTACCCTCTTGCCCTCAGCCGCGGGTGCGGCTAAATGCGATTTTTGCTTTGTTCAATCGGCCCAAAGCACAACCCCATCAGGCGGTGCAGCCATGCCCAAAGCCTGTTTTTCGTCAAATTATTCTGTTTCACAGCCTGTTCCTCCTGCGGGAAAGTTTTCTTTTTACGGTATTATTGTACCGCAATTTTTTCGCCGATTCCTGCACAAAATGATGAAAGATTTCTTAAATATTTGTGAAGGAGCAGAGGACGCACAGTCTGTGTCAATTTACTCCGGCTCATCCTCATCGAGCAGCGTGAGTACATCAATCGGCGCGTCATTCTGCGTCACCTGCACATGCACATGGGTGCCGAGTGCGGATTCTGCGGGAATGCTGTCCGCGCATACGCCGAGCGCCTCACCGGCGGAGACAACCTGCCCTTCCTGCACGCGTACATCGTCCATGCCGCAGTACGACGAGGCCAGGCCGTTATTGTGCGTTAGTGTCACGCAGGTGCCGTACAGACCGTCCTCGGCAATCTGCTGTACAGTGCCGTCGGTCAGTGCGAGCACGGTTTCGCCGGCTTCGGCAGAGAAGTCTGTGCCGGCATGAACACGCCAGTCACCCATGGTCGGCTGGAACAGCAGCGTGTCACCCGAAAACGGCGTCAGCACGGCTCCGGACACCGGCCGCACATACACGGGTGCGCTGACCGTCACCGCCGGTTCCGGCTCTGCCGCCGCGACCGGCTGTTCCTCGATCACTGACTCGGGTTCCTGCTCCTGCTGCGGAACGGTGGCCGGTTCGGTCGGTGCTTCGGCGGTCGAGTCGGCCGGTGCGATGATAGGCATGCCGGTGTCCGGCTCGACCGCGTTCTGCCGGTGTGCATTGCCCCAGATCACCCATGCGGATGCGGCGATGATGAGCGCACACAGCGAAAGAATGGTGTAGAATCCGCGGGTAGAGAGCGCCGCGGTGTGTTTGGATTGATATTGCTTCATGTCCCTTTACCTCCGTTGCTGACAGTATGGTCGGCTGCTGCGGAAAATATACGCGCCGCCGAAAATTTGCCGCACAGCGGACACTTCATCGGCAGATGCCGGATAGCCCACAAAAGGGGGGACGTCTGCGGATTGTACCCAATCGCCGAATGTGGTATACTAAATAAAGAAAAGAGAAACGCAAGGAGAGTAAAGACTATGGAACTGGCTGACTTTTTTGCGATTGACCGGCTGTCGCAGCACGACGAGGAAATGCTGATCGAATCCGCGATGCAAATGCAGCAGATGATGATGCTGTACGAATCCGGCATCCGCGAGATCAAGACCAAGCTGGATATTCTGAGCGATGAGTCGCGTATTTCGGGCAAGCCAAGCCCAATCGATGCCATCAAGAGCCGCATCAAAAGTCCGCGCAGCATTATCGGCAAGCTCAAGCGGCGCGGATTTCCGATCACGCTGCAGTCTATGATAGATAATCTGAATGATATTGGCGGTATCCGCGTGATCTGTCCGTTTATCGAGGATATTTACACGGTAGCGGACATGCTCATGCGGCAGGACGACTTGACGCTGATCGAGAAGAAGGACTACATTGCCAATCCCAAGCCGAACGGCTACCGCAGCCTGCATCTGATCCTCGAGGTGCCGATTTTCCTCGCGGAACGCACGCAGCCGGTACGCATCGAGCTGCAGATTCGCACGATGGCGATGGATTTCTGGGCCAGCCTGGAGCACCAGCTGCGCTATAAATCCGATGTGGAGATTCCGGAGCATATGTCCGATGATTTGAAGAAGTGTGCGGATGTTATTGCGGAGACCGATCAGGAGATGCAGCGCATTGCAAAAGAACTGAAAGTGCTGTAAAAGGAGAAATTATGCAATACATACCCATTATAACCCTGGTTCTGGTGGTAATCCTGCTGGGACTGGTCATCGTTCTGCTGACCCGCAAGCCAGAAAAGCCGGAGCTTCCGCAGCAGATTGACCCAACCGCATCCATTACTGCGCTCGGCACGCTCGTGACGCAAAACCTGCGCGAAGGCCGGGAAGCGCAGAGCAATCAGCTTTCCGCGATGGACAAGAGCCTTGGAGACAAGATGAGCGGTCTGACCGATCAGCTCGGCCGGTTTGAGACGCGTCTGCAGGGTTTTACGGCGGAAACAACGCAGAATCTGACTAATATCCGCGAAACCGTGGATAAAAACCTGCACACCTTCACGGGTGAAACCAAACAGAATCTGGAAACTATCCGCAGCACGATGGACAAGAATCTGCACACGTTCACCGGCGAAACCAAACAGGATTTGGAAACTATCCGCGAAACGGTAGATAAAAACCTGCACACCTTCACGGGGGAGACCAAGCAGGATTTGGAGAACATCCGCGTTACAGTGGATAAAAATCTGCGTGCCATGCAGGAAGACAACAACAAAAAGCTGGACGATATGCGCCAGATTGTAGACGAAAAGCTGCAGAAAACGCTGTCTGAGCGCATGAACGAGTCGTTTAAGCTGGTTAACGAGCGCTTGGAGCAGGTTTACAAGGGTCTCGGTGAGATGCAGACGCTGGCACAGGGTGTCGGTGATTTGAAGAAGGTGCTCACCAATGTCAAGACCCGCGGCATCGTGGGCGAGATTCAGCTGGGTGCGATCCTCGAGGATATTCTCGCGCCCGAGCAGTACGAGACCAACGTGGCGACCGTGCCGAACAGCCGCAATGTAGTCGAGTACGCGGTCAAGCTGCCCGTTGAGGACGGCAGCTTTGTCTGGCTGCCGATTGACTCCAAGTTCCCGGGAGACACCTACGGGGCGCTCCGTGACGCGTACGAGGAAGGCTCGCGCGAGCAGATTGACGCATGCGTCAAGCAGCTGATCGCCACCCTCAAATCCGAGGCGAAGGACATTCACGATAAGTACCTTGCGCCGCCGCATACGACCGAGTTCGGCATCATGTTCCTGCCGTTCGAGGGGCTGTATGCCGAAGCCGTCAGCCGCGGCATGGTGGAGATTCTGCAGCGCGACTACCATGTCAACCTGGCAGGTCCGAGTACGATGGCGGCGCTGCTGAACAGTCTGCAGATGTCGTTCCGCACGATTGCGATTCAGAAGCGCTCGGGTGAGGTCTGGAGCGTGCTCGGCGCAGTCAAGACCGAGTTTGATAAGTTTGAAGCCTGCCTGACGCAGACGCAGAACCGACTCGATCAGGCGAGCCGTGAACTGGATAAGCTGGTCGGTACGCGCACGCGCGCTATCCGCCGCAAGCTGAAGGGCGTTACCGAGCTCAGCGAGACCGAAACGCAGAAGGTTCTGGATATCGGCACCGATTCGGAAGAAGAGTGAAGAGTGGGAAGAGATGCTCAACCGCTTTCATGGCAAAAGAAAACACCGCAGAGCAAGGCTCTGCGGTGTTTTCTTGTTTGCAATTAGCCGAGTTTCGGGAACAAATCCTGCTCAATAACAGCGTCGAGCGTCATGCCTGCGTAGGCAATCTGCGCCAGACCGTCGATGAAGCGGGAGACTGCCGCGATGAGCACGGAAATGTTGTCCGCCACAAACGGAATGATTTTCTCGAGCTCGAGAGAGCCGTCTACCAGCGTGTTGTGCTTGAGGTAAATCTGACCGGCCTCCTCAAAGAAGCCGAACGAGCCGAGCGCACAGAAGTTGTTGCAGTAGTCGCACGCATGGCGGAGCTGCACCTTGTTGTTTTCCGGTGCACCCTGAAACAGAGTGACGAAGAACTGCAGCAGACCCATGTCCTCTGCGGGCAGCTGCATCGGGATGAAGCAGGCTTCAATCACAACGTCCTTGGCCACCTTGCCCTGACGCATCGCCTCGCAGCGCAGAATGGTCGGTGCGCCGTCCTTCTGCATGATCTCCGCACGGAAGCCGTTCTGGTTGAGAACATCGTTCATGCAGCCTAAGATCTGATTTTGCTGTTCGATTTTCATTCTTTCTTTTCCTCACTCTTTCATGAATAATTGAGAATGGAAAATGGAAAATTGCGGAACGCGCATTGCGCGTATTGAATAATCCGGCACAGCCGGATACCGCCATTCTCCATTCTCCATTTTACATTTTCAATTTTTTACTTTACGCCGATATCGGTGCGGTAATGCGCCTTATCGAAGTGAATTTTCTTCACATCGGCATAAGCCTTCTGGATGGCTTCGTCAAGGGTCGGTGCGGTAGCCGTTACGCCGAGCACGCGGCCGCCGTTCGTTACCAGCTTGCCGTCCTTGACGGCGGTGCCGGCGTGGAACACGAACGAATCGGTCACATTGTCAAGGCCGGTGATCTCCTTGCCCTTTTCATAGGCTTTCGGATAGCCGCCGGAGGCCATGCAGACGCAGCAGGCGGCATTGTCCGCCCACTTGATGTCGATATCCTCGAGCTTTTCGTCGATAACGGCATTGAAGATGTCGAACAGGTCGGTGTCCAGTCGGGACAGGACAGCCTGCGTCTCCGGGTCGCCGAAACGAGCGTTGTACTCGATAACGCGCGGGCCCTTCGGGGTCAGCATCAGGCCGAAATACAGCACGCCCTTGAACGGACGGCCTTCCTTCTCCATGGCCGCGACGGTCGGCTTGAAGATGGTCTCCATGCACTCGGCGGCAATGTCGTCGGTATAGAAGCGGGACGGCGAGAATGCGCCCATACCGCCGGTGTTCGGGCCTTCGTCATGGTCGTAGGCACGCTTGTGATCCTGTGCGGACGGCATGGTCTTGAGGTGCTTGCCGTCTACGAAGGCGAGCACGGAAACCTCCGGACCGGTCAGGAACTCCTCGATAACGACACGCGCACCGGCACCGCCGAATGCACCGCCGTCGATCGCGTCCTTGACTGCCTCGATGGCTTCTTCCTCGGTCATAGCAACGGTAACGCCCTTGCCGAGTGCAAGACCGTCCGCCTTGACAACAATCGGCGCACCGTTCTTCTTGATGTACTCGATCGCGTCTGCGGAGTTCTCAAAAACAGCGTAGCCCGCGGTCGGGATGTTGTATTTCTGCATTAAATCCTTCGCAAAGGACTTGCTGCCCTCGATGATGGCAGCGTTCTTGCGCGGACCGAAGGCACGGATGCCTGCGGCCTCGAGTGCGTCTACCATGCCGAGTGCAAGCGGGTCGTCCGGTGCTACCATAACGAGATCCGGCTTGTGCTCCTTGGCGAAAGCAACCATGCCGTCGATGTCGGTTGCCTTGATGGCAACGCACTCTGCCTCAGCGGCAATGCCGCCGTTGCCCGGCGCACACCAGATGTGGTCCACCTTGGGGCTCTTCTTCAATGTATGGACGATGGCGTGCTCACGGCCGCCGCCGCCGATAACCAAAACTTTCATTTATTGTTCCTCCGTTTGTAAATACACACGCTGTGCGCGGAACATTTCTACAATAAGTGCAACATAGCCGATCGGCAGGAGCGTGTTTGCCGCCTTTGCCGCCAGCGGCGCCAGATAGTCATTCAGCCAGCCGGGCGCGATGAGCAGCGTAAGGATGCAGCCTGTGCTCCAGACCACCAGCAAAACCCATTCGGGCAGGGTGCTGCGGTCGATCTTGTGCATCTGGTCTTTGACACCCATCAGCAGCATGCAGCCGGTGAGCAGCAGCGGCACGAGCGCCGCATACTGCAGCACAATCCGCAGCAGGCCGGGCGGGATGACTGCCGGACCGAGGATGAGCTTGAACGCCATCGTCACGTCCGCGGCAATGCTTGCGCGCATGTACCAGCGGGACGCATTCTGCACGGACAGCGCACCGGCAGACACCAGTGCGAACGCCAGCATCTGCAGTGCCCAGTTGTTCTGCGCGGCCAGACCGAGCAGCAGTCCGCCGGATACGGCTAAGTAGGCATAATAGCCTTTCAGCAGTTTCATTAGTGATGGAACAGACGCATGCCGGTGAACGCCATCGTGATGCCGTACTTGTTCGCGGTCTCGATAACATTGTCATCGCGGATGGAGCCGCCCGGCTGTACGATGTACTCCACGCCGGACTTGCGTGCGCGTTCTACATTGTCGCCGAACGGGAAGAATGCGTCCGAACCAACAGTTACGCCGGTGTTCTTGGCGATCCACGCCTTCTTTTCCTCAGCGGTGAGCACCTCTGGCTTTACCTTGAAGGTCTTCTGCCATACGCCTTCAGCCAGTACGTCCTCATACTCGTCAGAGGTGTAAACGTCGATCGCGTTGTCGCGGTCCGGGCGGCGGATGCCGTCAACAAACTGCAGGCCGAGAACCTTCGGATGCTGACGAACGAACCAGTTGTCGGCCTTGTTGCCAGCCAGACGGGTGCAGTGGATGCGGCTCTGCTGACCCGCGCCGACACCGATGGTCATGCCGTCCTTGACGTAGCAGACCGAGTTGGACTGCGTGTACTTGAGCGTGATGAGCGCAAGGATCATGTCGTGCTTTGCGCTCTCCGGCAGATTCTTGTTCTCGGTAACGATGTTGGTGAGCAGGCTCTCGTTGATCTCGTAGTTGTTGTAGCCCTGCTCAAAGCGGATGCCGAAAATATCGCGCTGCTCGATCGGCTTCGGCTCATAGTTCGTGTCGATCTTGACAACGTTGTAGCCGCCCTTGCGCTTGGTCTTGAGGATCTCGAGGGCCTCAGCGGTGAAGTCCGGCGCGATGATGCCGTCGGAAACCTCGTGTGCGAGGTAGGAAGCGGTGTCTGCGTCGCAGGTGTCAGACAGAGCCGCCCAGTCGCCGTAGGAGCACAGACGGTCCGCGCCGCGTGCGCGGATGTACGCACATGCGATGGGAGACAACTCCTTGTCGGTGTCAACAAAGTACATCTGCTTCTCAATATCGGTCAGCGGCTTGCCGAGAGCGGCACCGGCCGGAGAAACGTGCTTAAAGGACGCAGCTGCGGGCAGGCCGGTCGCCTTTTTCAGCGCACGGACGAGCTGCCAAGAGTTGAATGCGTCACAGAAGTTGATATAACCCGGCTTGCCGTTGAGTACCTCGATCGGAAGCTCGCCCTCGGTCATAAAAATGCGGGCCGGCTTCTGGTTGGGGTTGCAGCCGTACTTGAGTGCTAATTCTTTCATAGAAATTCCTTTCTCTATGTAAAAACATGGCTCGGAGAATATCAGATGAATACAGAGGTAAATAGTATCGTAGGGCGGGGTGCCCTCACCCCGCCGGATTAACCCTGTGAACCTGATTTACATCGGCGGGGTGAGGGCATCCCGCCCTGCGGAATACGGTAGAAACAGCCGTATTTCGGTAAAATTCAATTTACTTTTCCTGATGCTTGTTTCTGATTTCCTGCTCAACTTCGCCGGTCTCCAGATCGACGTAGCGCACGAACAGCGAAACCTTGTTCTGCTCGTTCAGGCTGTTCCAGAGCAGGTTGGTGAACTCGCGGATGGGCAGCTCGATGCGGATGCACTTGGGCTCGCCGCGGAACGGCGGCAGCGGATCGCCGTCGCACTGATAGGTATGGATGAAGTGGCCCAGACCGGCAACCGGCTTATCGTACTCATAGAAGAAACGCTTGTTGGCGGTGCGGTCCGAGGTGAAGTTCTTGAGGATGGACAGGCTGTAGGAGCCGTCCGGATTGACAACGCCCGAAATGCGGGAGGTGTAGTTGGGCGCGTCCGGCTCAAACTCGCGGGTGCGGAGCGCCTCAAAGTAGCTCTTGCCCTGCTTGAGATAGTCCACGATGGTATCGGTCTGGTCGCCGTTGGTAACGACCAGCGTGCCGTTGTACAGGCGCACCGGATGATAGATGATCAGCGAGGGATCGACCATCTTGGACGGGTCAAATGCCTCGGTGCGGATACCGTCCTCGGTTTCGGTGAACACGCGGTTGCGGCTGTTCTCCGAGCGGCCCATGATGAAGTAGGCGATAACATTCTTTTTATTATCCGGGGTGCGGCCAAGAATGATGCCGCGGCCGGGATATGCGTTGCTCATCAGCTCCTGGCTGATGTCAAAAACATTCTTGCTCATAATGCTGTTACTCCTGTTCAGTTTTTATGGACGATAGCGCCGTCCACGCGCAGTCTGCCTGCGCAGAAGTCGGATACTGCCTGCGGCAGAAGAATCCACTCTGCGTTCTGCATGACGCGCTTCTGCAAGGTCTCCGGTGTGTCGCCATCCTCTACTTCAACGGCCTTCTGCGCGATAATTGCGCCGCCGTCTACCACTTCGGATACAAAATGTACGGTCGCACCGGTAACCTTTACCCCTTTTGCCAGCGCGGCTTCATGCACGCGCAGACCGTAGAAGCCCTCTCCGCAGAAGGAGGGGATGAGCGAGGGATGTACGTTGATAATGCGGTTTTCAAAATGGCGGCAGAAGCTGTCCGGCAGGACGGTCATAAAGCCTGCGAGCACGATCAGACCGATGTCTGCGTTCTCCAGCAGAGCGGTAAGCGCCTTGCCGTACTCTTCCGCGTCGGAAAAGTCCCTGCGGCGCAGCACCTCGGAGGGAATAGCCACTTTTGCGGCACGCTCGAGTGCATACGCCTTCGGGTTGGACGAAATAACGAGCGAAATCTGTCCGTTTTCGATCTTGCCCGCCTGCTGTGCGTCAATGAGCGCCTGCAGGTTCGTGCCGCCGCCCGAAACCAAAACTGCAATTTTTGTCATTTATTTTTCTCCGAAAATCGAAGTATGCTGAAAACAGCATCTTCTTCTCCGTAGGGCGGGGTGCCCTCGCCCCGCCGTTGTAAATTATCTGCTTATCGTTAGAAGCGGCGGAGTGAGGGCACCCCGCCCTACGAAACGGGATAGAATTATACCAGCTCTACGCCCTTTTCAGTGCCGTTTACGCATTCGCCGATAACATAAGCCTGCTCGCCTGCAGCGGAAATTGCTGCAACCGCGCGGGAAGCGTCCTCAGCGGCAACGGCCAGAACCAGACCGGCGCCCATGTTGAAGGTGTTGTACATGTCGCGCTCCGGAATCTTGCCGGTCTTTGCGATCAGGTCGAATACCGGCGGAACCGGCATAGCAGCCTTCTCGATCTTGGCAACGATGCCTGCCGGCAGCATGCGCGGTACGTTTTCATAGAAGCCGCCGCCGGTGATGTGGCTGATGCCCTTGACCTCAACCTTGCCCATCAGGGACTGGATTGCCTTAACGTAGATCTTGGTCGGGGTCAGCAGTTCTTCGCCGAGGGTCTTGCCGAATTCGTCGATGTAGCGGCGGACAGACTTCTCGTTGATGCCGAGCGTCTTGCGAACCAGAGAATAGCCGTTGGAGTGTACGCCGGAGGAGGCAACACCGATCAGCGCGTCGCCGGCCTTGATGCCGGTGCCGTCGATCATCTTTTCCTTATCGACCATGCCGACAGAGAAGCCGGCCATATCGTACTCATTTTCCGGATAGAAGCCCGGCATTTCAGCGGTCTCGCCGCCGATCAGCGCGCAGCCTGCCTGACGGCAGCCCTCTGCGATACCGGAAACCATCTGTGCGATCTTCTCCGGGTGGTTCTTGCCGACTGCAACATAGTCGAGGAAGAACAGCGGCTGTGCACCGCAGCAGGCGATATCGTTTACGCACATGGCAACGCAGTCGATGCCAACGGTGTCGTGCTTGTCCATCAGGAACGCCAGCTTGAGCTTGGTGCCGACGCCATCCGTACCGGAAACGAGGATCGGATCCTTCATGCCATTGAAATCCGGACGGAACAGGCCGCCGAAGCCGCCGAGCGTACCCATAACGCCCTTGGTAAAGGTGCTTTCTACCATCGGCTTCATCAGCTTGACCGCTTCATAGCCTGCGGTAACGTCAACGCCGGCAGCCTTGTAGCTTTCAGAACGGCTTACACTCATTCTTAACATCTCACTTTCATAATTAAAGATGGAAAATTGATAATGAAGGCGTGTGACCTTCATTATCAATCATCATTTTCCATTCAGGTTTAGTCTTTGTTAGAGGGGAGCGGAATCTCGATCTCGAACATGTTCTTATCCACCTGCTCGGGTACCGGGATCGGGTACTCGCCGGAGAAGCATGCATCGCAGAAACCCAGCTTGCAGCCGACTGCAATCTTGCGGCAGGCCTCGAGCGACAGGAAGCCGAGCGAATCCACGCCGATGATCTCGCGCATTTCCTCAACCGTGCGGTTGTGTGCGAGCAGCTGGTTGCGCTCCGGAATATCCGTGCCGAAGAAGCAGGGATGACGGAACGGAGGTGCCGAAATTCTCATGTGAACCTCAGCCGCGCCTGCGTCGCGCAGCAGCTTTACCAGACGGCCGCAGGTCGTACCGCGGACGATGGAGTCATCGACCATGATGACGCGCTTGCCCTCAATAGCGGTGCGCAGGGCATTCAGCTTGAGACGTACGGAGCGCTCGCGCTTGTCCTGACCCGGCTGGATAAAGGTGCGGGCGATATAGCGGTTCTTGATGAGACCCACGCCGTACGGAATGCCGGAGAACTTCGCGTAGCCGATGGCTGCCGGGATACCGGAATCCGGTACGCCGATAACCACGTCAGCGCCGACCGGATGCTCGATGGACAGATACTTGCCGGCCTCCTGACGGGCCAGCTCAACCGATGCACCGTCGATGATGGAGTCCGGACGGGCAAAGTAAATGTACTCGAATACGCACGCGGAGGACTTACACTCGATACCGCAGTGCATGGAGCGCAGCTCACCGTTTTCGACAACGCAGACCTCACCGGGTTCTACATCGCGGATGAACTTTGCACCGAGCGCGTCCAGAGCGCAGGTCTCGGAAGCGAAAATGTAGCAGTCGTTGTCCAGCAGGCCGATACACAGCGGACGGAAGCCGTGCGGGTCGCGTGCCGCGATCAGCTTGCGCGGAGACATAACAACCAGAGAGTAGGCACCCTCGATGCGGTGCATGGTGTTCATAACGGCTTCTTCAATAGAGCCGCACTTGAGGCGTTCCTTAACAATGGTGTATACCAGCACCTCGGTGTCGTTCGAGGAACGGAAAATGCCGCCGTCCAGCTCGATCTCGCGGCGCAGCTCGCCTGCGTTTACGAGGTTGCCGTTGTGCGCAACCGCGAGATTGCCCTTTACATGGGTGATGGAGATCGGCTGCGCATTCTCGCGGCGGGTATCGCCGGTGGTGGAGTAGCGCACATGACCGATAGCCATCGAGCCGGGCATATTGTCCAGAATCTCCTGATTGAACACAGCGCTGACCAGACCGACATCCTTGTGGCAGTGGATCACGCCGTTTTTGTTTACGGCGATACCGGCAGCCTCCTGACCGCGGTGCTGGAGAGCAAACAGTGCAGTATACGCGTCGTGCGCGGCGGAAATCTCCTTGCCTTCCGGCGCTGCGATACCGAATACACCGCACTCCTCATGCACCTTGTCAAACGGAGTGCTGCTTTTTCTTAAAATACGATATTTCATTCTTCAGCCTTTTCTTGTCCGAATCTTGCCTTGCGGATGGGCTTACTTGCCCATAACGCGCTTCATGATCTCCTGATATGCCTCCTCGACACCGCCCATGTCACGACGGAAGCGATCCTTGTCCAGCTTCTCCTTGGTGGTCTTGTCCCACAGGCGGCAGGTATCCGGAGAGATTTCGTCTGCGAGAACGATCTTGCCGTCCGCAGTCTTGCCGAACTCGAGCTTAAAGTCAACGAGGATGACGTTCAGGGTATCGAAGTACTGCTTCATAACCTCGTTTACCTTGAAGGCCATTGCCTTGATGGTCTCGATCTCCTCACGGGTAGCAGCCTTCAGTGCGATAGCGTGGTAAGCGTTCATGAGCGGGTCGCCAAGCTCATCGTTTTTGTAGGAGAACTCGATGGTCGGCTCGTCGAATACGATGCCCTCTTCCACGCCGAAACGCTTTGCAAAGGAACCGGCGGAAATGTTGCGGATGATGACCTCCAGCGGAACAATGGAGACCTTCTTTACCAGGGTCTCGCGCTCGGAGAGCTGCTCAACAAAGTGGGTCGGCACGCCCTGCTGCTCGAGCAGCTGGAACATGTGATTGCTCATTACGTTGTTGATCACGCCCTTGCCGGTGATGGTGCCTTTCTTCTCACCGTTGAATGCGGTTGCATCGTCCTTGTAGTCAACGATTACGAGATTTGCGTCGTCAGTAGCAAATACCTTCTTAGCCTTGCCTTCGTACAGCTGTTCTTTCTTTTCCATGTCCAATTCCTCCATTTGTATAAGTAGTGTTAATTTGAAACGACTTTTCGATTGAAAGCACGCTTTCAATCGAGGGGACATACCGAACAGTGTTCGGATATGCCCTAAGCTACCAAAAGTTCCGCCCGGTGGTTGAAACTTTTGCACGCACTTGTGTAAAAACCGTGATACATGCTCCCGGTTTTTACGAACCTGTGGTTGGATTTAATGCGCGCTGCGGCGCGGGAGTTTTAGTGCTGCTAAGTGTTTGCAGGTTGTACATTTTAGCTGCCAATGGGAGCGGCACCAATGCCTTTACCTTGCGGGGATGCGGTATCAGAGATACCTATATAGATTACGCGAACTGAGCGCGAACCTTTTCGTCCTTTGCGGTAACTTCCGCTGCCATATCGGCCTTGAACTGTGCGAGCTTCTGTGCCAGCGCGTCATCCGACAGGGCGATCATCTGTGCTGCGAGGATAGCGGCGTTGTCTGCGCCGTCGATCGCAACGGTTGCCACCGGAATGCCCTTGGGCATCTGCACGATGGAGAGCAGGCTGTCCATGCCGCCCATGACGCTGGTGGCCATCGGCACGCCGATTACCGGAAGCGTGGTGTAAGCCGCCAGTACACCGCCGAGATGTGCGGCCTTGCCGGCTGCCGCGATGATAACGCCGAAGCCTTCGGCTGCCGCGTTCTTCGCCAGCTGCTCGGCAACTGCCGGGGTGCGGTGCGCGGAGCAGATGCGGACCTCAGTCGGAATATCGAACGATTTCAGACGGTCAACACACTTTTCCATTACCTTGAGATCACTGTCGGATCCCATGACAACGAGAACTTTTTTCATTTGTTATTCCTCCTACAAAAACAAATGAGGGCACGGGTATACCCGTGCCCTATAATCGCTCATTTATGTGCACCGATGCCCGAGAGAATGCACGAATGCCCGAGAACAAAAAACTGTTCAGCTGCAGTCTGGTTCAAAAATACGCTGCCGGTCATGAGTACACCTCTTTCTTAAAACCAACGGTGACGATACATATTTATTTTAGCCAATTTAACTTGTTAATGCAAGTATTTTACCCGCTTTTTTCGGGATTCGTGTAAATGCCCAAAGATAAATTTTACTCCTCTGCACTTTCGTGCAGAACGCCCTTTTTATAAAGCACCTCTTCCATCTGGTGCACGCGCTCGGTCCACGAGCACTGCGCGCCGTAGGCAAGGCGTTTTTCCGTCCATGCCGGACGGTTTTCCTTGGCAGCGGCATCGCACAGCGGCAGGAACATCTCGGGATTGCGGGCAATGTAGACCACATCCTTGAAATCCTCGACCTGCAGCGGCTCGCGCGTGGAAACGATCGGCTTGCCGGTTGCCAGATATTCGTAGAACTTGAGCGGCGAAACGTCCTTGGAGAGCGCACCGGCACGGAATACGTTCAGGCAGACGTCCATCTGCGCCAGATATGCGGGCAGCTCGGGCTGCGGCACCAGACCGTGGAATACGATGTTCGGGTACTGCTTGAGATTTGTCAGGTCAACACCCGGCAGCGTGCGTCCGATCAGGAAAATCGTCGCGTTCGGACGGCTCTTTGCCAGCTTTTCGATCAGTGCATAGTCGATGCACTCCTGCAGCATACCGACAAAGCCGAAGATCGGGTGCGGCAGATCCTTCATGTCCTCCGGGCAGGGAAGGGTGTCCTTCTCGGTCTGTACGCGCGAGAAGATCTCGTAAGCCGCGCCGTTCGGGATCATTTGGGTGGTCGGGTTGATCTTTTCCAGTGTCTCTGCCAGACCGACCGCAGTTGCGAATACCTGATCGGCAGGCTTGGCCAGATCGTGCTCCATCTTGTCCACAACCTTGGGATTGATGTGACCCTTGTACGCGGAATGACGGTCTACACAGTCGTATACCAGCTTGGCGTGCGGCAGGTGCTCCACAATGTCGCACGAGGACGGCGAGTAGCACCACAGCACGGTCTCGTCGCCGAAGCCGTGCTCGCGCATCTTTTCGCGGATGAACGCCGCCTGCTGCTTCTGGTTAATTTTGTTGATCCAGCGGAATTTGTTGAAAAACGGCAGTACCGGCGGCAGTGCGTACACAGTGATGTTTTCGTGTCCCTCGACTTTTTCGCCGGGCTGCTTGTATTTTTCGATATATGCGGAGGCTTTTTTGTCCTTGAGCGGTGCGATCATGGATACCGGAGGATCAAAATACAGAATTTCGCTGTTGCGCAGACGGCTCATCACGTTCTGCTTGCGCGTCGGCAGAGGATGGTAGTTCGTTGTCGAAAGACAGACGATGTGGTTCTTCATATCTATATAACCCCTTTAGTGGATTGTTTTATCATGTATCGTAGGGCGGGCTGCCCTACGGTTTAGTTTTCGGAAATGTTCAGCAGCTTCGCTGCACCCTTCACATTCTCGGACTCTCTTTCTCGCAGCATTTCCGCAGTGCGGTGCACCTCGTTATCGAGCGCACCGGAGACGCACTCGTCAATGAGGCGGCACAGCGGCTCCGCCTTGACAGACGAAAGCTGCAGGCAGGTGCGGCTGCCGATATATTTCAGAAAGCCGTCCACCTTGATATCGTAGCTCATGCCGACGACCGGAACGCCCTGACCGGCGGAGAACATCAGCGAATGCAGTCGGATGCCAACCACGGTTTTCATGCGGGAGAGGATGCCGATGGTGACTTCGATGGGCTGTCGGGTACGCACGGCGTGCCACGGACAGTGCAGCAGTGCGCCGACACGTTCTGCGGGCATGAGGTCGCTCGGGAACTCGATGGGTACGAAAACCGGCGTCAGGCCGTGCTTTTCGTAGGCATAGTTGGCTGCAGCCGCGATTTCGGGCAGAGCCGTGTCCAGACCCTTCCAGTTGCGCAGACCGAAGCCGATATACTTTCCGTTCGGGTCAATGCCGCTCTGCTCGAGGGCGATATTGACGATTTCACGCGGCGCCGGCGTCAGAATGATGGTCGGGTCGGCGGAAACACGGATATCCGGCCGGGTAACGCCCATTTCGGCAAGCAGTGCGCGGGAATTGTCATCGCGCAGCGTGATGCGGTCAACCGATGCGTCAATGGTTCTGGCGGCCATCCGGCGGTTGCCCGGACGGTTGATCGGACCGATGCCGCAGCCGTACATCATTACCTTGCAGCCGCGCTTTTTGGCGGCGTACAGCGTGTAGCAGTAGTACCAGATCGAGCGGGTGGACGTAACATCCTGCATGAGTGAGCCGCCGCCGTTGATATACAGCGCGGCATGGCGGAACTTGCGCAGGACGGAGAATACATTAAAGGTATAGATGGCGTTCGTGCGGTAGATCAGGCGCGTTTCCTTCGGTCTGCGCGACATAACGCAGATGGTGCGTTCGGGATCGAGCTGGCGCATCTCCTGCACAATGGCCTCGAGGATGGCATCGTCACCGGCGTTGCCGCGTCCGTACGCGCCGCAGATGACAATGCTCTCGCGCTCGTTTTTCGGACGATGAAACCGTGCCAGCAGATGACGGTAGTTTTCCATCTGGCGTTCGCACATCTTGTCGCGCGAGAAATCGCGGGAGGCTTTTTCGTACAGTGCATCCGCAAATTTCTGCCGCAGTTCGGCATCGTTGCCCAGACGGATCAGATATTCCGCCAGCCGCTTATCGTCCCCAACTGGGAAGATATAGCCGTTTTCACCGGTGTCGATGAGTTCGGGCATGCCGCCGACATCCGAGCAGATGGTCGCACAGCCGGCACAAACGCCCTCCAGAATGGAATACGGGAAGGTTTCGGACACCGAGGACAGCAGGTTGATATCCATCGCGCGGAAGAACGGCATGACCGGCGATACCCAGCCGCAGAATGTCACGCGCTCGCGCACGCCGAGCTGGTCGCACAGCTTTTTGAGCATGTCCTCGTCCTCGCCGTCGCCGGCGATGAACAGGCGCAGCTGCGGCGCGGATTTCAGCGCCTCGGCAAAGCCGCGGATGGTGGTCGCAATATCCTTGACGGCGGTCAGACGCGCGGCAATGCCGCACAGCACGTCGCCGTCCTCGATCTCGGCTCCGTAGGTGTCCCGCAGATAGGCCACACGGTCAAATTCGCCCTCCGGACGATCAAAATCCATACCGTTGTAGATTTTTACAATGCGCTCCGGGTCAAAGCCGCGCTCGATGAGCGTGCGCGCCATACGGTCTGCGACCGGCTGATAGAAGTCGAGAAAGCGCAGCGCGATGGCATTCGCCGTGCCGAGCGTGTACTGCTTGAGCGGACTGCCGAGGTAGTCCAGCCGGTAATCCGAGTGCACGGTCGTGACGATCGGCACCTGACGGCTGCGGCGCACCATGGCTCCCATCAGGTTGGCACGGCCGCCGTGGCAGTGAATAATGTCGGGCTTGAACGCATCTACCAGGTCGCGCATGGTCCGTGCTGCGCGGAACGGATTGTGCCGCTCGATCACGCGCACATCAATGCCGCGCTCGCGCGCTTCATCTGCAAACGGACCTGCGCGGAACGAGATGAGCATTACATCGTTATTGCGGTTGAGTCCGGTTACAGTATTCATAATCTGGGTCTTGGCGCCGCCTACATCGCCGCCGCCCATTACATGCATGATTCGCAAAGTCAAATACCTCCACTTGACAAGTATAATCAGTATACCATGAAAACAGGGGGATTGCAAAACCGTGAGACAGGAAAACACGGCTTTTTCGGAGATTTTTCGGCAAACGAAGTTTGTGTTTCCACCGCTTTCATGGTATACTTAAGGCAACACCGCACAATTGAAGCTGCGGCTCCTTGCGCAGGCTCCGGTCGCGCTGCCGCGGCTCCTTGTGCAGGCTCCGGTCGCGCTGCCGCGGCGCTTTACGGAAATTTTGCGCTTTTGTTCAATTATGCGGTCTTGCCTATCTATCTGACGGAAAGCGAGGGTTTTTCTTTTGTCCTCTAAAAATACCATGACGCGCGATGCGATGCTGTTCCTGCCGGCCAAGGTGGTCGAGGGACTGCTCGTCATCGGGTGTTCCTCGTTGTATTCCCACATCTTTGTGGAGGGTGCGGTCAGTGCATTCAACCTGACCAACACCACGATACAGCTGCTGTACCTCATCCTTGCGGGCTGGATGGCGAATTCCGCCACCCGCTATGTCGGTGAGGAGTACCGCGCCGATGAAGGACGCGGCCTGTTCTCCACGGTTTCTACCATCTATGTGGGATTGTGCGTGCTCGTTGCCATCGGCTGCTGCATTACGGCAGCTGTGACGCAAAGTCCGGTTTATCTGGGCGGTGCGCTGATGTTCTGCACCTACACGGCGTTTCAGGTGCTCAATGCGGCGCTGATTCAGCTCGGCCGCGTCAAAGCATCCATCCTGTGGTCGCTGACCTCGGCGGTGCTCAAGCTCGCGGTTGCATTCGCGCTTGTCGGCGGCAAGTCGAATTATCCGTCGCCGTTCCCGGCTATCTTTGCCAATACCATTGCGGACGGTGTAGCTACCATCGGTGCGGTGTTTGCGCTCAGCCTGCCGGTTGTTGTGCGGCTGAAGTATTTCTCCAAGCCGCTGCTGAACCGATTCCTCAAATACGGCGTGCCGCTGATGGGCGTTTCCATCTCGGTGGCGCTGCTCAACCAGATCGACAAATACCTCGTTGTCGGCTTTTACGGCAACATTCTGTACGCATACTACTCGAATAACAACTCGATCGCGAGTGGTCTGTTCACGATGATCTCGGTCGGTATTATGCGCGGCGTGTATCCTGCCGTGCTGCGCGGCTGGCGTGAGGGCGGCAAAGCCGCGGCAAAGCCGCTGCTCGATCAGGGCGTGCGGCTGTATCTGTTGATTGCTGTGCCTGCTGTTGCGGGTCTGACTGCGGTGGCGCTGCCGCTCAGCCGGTTTCTGTTCCCCGCGAAGTATGCCGCCGGTGCGCCGGTCATTGCGTATACCGCGCTTGCCATGCTGTTCATGGGCCTGACCGAGTACGCCAACAAGGCGTATGAGCTGGAGCAGTCTACCGTACACGTTCTGCAGAACAGCGCGATCGCAGCAGTTATCAAGGTGGTTTCGAGTGTCATTCTGCTCAAAACCCTCGGATTTACGGGTGGTGCGCTCGGTTCGGTGGTCGCATTTGCGTCCTACTTTATCATTACCTGTGTGCGCGTGCGCAGCCGATTCCTGTTCCGCGTGGCACCGATCAGTCTGGTGCGCATCACCGTTTCGGCGCTGCTGTGCGGCGCGGCGGCCTTTGCGTGCACGCTGCTGCCGGTCGGCAATCTCATTCGCCTTGGCGCGGCTGTCGTGGTCGGTGCAGGCGTTTATGCGGTGTGCATTATCGTCAGCGGTGAGGGCCGCGAGGAAGTACAGGCGGTGCTCCGCAGGCTGAAACGATAAGAAAAATTGTCAAAACAGCGTGGATTTCACTGGTAAAACCTTGTCACGGCAGTAAATCCATGCTACAATAACTCTATCTGAAAATTGTAAACAGAGAGGCGTAATATTATGGAAATGATTCATGAAGCGGGTCAGTACGTTGACACCGTAAAGCGCGTCTGCGAAGCAGTCGGCAGCGAGGTCACGTTCCGCGGCACGGTTCACCGTGTACGCGATATGTCTGACTTTTCTTTTGTTGTAATGCGCGTTGAGCGCGGTCTGATCCAGTGCACCTTCCAGGGTGATGAGATCGGCGGCATCAAGCGTTCGGACGTCAAGGACGCAATGGTACTCGAGGTTACCGGTACCGTTCGTGAGGAGCCGCGTGCAGAGCACGGCGTTGAGGTCGTTCTGAGCGCACTGTCTATCCTCGGCAAGCCGTACGACCAGCTGCCGGTACCGCTCGGCAAGAAGTATATGGGCCTGTCCCTCGATGTTGATCTGCCGCTGCGCCCGATCACGCTGCGCCATCCGCGCAAGCAGGCGATCTTCCGCGTACAGGGCGCGATCGCTGACGGCTTTGCACAGTATATGCAGTCGCAGGGCTTCACCCACATCCACACCCCGAAGATCGTCGTTGCAGGCGCTGAGGGCGGCGCGAACTTGTTCAAGCTGGACTACTTCGGCACGCCGGCTTATCTGGCACAGTCCCCGCAGTTCCACAAGCAGTACCTCGCCGGTGCATTCGGCCGTGTATACGAGATCGGCTCGGTTTACCGTGCAGAGCGTCACAATACCTCCCGTCATCTGAACGAGTATATGGGTCTGGACTTCGAGATGGCCTACATTGATTCCATGTACGATGTAATGGCAATGGAGACCGGCATGCTGAAGTCCGTTATGGCTTACGTTAAGGAGCACTGCGCTGAGGAGCTCGCTATGCTGAACGCCGAGGTTCCGGAGATCAAGGAAATCCCGACTATCCGCTTCCACGAGGCTAAGCAGATCATGGAGGAGAAGTTCGGTCATAAGTCCAAGAACCGTTACGACCTCAACCCGGACGAAGAAGTGCTGCTGTGCCAGTGGGCAAAGGAGGAGCACGACTCTGATTTCGTATTCGTAACTCACTTCCCGTCTGCAAAGCGCCCGTTCTACGCGAAGGATGATCCGGAGGATCCGAAGCTGGCGCTGTCGTTCGACCTGCTGTTCCGCGGTCTGGAGATCACCACCGGCGGTCAGCGTATCCACGATTATCAGGAGCAGATGGACAAGCTGGCGGCCCGCAAGATGAACGCCGAGCTGTTTGAGTCCTTCACCATGCTGCACAAGTACGGCATGCCGCCGCACGGCGGTCTGGGCATTGGTCTGGAGCGACTGACCATGCAGCTGCTGGGGCTGAACAACATCCGCGAGGCTTCTATGTTCCCGCGTGATATGAATAGACTCGAGCCGTAAAGGCTCTCGCTTCGTACCAAAGGCCACTTTGCGGCCTTTGGTACGAGGGACGGTGTCGCCGCGCGTGCCCGCTTTACGGGCAGGGCGGGAACACCTATTGCACGAAAACACCCCGAAAACTTTCCGGTTTTCGGGGTGTTTTCGTGTTTGTTAAAAAAGTCAGGCGCATGTCCTGACTTTTTTGTCGCGCCGGAGGCGCTCCATTTTACGCGCTCCGCGGCGTGATGGGTTGGATGGGTGCAGAAATCCCTGCGGGATTTTGGGGGTTGGCGTGAACATGGGCGCCCGCGGAAGGCGCGGCGGCACGAGCCGCCTGCCTTGCGGATGCGGTTATGCGAGCAAACCGCGTATTTGATGCCGCGAACTGCGTTCGCGGTTGCGGGACGCGGCGGCGCGGCCGCCTGTCCCTTAGTGCAGGGCCGGATAGAGGGTGATTCAGCTTTATTTTTCCCTCTCCGCTTCTCGCTCTCCACTCTTTACGTTAATTTTACAGTTTTGTACACGATAGGACTTGACGTTGGCTGAAATTTTCCGCATAATAAGAATGGACAAAAAGATTTCCGGCCATGCTGTGTGAGCATGGGTCGTTACCGAAAGGAGATCAGCATAATGAACGAAGAATTAGAGCTGCTTCGCGACAAGAAGGGCTTCATCTGCGATATGGACGGTGTTATCTATCACGGCAACCGTCTGCTGCCCGGTGTACCTGAATTTGTAGACTGGCTGCAGCGTGAAAACAAGAGCTTCCTTTTCCTGACCAACTCCTCCGAGCGTTCGCCGCTTGAGCTGCAGCAGAAGCTGGCACGCATGGGTCTGGAGATCGGCGAGGAGCATTTCTACACTTCCGCGCTGGCTACCGCGAAGTTCATCGCCAGCCAGAAGCCGCACGCATCTGCGTATGTAATCGGTGCGCCCGGTCTGGTCGGTGCGCTGTACGAGGCGGGCATCGTGATGAACGATGTTGACCCGGATTATGTTATCGCGGGTGAAACCAACACCTACAACTATCAGACTATTCTCAAGGCGGTCGATCTGATCAACAAGGGCGCGCGCCTGATCGCGACCAACTCCGACCTGACCGGCCCGTCCGAGCAGGGCATTATTCCGGCATGCCGCGCACTGGTTTCTCCGATTGAGCTGGCCACCGGCAAGACCGCATACTATGTCGGCAAGCCGAACCCGCTGATGATGCGTACCGGTCTGCGCCTGCTGGGCGTGCATTCGCACGAGGCGGCTATGATCGGCGACCGCATGGACACCGACATTGTTGCCGGCATCGAAACCGGTCTGGACACCGTTCTGGTGCTCTCTGGCTGTACTACCCGCAAGGATGTGGAAAATTACGCATACCGTCCGCACTTTATTCTGGATGGTGTCGGCTGTATTCCGCCGCAGGCGTAAAGAAGCCGTCTCAATCGAACGATACAAAAGCCTTTCCGAAATTTTTTCGGAAAGGCTTTTTTCATTGGATAAAGAATGGACAATTCTATGCTATACTAAATACAGGAAAAGGATAGACCAATGACAGATAGAGAGGGGGCATTCCCATGGCAGGACACATTCTTTTGGCGGAGGACGACAAGGCGTTATCCGCGCTGATGCAGGATTTCTTTCGGGCGGCAGGCGTGGCGGTGACACCGGCGTATGACGGCGAACAGGCGCTCGTGCTGGCACAGGCGCAGCCGTTCGACCTGCTGGTGCTGGACGTTATGATGCCGCATCTGAACGGGCTGGAGGTCTGCGAAGCGGTGCGGCAGGAGAGCGACGTACCGGTCATTTTCGTCACGGCACTTGGGCAGGAGGGCGACACGCTGGCAGGGTTCCGCGCGGGCGCGGACGATTATATCACCAAGCCGTTTTCGTTTCCGGTGCTGGTGGCAAAGGCACAGGCGCTCATGCGGCGGGCCCGCGGGCTGCGGCTGGGCGCGAGTGAGCTCGGCTACGCGAATATCCTGATGGATACGGCCTCGGGCACGGTAACGGTGGACGGAAATCCGGTGAATCTGCGTCCCAAGGAGGCGAAGATACTCGAACTGCTGCTGCGTGAGCAGGGACGCACGGTGTCGCGCGATTTGCTTATCGAGCGGGTATGGGGCACAGATTTCGACGGGGACGAGCGCATGATCGACCGGCACATTGCCAGCCTGCGTAAAGCGCTCGGTACAGCGTCGCAGCATATCCGTGCGGTGTACGGCAAGGGCTACCGATTGGGGGGATCAACATGAAAAAGCGGTTTCGTAAAATCGGCATCGCGGCCAGGCTGACCGCGGTTGTGGCGGTGATTCTGGCGGTGTTTGTTGGACTGTGGACATTCAAATTGATTGAAAACGCACAGGTTGTCGCAGCGTACAGGGCAGGTATGGAAGTTAACGATATTTGCTGGCGTGTTGAACACACATTGGTAGAAAAAGGGTATGACCCTGATGATATGCCGTCGGCCAATACGCCGGAATACGATAAAATGCGTTGTGATTTGGCATATTCCATCTGGGATAGTGAAAAAGCGTATGTCGTGCAGTATTATGATGGACAGGAAAACTGGGTCACGATGCGTTCGCCGCTGCTGCTGTATGGTAAGAATGCCGATGCCGATATTGACATCAGCAATTTTGCTGAGCAGGATATTCGTGAGATGCGTGAGGTATACGGGCCGAAAAAAGGCTTTTCAGATGACGTGGGATACATTGCAATGATATATGGCAAAAAAATCGAAAACAATGGTCATACGATATATATTCCGAACCGAATCTGCGTAGGTGCGTATGATTATGAATGGACGGCACAGACACCGGTTGAAGAGGTCGGTCAATGGGAAGAAATGCCGCAATGGTGCTTTGACAAGGATTCGAATATGGAAGTATACTTTGCGGAAAAAAAGTATCTGGAAACCAAACTGCGGTGCATAAACGGAGAAAATGTGAAAGTGGATCATACAGGGGGATATTTTACTATCTTTTTGTCCCTGTCCAGCACGATCGGATATGGACATGGAATGGTCATGGCCACTGCGCCGATTGACAAGGAAGCTGCATATGAGGATCTCTTTTGGGGTATGCCGCTTATCACGATTGCATTGTATCTGATTTTCCTGTTTATTTTCTATAAAATCGTGCGCCGCATGGTCGCTGACCCACTGGTTGACACGGCGCGAGAAGCAAATCTGGTTGCAAACCTTGCATTCGACGAGTTCAAACCCAACCTGAACCGCGGAGACGAAATCGGCGAACTCAACCGTGCGCTGAGCGAAATGGCGGCTACTCTGCACACCCGCTGGGACAGCGAACGCGACCTCGAGGACAAACGCCAGCAGTTTGTCTCGGCGGCAAGCCACGACCTGAAAACGCCGCTTGCGCTCATCGGCGGTTACGCCGAGGCCATCGCGCAGGACATTTCGCCCGAGGAAAACGCGCGCTACCTTGCCGCTATCGAGCAGGAGACCGACCGGATGAACGGCCTTGTGCGCGAAATGCTGGATTACACCCGTCTGGACCGCACGGACGAGCTGAAAAACCGCAAAACGCTCAATCTGACCGCACTTGTGTGTGATATGCTGACCGAATACGCGCCATTGTTTGAGAAACGCCGCCTGACCACTGACATTGCGGACGGTGTGCGTATCCGTGGCGACGAAACGCTGCTGCGGCGTGCCGTCGGCTGCCTGCTGGAGAATGCCGCCAAGTATTCGTCGGAAAACGGGCGCGTGTCCGTTCGGCTGACGAACAGCCGCAATCATCTGCTGACCGTCGAAAACGACTGTGAGCCCATTCCGGAGAACGAGCTGCCGCGCCTGTTCGAGATGTTCTATCGCGGCGATAAGGCGCGCGACCGCGCAGGCGGACACGGACTGGGACTGGCCATTCTGCAGAAAATACTCGCTCTGCACGGCCTGACATGCAAGGCGGAAAATATAAAGGGCGGCGTGCGGTTCATTGTCTGCAATAAAGATTAAAAGCTGAAAAAGGGCATAAAAATACCCCGCAAGAGATTCTCTTGCGGGGTATGATTTTGCTTACTTTGCGTAGTCGATCGCACGCGTTTCGCGTACCATGTTGACCTTGATCTGGCCGGGATAATCCAGCTCGTTCTCGATCTTCTTGGCGATTTCGCGGGCGAGAAGCACCATCTTGTCGTCCGAAACCTTCTCCGGATTGACGATAATGCGAATCTCGCGGCCTGCCTGAATGGCAAACGAACCGGAAACACCGGGCGTCTCGTTGGCGATGCTCTCGAGCTTCTCCAGACGCTTGATATAGTTCTCCAGGTTCTCGCGGCGAGCGCCCGGACGTGCAGCGGAGATGGCATCGGCTGCCTGAACCAGACATGCTACGATGGTCTTAGCCTCTACATCGCCGTGGTGTGCCTCGATGGCGTGGATGATCGGCTGGGATTCCTTGTACTTCTTGGCAAGGTCTACGCCAATCTGAACGTGGCTGCCTTCAACCTCGTGGTCGATGGCCTTGCCGATATCATGCAGCAGACCTGCACGGCGTGCCGGAACCGGATCGAGGCCGAGTTCGCTGGCCATCATGCCGGCAATGTGTGCCACCTCGATGGAGTGCTGCAGGACGTTCTGACCGTAACTGGTGCGGTAGCGCAGGCGGCCGAGAATCTTGACCAGCTCCGGATGAATGCCGTGGATGCCGGTCTCGAAGGTAGCACGCTCGCCTTCGCTCTTGATGATCTGCTCAACCTCACGGCGAGCCTTGTCAACCATTTCCTCAATGCGGGCCGGATGGATACGACCGTCAACGATCAGCTTTTCGAGGGCCAGACGTGCGATCTCACGGCGAACCGGATCGAACGAGGACAGGGTGATGGCCTCAGGCGTATCGTCGATGATGAGGTCTACGCCGGTAAGGGTTTCCAGCGTGCGGATGTTGCGGCCCTCTCGGCCGATAATGCGGCCCTTCATCTCGTCGTTCGGCAGCGGAACGACCGAAACGGTCGCCTCGGATACCTGATCGGCGGCACAGCGCTGAATTGCGGTCGAGATAATCTCGCGGGCGGTCTGCTCGCTCTCGTCCTTCAGGCGCTGATTGATCTCACGCAGCTTGACGGCTGCATCGTGGGTCGCTTCGTTTTCAATGGACTGGACGAGCATGTCGCGTGCTTCGTCGCGGGTCATGCTGGCAATCTGCTCCAGCTTTTCTACCTGCTCGAGCTTGATGCGATCGAGTTCTTCCTTTTCCTTCTGGCTTGCGTCCAGCTGGCGGTTAAGGTCATCATTTTTGCGGTCGAGCACGTCGCTCTTCTTGTCCAGTGCTTCCTCGCGCTGAATCAGGCGGCGCTCAAGCTGCTGGGTCTCATTGCGGCGTTCCTTCAGCTCGCGGTCGGCTTCGACGCGCTGCTTGTGGATTTCGTCCTTTGCCTCGAGTATGGATTCACGTTTTTTGGTCTCGCCGGCCTTGATCGCTTCGTTGATGATGCGGGTGGCCTCGGTCTCGGCAGAGCCGATCTCTTTTTCCGCAACGCTCTTGCGATACAGGAATCCGATGATTACGCCTACTGCGAGACACACGATACCGGTGATGATCGGTATGATGATGTTGCTCATGTCTGTTGGTGTGTCCTCCTATTTACGAATTTTGGGAGACGGCACAAAACCAAGACAATACCGCAGATCTGCGGTGCTGTTTCTCAATAGAGCGGCAGTTCGGCAGAAAATAAGCTGATTCCACGGTGAAACACGCGCAGCACGCATGAGCACTGCACGAAGAATAAAGGCAGAATACGCCGAAAAAGCGAAGATTCGCTCGAAAAAATCAGGGTTTTGCGCTGTCAAAAGAAAAATGCGGTTCCGTCAATCCGCATCGGAATTGGCGGTTCATGATAATGCCTTTGAAAAAAGCCGTGCTCACCATTGGCACCGGCTCTGTTACAGCAGGTATTATACTATGTTTAATTGTAAAGCCTATTCGTCAAACTGTCAAGAAAAAGACAAGCTGACATACGCGGTTTTTGGTGTTTTTTGAAAACGGTCGGTGTGCGCTCTTGTGAACAGCAGGGCGATTTGCTATAATAATTCTGTATTCCCTCATGGAAGAGACGAGGAGGAACGACTATGAACGAGTCTATGTGCCGCGTACAGCGCGGTTCTTTCGTATATTATACCTGCCGACGGATTCCGGTGCGGCATGCCTTCACCACCAAATTCGGCGGTGTGAGCACAGGCGCGTGCGAAAGCCTGAATTTAGGCTTCAACCGCGGTGACGAGTTGGAGAATGTACGCGAAAACTATCGCCTGCTGGGCGAGGCGCTCGGCGTGGATGAGACGCGCATGACGCTCACCAAGCAGATCCACGACACGCAGGTGTCGGTTGTGACTGAGGACAAGGTCGGCATGGGTCTGCACCGCCCGATGGAATGGCAGTCGGATGCGATCGTGACCGCACTCGCGGACACGCCCATCATCGGCTTTTACGCGGACTGCGTTGTCACCTTATTATATGATCCGGCGACGCATACCGCAGGCGTGTGTCATTCCGGCTGGCGCGGCATGGCGGCAGGCATTCTGCCCAAGACTGTCGATGTGATGGCAGAGCAGCTCGGCACAAAACGCGAAAGCCTGATTGCCGTGCTCGGTCCGTCCATCCGGCAGGAGTGCTTCGAGACTGATGCGGATGTGCCGGAAGCGATGGAAGAGCTGCTCGGTGCACAGGTGCATCCGTTCATCATGGAGAAAGGTCCGAAATTCCATGTGGACCTGCAGGGCATTGGCGTAAAGCTGCTGCAGGATGCCGGACTTTCGGCGGAAAATGTGATCGACAGCGGCATCTGCACCATGTGTCATTCGGATGAGTTCTGGTCGCACCGCGTAACGCACGGCGTGCGCGGCGTGCAGGGCGGCATGATCTGTCTGTAAGCGAAAGGATCAATACAATGAAAAGTTGGAAAAAACGTGCGCTGGCGCTGACAATGGCGGCTTTGGTCGTGCTCAGCGGCTGCACGTTCCCATTTGGACAGGGAAACGACGGCGACGGCGCACCGGTAGACAACGTGGATGTGTCGGACGCGTATTTCGGTCTGGCGTGGTATCGCTCGGGCACAACGCTCAATCCGGTTATGGACGGCACCGAGGTCAACAGCATGCTGCGTGAGGCGCTTTACGAGGGCCTTTTTGAGATAAAAAGCGATTTTACACTCGAAAACGAGCTGTGCGAGGACTATACGAGCGATGGAACCACGTTCAGCTTTACGATAAAAAAGGGCATCAAGTTCTGGTCGGGTGCGGAGTTGACGGCAAGTGATGTTGCCGAAAGTCTCAAGACTGTGCTGGAAAACGAAAGTTCGCCGTACCACAACCGACTGACCGAGGTTTCCTCGATCGAAGCGGTGACAAAGCGCATGGTCCGCATTACGCTTGCGTCGCCGAACGTCAACTTCCCGAAACTGCTGGATATTCCAATCTATCGGGCGGGTACGACTGACGAAGGAGAGTTCGCCGAGGGCACCGGACCGTACAAGCCGGTTCAGAACGGCACCGCATGGACGCTGGAGGCCAACGAGAACTGGCACGGCGGCTTTCTCGGCACCATTCGGCACATTACGCTGGTCAAAATGACGCGCGCGGATGCGGCGGACACCAGCTTCCGCACCGGCGATGTATCCATCATGCGCAGCGCCCGTATTGCGCCGGACGACCAGAATATCGCATTCACCGGCGAGGTCGATACCGTTCCGGTGAGCAGTGCTATGCTGCATTATATCGGTTTGAATTACAATAACAGCCAGTTCACGAATGCAAAAGTGCGGCAGGCGCTTTCTATGGCGATCAGCCGTCAGGGTCTGTGTGCAACCCAGCTGCAGGATTATGCCGATCCGGCGGTGCTGCCGATCAATCCGCAGCCGGCGGACACCGGCGTGTCGTACAGCCTGTCGGCGGATTTGATGACTGCGGCACAGCTGCTGCGCGAGGCGGCACAGGAGGGTGCGGCTTCGGCAGGCGGCAGCGACGGCAATACCGATTCTTCGGACGGCGATTCGGATTCTACGGACAATTCCGATGATGATTCGGACACTTCTTCGGACTCTTCCGAGGAGGACGGCTACTACGACGAGGACGGCGACTTTATCTATTATACGAGTGGCCGGGCAAGCGATACCGATTACAAGGTGGATTTTCTGACCGTGCGTACGCCGAAAAAACGGACCGATTCGACGGTTTCGGACGGGGAAGTGGTGCTTTTGGACAATGAGAATACGGACTCCGGCGATTCGACCGATTCTACGGACGGTTCCGGCTCGACCGATACCGCAGTAACCGATACGATAGTGACGGATGCGGCGACCGTGCAGCTTTCGTTCCGCCTGCTCGTCAACTCGGACAACGCGTTTAAGGTGGCGGCGGCAAAACAGGTCGCGGCTTCGTGGAATTCGCTGAACGGCGTCAATGTCACGGTGGATGAGGAGCCGTATGATACCTATGTTTCCATGCTGCAGAGCGGCTCGTTCGACGCGTACTACGGCGAAACCCAGCTGACGCCGGACTTCGATCTGCGCCCGCTGCTGTCTCCGCAGGGCGGACTGAACTATGGATCGTACTCGAGTGAGGACATGAGCAATGCTATCACGGCGTACCGCAGCGGCGAGAATACGGAGGGTCTGTACACGACATTTCTGAACGAAATGCCGCTCATTCCGCTGGCATTTGAGCGGCAGCAGGTTGTGCTCAGAAGCGGTCTGATCAATCATTTCAATCCGGCACCGTATAACGCATTCGCAGGACAGGAGAACTGGGTCAAGCCGTAACCGCCTGTTTTCGCTGACAAGGAGAATATCATGCAGGAAAATCACAGAATACAGGGGCATTTGTTCGGCGCGTTCAGCGTGCTTGTCTGGGGCACGACATTTGTCTCCACCAAGGTGCTGCTGCGCGCGTTCACGCCGCTGGAGATTATGGTGGCGCGGTTCACGCTCGGCTTTCTGGCGCTGCTCATCGTGGGAAAGGGCCTCATGCGCCCGCAGAAACGGTGGCATGAGGGATTGTTTGCACTGGCCGGTCTTTCGGGCGTTACGCTGTACTTTTTGATGGAAAATATTGCGCTGACGTATATTTCCGCGTCGCTGGTCGGTGTTATCGTAGCGGCAGCGCCGCTGTTTACCGCGCTGATCGCAGCGGTCGTGCTGTACGAAAAACTCAGCAAATGGTTCTTTTTCGGCTTTGTTTGTGCGATGGCGGGTGTCGCGCTCGTGTCGCTCGCGGGCGTCAGTGAGCTGCATTTCAGCCCGATTGGCGCACTGCTCGGCGTAGGCGCGGCTCTGGTCTGGGGTGTGTACTCGGTGCTCGTGCGCCAGCTTGGTCACATGGGCTACCGTACCATTCCGCTTACCTGCCGCATTTTTGGATACGGTTTGCTGTTTTTGCTCGTTCCTGCGGTGATTGAAGGGTTTCCGTCCGGTTTGAGCGTGTGGACGCAGCCGGTTCATCTGGCAAATCTACTGTTTCTGGGCCTTTGTGCGTCTGCAATGTGCTTTGTGACGTGGAATCGCGCGGTTTTCCTGCTCGGTCCGGTGAAAACCAGCGTGTACATTTATGCAACGCCGGTTATTACAATAGTAAGCTCAGCGTTGATTCTGCACGAAACCATGACGCCGATCATGTGGCTGGGCACGGTTTTGGCGCTCGGCGGTCTGATTTTGTCCGAACATCGGGAGAAAGAGAAAACGACGGCGTGAGCCGTCGTTTTTGTTTGCAGCAAAATTTTTTGCAAAAAACGAAAAAAGTATTTGACAAATGCTCTTGAATTTGGTATTCTATTAAAGCTGTCTCTCAGAGACAAGCGCAAAACCGAAAAGTTTGATTTAGAACGGCTTGATTCTTCAAAAAAGAATTTGAAAAAAGTTCTTGACAAACGCTTCTGGTTTTGATATACTAAATAAGCTGTTGATGAGCAGTTAAGAACAACGAAAAGTTGTGAAAACT
>OLNN01000445.1_pt1 | contig 44359 bp, 43 predicted proteins | sample 1672141 | NCBI WGS metagenome assembly OLNN01 (sample SAMEA3136652, study PRJEB25190) | human gut metagenome | biome: human gut; feature: human-associated habitat; material: faeces | place: Austria | collected 2013
TAATAATAAAGGCACAAACTTAAGAAATAAAATCTTTCTTAAGTTCATGCCATTGGAGGATACAAAAGCCTCTTTTACTCTAATTAAAAATATCTTGATTTTATTGATAACAAACAAATTGTCGCTATTTTTGATTTACCAGAAAACGTAAAAATAATGGTTAAAGAAAACATGCCTTTATATCATTGGCATCTTATAAAAAAAAAAGAAGCTTACTTCTTTATTACAAAAAAATTTTATAGAAATACTAAAAAGCGAGTACTAACCAAGTATTCGCTTTAATAATTTCGATTTTTCTATAAATTTTTGACAATGCTTTTTATAAAGGGCATGTTGTTTTACCCAATCTCTAATACGATTTGATGATTTCATTAAACAAATTGCTCCAATAATAAAGAATGGAACTTGAGGAGCAACTGGAAGCAATAAACCAACGAATCCTAATAAAATAAAGAATAATCCAATAATAAATAAAACACTTTGGTAGATGTAACGTAACTTCATAGATGCCTCCTTTTGTTAAAAAAAGCATAAAAAAGTTATATGAACAAGCCGTGAACTATTTCTAAAGAAAAACTAAATAATTCTAAAAGAAAAATTATTTTTTTAATAATCGTAATAATTCCTTTGGTTGTTTGAAAGCCAAAGTGGCTGGTATTTCTTGCATAGCGACACTACCCCATTTTGCAAGACCAAAATCAATGTGTGCATTTTTAGATGCTTCATAATCCGAATGTGCATCCCCAATATAAATGACTTCTTCAGGTTTTAAATTTAATTTTTCAATACATTTTAATAATGGTTCCGGATGAGGTTTATGAAAAGTAGTATCATCTTCTAAAATAACAGCTTCCATGTATTGATCAATGCCTTTAGAAACAATATCAATTTCATATTGTTCTCTAACTTTAGAAGAGACAATTGCTTGTTTAATTTTTTTGTTTTTAAATGTTTCTAAAACTTCTTCAAATCCTTCAAATAAAGTAGCTTCCTCTTCATAGTCATTAACATATTGCACCCATCTAGCATAGGTTTTTTCTTGATCTTTAACACCTAATTCTTCCATGACCTTCATACCTGGATAGGCTGCAAATTTTAAAACCTGTTCAAAAGTCCAATCTTCTCCTGTCTCTTCTTTAATAATTTTCATAAGGGGATACATATTCATTTTTAAAGTATCTAAAAGTGTACCATCAATATCATAAATAATCGCTTTATATTTTTTCATCTCTTTCAATCCTTTCTTTTAATAAATAAACAATACCTCGATAAGCCAATCCCTCAAATAACATTGAAGAAATATCTTTATGAAAATAAATATTTTTAAAACAATTTTTATCTATTTTATTTAATATATTTTTAATAATCTTTTCTTCATAATTCCATTTTAAATCTAACGAGAGTTCTAAACGCGTTGGATCAAGCATTGTAAAAATCATACTTACCAATAACCCCAGAAGTTCATTAAATTCATCTTGACTTTGACATTCACGAATGCGTTGATTAATCGTTTTTCCTTTAAAAGATATCAAGCCTATTTCACCCATGATTCCAGTATTTCCATATAGCGGTTCTTCTTTATAAAAATAAGAGCTTCCTATTCCCACCTCATTTATATATAGATAGTAAGTAGCATCTTGTTGATACGTAAAATAACATCCTTGATGAATCATCTTGACATCATTTTGGAGTTGAATTGGCAGATCTATTTCTTTTTTGATATCTTTCACCCAATGATGTTTTTTTAGAATATTTTGATGATCAGTAACGTATTCATCTTCATAGACAATTCCTTCAACCGCTATTTGACAACAATGAACTTCATTTTTATCTACTAATTGTCTTATTATTTTTTTTAACTCTTCTTCCTCTTGATAAAATAATGTATCTTCTTTTTTTATTTCACTAAAACTTCTTACTTGATAAATGACTTTATCCACTTGAATATAAAGACATAGAATTAAATAATTCTTTTCATTTAATGCAAAACGTATTGGACATCTTCCGCCACTTGAAAAGTCGTTTCCTATTTCTTGAATCAATTGTTTTTCTTGAAGTATTCTTACCATATTACGAATACTTGGTTGAGATAATTGGAGATTTTCTACTAATTCATTCATTGTTGAACTATTATGAAGATAGAGATATTTTAAAATAGCTAATAAATGTTTTTTCTTTGTTTCTTTTAATGCATTCATTATTCTCACCCTTACTTTTATTATATTATAATAAAAGTAAAATAAAAGAAAAACCAGAATCATCTGGCTTTAGGTTTAAAATAACGTGTCATATCCACACCTTCATGTTTTAATAAAGCAATTTTTTTATCAATACCACCTGCATATCCCGTTAAACTGCCACTTGTACCAACGACACGATGACACGGAATGATGATTGAAATAGGATTATGACCTACCGCATTTCCTACGGCTTGTCCTGACATTTTTTCTTTATGAAGTTTTTGAGCTACAACTTTAGCAATCTTTCCATAAGTTGTGACTTCACCATAAGGTATTTCACAAAGAAGATTCCACACTTCTTGTCTAAAAAGACTTCCTTGTGGTTTTAAAGAAAGCTCTTTAATATTTGGTTTTTCTCCTTTAAAATAACGCTCTAACCAACTTTTGGTTTCTTGGAGTATTTCTATTTGATCGTTAATGATGGGCTCTTCTTTTAATGTTGCCTGAAAATATTTTTGTCCTTCAAGCCACAATCCTATTAAATTTTCTTCATCACTTACTAAATATAAAATTCCTAAGGGTGATTTATATGTTGTTTTATAATACATAATCTTTTCTCCTAAATGTCTTGTAAATTATTTTGACGATGATTAAAAAGGTGTTTTTGATAGTGTTTTGGTGTAATGCTCATTCTTTTATGGTAATACAGCAAATTAAATGCTTTCTAACATAAATAGCCTAAAGATAAAACATATTTATAACATTTATTCACTTTCATCTGCCTTTCTTTGACAGCTATTATTATACGAATAAATATTTTTATTTATGAAAAGGGCACAAAAAAAACTTAAAAAATATTCTTATATAAAAATAATAAAAAAGATGCCAAAGCACCTTTCTTATTAATAATTTTCTGCATGAACTTCAAAGTATGCTTGTGGATGATTACATACTGGACAAACATCAGGTGCTTTTTCCCCAACAACGATATGTCCACAGTTACGACATTCCCAAACCTTTACTTCACTTTTAGCGAAAACTTCTTGCATTTCTACATTATGCAATAATGCTCTATAACGTTCTTCATGATGTTTTTCGATTTCTCCAACCATACGGAATTTAGCTGCAAGTTCTGGAAACCCTTCTTCTTCTGCAGTTTTTGCAAAACCTTCATACATATCTGTCCATTCGTAGTTTTCACCTTCAGCTGCTGCCACTAAATTTTCAGCCGTATTTCCAATACCGTTTAATTCTTTAAACCACATTTTAGCATGTTCTTTTTCATTATCTGCTGTTTTTAAGAATAAAGATGAAATTTGTTCAAAACCTTCTTTTTTTGCTTTTGAAGCAAAGTACGTATATTTATTTCTTGCTTGTGATTCTCCTGAAAAAGCTTCCATTAAGTTCTTTTCTGTTTGTGTTCCTGCATATTTATTAGCCATATCTATTTCCTCCTTTTATCCCTTATTAGGAATAATTCCTATTTATATTTTAATCTTTATTCTTTCTTTTGTCAATTAAAAAAGGAGAAATTAAAAAAAGAATACGAGAATTACATAATTCTTCAGTATTCTTGTTCTATATATTTATTGCTACAATTAGCAATCTTTTTTATACTTAGTTACTTTCGTCCTCTGAAGTATCATGAACTTTATGTTCTTCTAAATACTTACTGACTTCTTGATAATCAGTTGAATGTCTAGAACGACCTGTACATTGTCCATTTCGTCTATATATACTCATTACAGAATCTATATCTTCAATAGCCATATCATTTAAATGTCTTTTGAAAAAGTACATGAAACCATCAGCATCATTAAATCCATTATAAGGTGGTACTTTATTTATTAAGATTTTAGAAAATTCTGCTAAATCAAAATCTACACTTTCTTTTACAGCATCATATAATGTCATTGAATAAAGTGGTTGTTGAACTATACTGTTATCTTTGAAAAATTCATATGGGGTTTTATTAGAACGTGGATAAAATAGTCTATAATATTTTATCCCATTTGGATTCAGTAAAATTTCGTTGCTGATATATTCAAACAATGACACATCTTCTTTGATTATATCCAATAAAATTGGAAAATTTAAAATAAGTTCTATTAAGGATTGTTTTCTTTCAGAAGAGTTTTCTAAATTTTCAATACTAATACTTAATAATTTTTTTCTAACATCTTCTTCTTTAAATAATCTTTCAAACCCATTTTTCCTTATATGATCTGTCATAGCGTAAACAAATGCAAATAATCCATAAGCATTTCTTTCTGCATCTTTATCAGTAGTAATAAATAATAATTTTAAAAATGTTTTATACGACATTTTTAGTGAATCATATGTCATACGTTCCAAATAGTTTTTGGTTATTTCATTTTTTATTCTTTCATCTAGACTATTTTGAGAAATATCATCAATTCTTTGTGAATAAATTTCAACAACTTCTTCTACTATAGAAAATAAATCCATAATAAATGGTGCTTTAACAGAAAGTATATTATCATACATTGAACATATTAACATTCTAGCTTGATAATCCTCTGGAACATATAATGTATTATCATTGACCTTCAAATGAGCACATTTGTGTCTACACTCTCTTAAATAATTTACGTCCTCTGTAAATCGATTAAAATACAACTTACAATTTTTATTAAAGAATTCAATTATTTTCTTTTCGACTTCTAAATATTTTTCATTTTTTAAAATTAATTCATTAATTTCTGCTAATTTTTCCTCAGCCTTATTATTTCCCTCACTTGCCATAGTTTGTAATTTCATAAACAAATCATAAATAACAAATGAATATAGCAAAACAATAGTTGCCCTATAATTTTTACTATAGTAACATTGTAAAATTTCTTCAAAATATTGTCGAGAATCTGGATTGTCGAAAACTCTTAAATCTCTTTCATCAAATAGCATATTTCTTCTCCTTTACATATTTTTAAATTAAAATAATTTGATATTATTTATTATTTTAATAATATCAAATATTGCATTTTTCAACAAATTTTACTAAATAAACTTGTTTATATTATCATAACATTTATTTTAATTTACTCATAGTAAATTCACACTTTTGATTATCTATCATTTCTTTCATTGTACTACCTTATTTCATAAAAAAAGATAGTAAGTCTTCTGATCTACTATCTTATCATTCATATTCACTTTTAAAAGCATTACACTATTTCAATCCAACATAAGTAATCGGCAATCTTCACTTTCATTCCATCCAAGATATGTACTCTTTGTATTGGACTTACTAATGATTCTAGTGTTCTCCAAAATACTTTTTCACTTAATTCTTTATTGTTAATATAAAATTTCATTTGGTTTCCTGCTTTCTTTTAATGACATCCATTTTACCTCATCTTTGAAGTAAAAAATAGCGATTTTTAGGTAGTGACACCCTTTTATATGGGTGACATCCACGTAAATCGCTATTTTTCGATTCTTTAAAATATCTTAAAAAACGTTGATTTCATCGGTGTTTTTTCGATGACATCCATTTTGACTCTTAATTTTGGTGGAGATGGCGGGAATCGAACCCGCGTCCAAAAGCAATTCCTCCAAAGCGTCTACAGTTTAGTCCATTGAATGATTTAACTTGGCTACAATCAACGAACAATTTTACACCAAGCGATTCTTTAAATTTTCGTGGTTAAAGTCAAGACCCCTTCAACCCTTATCCTAAAAGTTATAATACTAACAAATAGCTATAGGCTCACTAAATGTTAGCAGCTTTCATGTCTATGTCGACTAAGCGAAAGCGTAATTAGTTTGTCTGTTTCCAGTTATTTTTTGTTTGAGTTTAACGTACTCCAACGACTGCAGCTAAGGTCAAACATACCCCTGTCGAATCCAAGACATCCCCAGATTAGTAATAATTTTTAAGTGATTTTTCGATATCTCTTTTTGCCGCTTTTTCTTTTAAGTCATTACGTTTGTCATAAAGTTTTTTACCTTTAGCAAGCGCAATTTCTAATTTAGCTTTAGAACCACTAAAATACATTTTAGTAGGTACAACGGTTAAGCCACCTTCTTTAAGTTTATTTGTTATTTTAAGAATTTCTTTTTTATGAAGCAAGAGTTTTCTTGTTCTTCTTGCTTCATGATTAAAGATGTTTCCATGATCGTAAGGAGCGATATGCATGTTTTCTACATAAACTTCATCATTTTTTATCCTGACAAAAGAATCTTTTAAATTCACATTTCCTAACCGCACAGATTTAATTTCAGTTCCTTTTAATTCAATACCTGCTTCGTAAGTATCTAATAAGAAATAATCATGATGCGCTTTTTTATTTTGTGAAATAATCTTCATACATATCACCACCTTTTTTATCTTCTTTTTCTTTTAAACTTTTGTTTAGACTTTTTATCTCGTCGCTTATTTATTATAACAGTTTTTTTCTTCTTTTTGTTAGATTTCATACCAACAATTTGAAAATCTATTGTTTTTTCTCTTTTCGAAGCTGCTGAAACCTTGATTTTTACTTTATCCGACATCTTAAAACGTCTACCTGTTCTTTTTCCAATTAATTGTAGGTTCACGTCATCAAAATAATAGAAATCATCTACAAGATCTTCCATACGAATGAGACCTTCAATAGTATTTGGAAGTTCAACAAACATACCAAAATTAGTAATAGAAGAAACAATTCCTTCAAAAGTTTCACCAATATGATCTTCCATATATTCAGCCATTTTCATATCATCAACTTCACGTTCAATATCAATTGCTTTTCTTTCAAGCGAAGAAGCTTGATCAGCAACATTTTGCATAATAGAAGCAAAATGGAAAAGAGTTTCTTGATCTAATTTCTTTTTAAATAAATACGTACGTATCAAGCGATGAACCATTAAATCAGGATAACGTCTAATTGGTGACGTAAAATGTGTATAATATTCATCCGATAAACCAAAATGTCCTAAACATTGTTCATCATATCTTGCCTTTGCCATGCAACGAAGAAGTAATGTAGAAATAATGACATGTTCATCTGTTCCTTTACTTGCTTCAACGATTTTACTTAATTCTTTAGAACGAATATCTTCTAACGAACCTTTTATTGTATAACCTAGAGTTCTAGAAATTGTAGAGAATTTTCTTAATTTATCTACCTTAGGATTTTCATGAACACGATAGATAAATGGTAAATCAAGCCATTTAAAGTGTTTTGCAACTGTTTCATTGGCAACTAACATAAAGGATTCAATGATGCGGTCACTTTCTCCACGTTGTCTTAAAACTACATCTGTTGGCTTTCCTTTTTCATCAACCAGTACTTTTGCTTCATTTGTATCAAAATCAATAGCACCACGATCTTCTCTTGTTTTTTGTAAGATTTGAGCAAGTTCTTTCATTAAGAAGAATAAATCACATACATGACTATATTCTCCTTGTAATTTTTCATCACCCGCTAATATCTTATTGACATTATTATAAGTCATTCTTTCTGTTGAATTAATAACCGATTCAACAATATCATGATCAACAACTTCACCTTGAGGTGTAATTTCCATAAAACATGAAATTGCAAGACGATCTACATGGGGGTTAAGTGAACAAATCCCATTAGATAATTTATGAGGAAGCATGGGAATAACACGGTCCACTAAATAAATTGATGTTCCTCTTGCAAGAGCTTCTTTATCAAGTTCTGTTCCCTCTTGTACATAATATGAAACATCTGCGATATGCACTCCTAAATAATAATTTCCATTCTTTAATTTCTTTAAAGAGATGGCATCATCTAAATCCTTTGCATCATCCCCATCAATTGTAACAATTGTTTCTTTTCTTAAATCTGTACGATTTTTAATTTCCTTTGGGTCAACCTCTGTTTCAATTGTAGAAATTTGATCATAAACTTCTTTAGGAAATTCTACATGTGCTTCATGTTGACTTACGACAGATAAAATATCTACTCCAGAATCACCAACATGTCCAATGATTTCTACAACATTTCCTTTTAAATAAGGTTTATAAGTTTTAATTTCAACAACAACTTTATGTCCTGCCACAGCCCCATGGCTATGCGCATGATCAATATAAATTGGTTGATTAAATTTTTGATCATCAGCATCAAAAACAAGTTCTCTTTTAGCATTCTTTAATAAACCAACAAGTCGTGTTTGTCCTCTTTGAATAACTTTAACAATACGTCCTTCTTTTCTTGAACCCGTTTGATGCTTTTTAAGTTCAACCATGACCGTATCCATATTAAAAGCATCTTTTAAATCTCTTGAAGAAATGAAGATATCTTCACTTTCTTCATCAATGATAACAAAACCAAAACCTCTTTTATTAATATGTAAAACACCAACGATATAATTTGAATTTTCAATTAATAAATATTCATTCTTTTCATTTCTTACAACCTTACCTTCATCCTCTAAATGATTTAAAGCTTTTAACAAAACCGTAAAACCTTCGCTATTATTTAAAGCGAGTAAAGCTTGTAATTCATGAATTGATCTTTCTTTTTCTTGTAGTAACTCTAAAATTCTTTCTTCCATTTTCTCACCTCCAAAAAAAATAGGACGCCTTGCGTCCTATTATTAATTCATACGTAGTAGAATTGCGATCACGAAGAAGGCAACACCAAGAATCATTGTCATACGAGACATTACTAAATCAATACCACGTTCTTTTTGTTCAGCAAAAAGATTTGAACTTTGACCAGTTAATGCATTAACAATATCATCAGATTTTCCACTTTGTAATAAACATAATATAACAAGCACAATGGCAATAACAACCATAGCAATTTTTAAAATCATATCAAACATATTTTTAACCTCCTTCGATTAATTTAATACATTGCATAGCAAATATTATCATAAAACCTTCATGAAAACAACATAATTTTGATATCTTATCAAATTTATGCATTATCTAAACCACAAATATAAAAACGATCGTCTACTTTGACAACTGTCACATTAACTGTTGTATTTAATCCTTCAACTTCTTCATTAAAAGTTAAAGAAATCAATACATTATAATAATTATTATCATCTAAATTAGAAATAGAAACCTTTGACGGTGAAAAAGAAATAATATTATATTTTAATACTTCTAATTCAGGATAATTATTCTTTTGACTATAAAAAGAAGTATTTGCATAATTACTAAAGTTTTCAATCATATCTGGATACATATAATCAAGACCACCAATTTCGTCATCTTTCTTATCTACAAAAGTATAATAATCGCATGCAAAATACGCCGCTACTAATTGACATTCATCTTCTTCATTATGCTCTTTATAACTTGTATCCAAACGTGCATAAATAGTATTCATGAGATCTATATCACTTATTTTTGAATAAGGTGATTTAACAGCTGTCGTTTTAATTGGTAGTTGTGGATTGTTGATAGAAATAAAATAACCAGCTACAACAACTAAACTCAAACATAAGGCCCCAATAATAAAATGATCTCGCATTGCTTTTTTTGGTGTTCTTCTTTTTCGATATTGATCTAAAAATTTAATCTTTGGAAACTTATCAGAATCTATAAATATATTAGCTAATGTTAATAATGGTTTATATTTACGAGAAATCATATCCGTAATTTCTACAAAGATTTCAAAAAGAATCATTAAAGCAATAAATAAAATAGTTCCTGCCATTTGATTATAATAATAAAGATAAGAAGAAAGTGAGAATAAGATTGTTACTAAATATAAAATCAAAACACTTTTTCTTTGACTCAAATTAAGTTTAAACATTAAATTATGATGAAGATGTCCTCGGTCTGCTTCACTAAATTTTTTATGATGGATCTTTCTTCTTAAAATAGCAATCAATGTATCCATAATAGGAACCATCAAAACAATAATAGGTGCACCTAAAGTAAAGAACCCTGATGCATTATAACCAAAACCAAGCAAAGAAATGACCGATATCATAAAACCAATATAAAGAGCCCCACAATCCCCCATAAAAATCTTAGCTGGATGGAAATTAAAGAACAAAAATCCCATAATACTTCCCGCTAAAACAAGAGATAAAGCCGCAATATCACTTCTTCCTGATAAAATTGAAGTGACAGAAATCGTTACTAAAACAATAATAGAAATTCCTGCAGACAAACCATCAAGTCCATCAATTAAATTAATTGCATTGGTAATTCCAATAATCCAAAATAAAGTCACAATACCTGAAAGTAAAGTCATAGCATCACTTGGAAAATAACCAAAACCTTTAATGTAAACTTGCCCATAAACAATGACAATCAATGCTGCAAGCATTTCAAAAATCAATTTAACCTTCGGTGATAAATCATGAACATCATCATAAAGTCCCACCATAAAAATTATAAATCCTGAAATTAAGATGGCATTGATTTGATGATCTGTTTTTAAAAAAAGCATAGAACCAATTAAAGAACTTATATAAATAGCATAGCCACCAATACGTGCAATTTCATGTTTATGAACAGTTCTTTTGTTCATATGAGCCACAATACCTAATTGATTTCCCACTTTAATAATCAATGGAATCATTGCTGCCGATAAAATCATCGTCACAACAAACGATAAGACAACAGTAAGTGTCATGATGCCACCTCCTTTACTTGTATATTATTCATTATTTTTATACAAATTTCAATATACAATTGTTGGTCAAAATCATCAATTATCCTTGTATTTAGAACGATACTTGTCTATACTAGTATACAAGGAGGAATATATATGCATAGTTTAGGAATCTCTGTTTATCCCGATAAAAGTGATATTAAAGAAGTTTATGAATATATGGAAACTGCCGCTAAATTAGGTTTTTCTAGAATCTTTACTTGTTTTTTATCGATTCCAGATGATAAAAGAGAAAGTTATTTAAAAGAATTTAAAGGATTCATGGATAAAGCTCATGAATTAGGATTTGTTGTAGCCGCAGATACAAACCCTGAAGTATTTAAATTAATTGGAGCTACACCTGATAATTTAAAACCATTTGCTGATTTAGGATTAGATATCATTCGTTTAGATGGTAACTTTGGTACTCAAGGAGACATCGCTGTTACTAGAAATCCATATGGTATTAAAATTGAATTTAATGCAAGTATGGATGCTGGTGTTGACTTATTAATTAAAAATGGTGGAAATAAAGACCAAATCATTATGTGTCATAATTTCTTTCCAGAAAGATATACTGGGTTAGATTTTGATTTATTCCAAAAATTCAATAAACAATGGAAAGCTTTAAATCTTCATACTGCTGCCTTTGTTTCAAGTCATAACGACCCAACAATTGGTCCTTGGGAAGTCTTCTGTGGTTTACCTACAGTAGAAATCATGAGACCATTACCAATTGAAGTACAAGCAAGATATTTATTAGCAACTGGTGATGTTGATGACATTATCGTTGGTAACTATCCTGCAAGTACAGAAGAATTAGAAGCATTATCAAAAATCAATTTCCAAGCTTTAGAATTACGTGTTGATGAAGTACCAGAAATTACAGATAACGAAAAATACATCATGTATGAATTCGCACCACATTGGGATCGATACGATCATTCATCATTCATGTTAAGATCAAGTTTCCCAAGACTTCAATTCAAAAACCAAGCAACTGTTCAAGATTCAGGATTTGGCGGAAAGAAAGAAGTCAAAGAAGACAAATCAATTCCACATCACGATTGTGGAAAAGAAGTCTTTACTCGTGGAGATGTCTTAGTTGTTAATGATAATTTGGCTCATTATCGTGGAGAATTAGAAGTTGTTTTAACTGAAATTCCAAATGATGGTGAACGTAGCTTAATCGGTCGTATTAAAGACGAAGATTTAGGTTTATTAGATTTCATTCAACCTGGCCAACATTTCAAATTTATTAAATAATCGAAAAAGAAGCTTCATATAGGAGCTTCTTTTATTATTCCTCAATTGTCTTTAAATATTCTTCTAAGCCCTGTTCATCGACATGCCCAATTACTTCATCTGCGATTTTTTTAAGTTCATCAACAGCATTTCCCATGGCAATACCATGTCCAACATAGTGAATCATTTCTAAATCATTTAACCCATCACCAAAGGCATAGCTATGTTCTTTATCAATATGTAAGTGTTCTAGTACTTTTTGCACGCCTTTTGCCTTTGAAGTATCAAGGGCACAAATTTCAAAAGAATTGGCAGTACCATGATGATCAAAATAGAATTTATCCGCAATATAATCAATGATTTTATCATGATCTTTTTTTGCACTAATTTCTATTTTTAAAGTACGATGCATTACTTCCTCTTTATCATAGTCTGTAATCAATTTTTCATGGCGAATATCACAAACTTTAAAGAATTCAATAAAATCATGATAAGCAGAATCAATATAACAATCCGTTGCTGTTTCAAAATCGTATTCACAATCAACGCTTTCTAACAAATTCATTAAATCATTCACTTTTTCATAAGGAATTCTATTTTCATAAATAGTTTCATGATTCAATTCTACATGAGCTCCATTACACAAAACAAAGCCATTGAAACCCGCATCAATGATTTGATTTGAAATAAAAGCTAAAGGTCTACCTGAGGCAACAAATAAATAATGTCCAGCCTCTTTCAATCTTTTAAGTTCTCTTTTTACCCCTTCAGGTATTTTTAATTCACTATTTAATAATGTTCCATCTATATCAAAGAATAATACTTTTTTCATGCTTTCACCTCAAGTAGGATTGTATCATTTTTTATTATTCAATTTGTATAATTTCTAGATAAGAAAAAAAACTGTTCAAAGAACAGTCTATTTCATATAGTGTAAGTTTTCTAACATAACTCCACATCCATTAGCAACACAATTTAAAGCATCATCTGCCACAAATACAGGAACATTTAATTCAGATTCTAATAAACGGTCTAAACCATTTAATAAAGCTCCCCCACCTGTTAAGAAAATACCACGTGATACGATATCAGCAGCTAATTCTGGTGGTGTTTGTTCAAGAACATGTTTTGTTTCTTTCACAATTGTCGCACAAGTTTCTCTAAGTGCTAATTCAGTTTCATTAGATGTAATTGTGATTGTATGTGGTAACCCAGTTACTAAGTCTCGACCACGTACTTCAAATGTTTTATCTGAAGCACCTTTGATAGCCGAACCAATTTCTAATTTAATTTGTTCTGCTGTACGATCACCAATTAATAATTTATATTTATCTTTAACAAATTTGATAATATCAGCATCCATAACATCCCCAGCGATTTTTAATGATGAGCTTGTTACGATGTCACCTAAAGATAATACAGCAATATCAGTAGTTCCTCCACCGATATCAATAACCATATTTCCTGTTGGCTTATTAATTTCAAGACCTGCACCAATTGCAGCTACTTTTGGTTCTTCTTCAATAAATACCTTTTTAGCTCCACATCTTTCAGCAACATCTCTAATTGCTGATTTTTCGATAGATGTAATATTTGATGGACAACAAATTAAGATTGTTGGTCTAGCAAAAATTCCTTTTAAGTTTAATTTATTAATAAAATGAGTTAATAAGATTTCAGTAATTCTAAAATCAGCGATAACTCCATCTTTTAATGGTCTAATTGCTTGAACCCTACCAGGAGTTTTACCTAACATATCTTTTGCTTCTTGTCCTACAGCTAATGGCTTTTTAGTTTCTTCATCTATTGATACTACTGAAGGTTCATTTACAACAATACCTTCACCTTTGACATAAATTAATATATTTGCAGTACCTAAATCGATACCAATTTCTTTTGATAATGCCATTATTTTTCCTCCTTGTATGTTTTTCCTCAATATTGTATCACGATTTTAATGAAATACAAGGATAAAAAACAAAACAAATCACTTTTTTAAAAATAATAAATTCTTATGATGTTACCTCTATTTTTTCTACTTTTTGACCAAAATAACTTTGTGGATTTACACTTTTATCTTGTATCGAAACAATAAAATGTAAATGCTTCTTTAAGCCTGATTGATAAACATTATTTCCAGCTATCGCTATGACATCTCCTTGTTTAACTTGATCTCCTTTTTCCACCTTGATTTGATCAATTGATTGATAAATTGTCACTAATCCTTCTTTATGTTCAATCGTCAAGATCCAACCTAGTAAAGGATCATTTTCTTTACGAACCACTTTTCCACTTGCACTTGCTAAAACATCAAAACTTTCATTATCCTTTGTATAATCGATTCCATCATTAGGTCGATAGACACCTTCAAAATAATTCAAAGCATTTTCTAATTCTTTTTCTGATAAATTTGTATCATAAAATCCTTTAGAAACTTTCACACCTTCTTTAACTGGCTTTTGTAAAACTTCACTTGTCTCATCCGTATCTCCTTGTTTCTTTGTTTCTACCGAAACAACTGGAACATCTTCAAATGGTTTTATGTTTTTAAGTATTTCTTGTACAACTCCCGCACCCACTAAAAACAAAACCAATGATGAGATAAAGATAAATACTTTCTTATTTCTTCTTATTAAACCTTTCATCGATTTCACCTCTTATGAAGTTTAACCACAATTACATTAATTATTCTTAGAAATCTCAACACCTTGGTAATAATGTTTTAAGATTTGTTGATAATCATAACCTTCCTTCGCCATTCCTTGCGCTCCATATTGAGATAAACCAACACCATGACCACTGCCTTTTGTTTTAAAAACATAACTATCACTTTTTTCAACAATCGTAAAATCACTTGAAGCTAATTGAAGCTTTTCTCTCATTTGTCTTCCCGTATAATTTTGATTATTTATTTTAATCGTTTGAATACGTCCACTAGGATAATAGGAAAGAATCTGATAATTAAAAGAGCCATTAAACATTTGTTTCAAAGAAGTTTTAGAAAATTCTTTTTCTTTTAAAAAATGAGGATCATAACTTTCGTCCCAATGAGAATCTACTGAAACCAAATAAGGTTTGGCAGAACCGATAAAATAATTTTCAACATTTTCACTTTTACCATTACTACTTGAATAAAAAAGGGCAGAAATACACTCACCCTGATATGTTATTATTTCTCCCTTTGTTTCTTTAATTGCTTTTTTTACTTTTTCTTTATATTCTTCATAATGTTCATTCCATGATACTTTCATTTTTTCATCATCTAAATATACTTGCGTATTAGTTGTATTATCAACACTTAATAAACGTGAATAAACAAAAGTACGACTGGCGACAACTTGTGCTTTAATTGCTTCTAGTTCAAAACTTGCTGGCATTTCTCCCGCAACAACACCTAATAAATAATCATCAAGTAAAATTTGATGGTCTTCTTGATTCATTTCTACGCTTACATAAACACCTTTTTCTTTTCCTTTGTAGATTTTGTTATTTATTTGTGGCTTATATAAAAAGAATAACGTAATAAAAAGAGCTAGACATAAAATAAGTTTATAAAAAATAGTTTTCATATTTTACTATATGAAAACTATTTGAAACTAGACTATAAATGAATCGTAACAAAATCTAATATAAAAGATGCAAGTAAATATCCTAAAGATAATGAAGCAATAATATAAAAACAATAAAATTGTTTCATTTTTCCTTTAGAAATCATTTGATCAAAACGAAAACAGCTCAAACCATACATTGCTGATAAAACCGAAAAAACATAAACAATCATTTTTAATATTTGATAAGACATTTTAATCCCTCCATCATAAACAACATATCTATACATATAATAAACACGGGTGATCCTTTTGACAAATAAAACATTACAATATCTTATTTATAATCAACTTTATTCAGCCGGTATCTATGAGTTATTAGCCACACAAGCGCCAACTGAAATACTACAAACACAAATGAAGCTCTTTCAACAAGATAGTCTAAATAATGCTTCTTATTTAGATCGCTATTATCAAGAATTAAATACGTCAAGTTATAATCCAATTGTACGAGAGCCTGTTAATCACGGTACTTTTAAAAAGAATGTTTATTGGATGTTAGAGTATGAAGGAACAAATACACGTATATTTGTCGATGAAAGTTTTAATGGACAAAATGATGCCTCTATTAAATCTCTTACAGCTTATATTTCTTCTTCAATTGATCGACGTAATACAAAACTTACAAATATTTATTTAAATATCCTTGATAATGAAATTGCAAACAACAAAAAAAACATCACCTAAGTGATGTAATTTATTAAATGGTGACTCGTACGGGATTCGAACCCGTGAATGCATGCGTGAAAGGCATGTGAGTTAACCGTTTCTCCAACGAGCCACATGGCGCTTGAAGTAGGACTCGAACCTACGACCGATCGGTTAACAGCCGATTGCTCTACCAACTGAGCTATTCAAGCAACTTAACAGTGCTCATTTATACTAGCATAAGATTTTAAACTTGACAACCCTTTTTTAGATTTTTTTTACATTTTTTTCATATTTATAAAAAATAAATGTATATTTGATTATTTTATATCTTTCTATAATTAAATGATGTTATAATTATATATATTAAACAAGGAGGATACAAATGGATCAACAAAGAGAAAAAGCCTCAGCAATCGCTCATGAATTTGTCGTTTATCAAGAAAGTGAACAATCCGATATCAAAGCCGAAGAAAAAGTATTCGATGCCCTTTGGCAAAGTATATATGATGTATGTAAACTCATAAATTTTGGAATAATAGATGATATCACTCAAGAAGAATTTGAAGAAGCTTATTCATGGTTAAAAGCAACACAATCTCTTACAGAGGATTATCAAGACTTTGAATTAGAATTTTAAGGAGAACAAAATGGAAAAATATTTAATTGTGACAGATACAACAAGCGCAATGAATAAAGAAATTGCTGCCGCTCATGGTATTGAACTTATTTCTTTAAGCGTTATCGTAGATGGTCAAGAATACAAAGATCAAGTTGATATTTCAACTGAACAACTTTATGATTATTTAAAAGATGGAAAAACTCCATCTACAAGTCAACCAAATACAGGTTATCTTATTGAAAAGATGGAAGCTTGGCAAAAAGAAAACTATGAAGCCATTATTGTTGTAACATGTTCTGCTGATTTATCAGGAACAAACAACGGTTTCCATTTAGCCAAAGATACAGTTGGTTTAGACAATGTTTATATTTATGATAGCCGCCAAGTCGGTGCTCCTGTCATGGATATGGCTATTCGTGCTAAACAACTTGCTGATGAAGGAAAAGATGTCGATGAAATTTTTAAAGTTTTAGAAGAAAAAACAAAACATTCTTTTTCTTTCTTATACCCTGATAATTTTGATCAATTATCACGCAGTGGGCGTTTATCCCCTATGGCTGCGCGTATGGCTTCTATGTTAAAAATCAAAGCTCTTTTATGTTTAGATGAGCAAGGAAAATCTGTTGATAAATACAGTATGTCTCGTACGGAAGTGAAAGTTTTAAAAGCAATCACTGATAAATTCCATGAACTAGGAGTGAATGCTGAGAAATATAAAATTTATATTTCTCATGCCGATAATATCGTTTTCGCCAAAAAATCAAAATTATTACTTCAAACAACATTCCATGGAATTGAAGTTGAAATCAACAACTTACCAGCTGTTTTAACATGCCATGGCGGACTCGCTTGTTGCGCTCTTCATTCTACATATAAAATTTAGGAGGCTTTTATGAAAGTTCTTGATATGCATTGTGACACGATTACCCGTTTATACGAAGAGTATCCAAATGAATCTTTATTAGAAAATACTGGACATATCGATTTAAAGAAAATGCAAAAAGGTGATTATCTTCTTCAAAACTTTGCGATGTTTACCAATCTCGGAAATACATCGAAGCCTTTTTTAAAAGTAAATCAATATATTAATTATTATTATCAAGAAATTGAAAAATATCCTGATTTAATTCAACCTGTCTATTGTTATCAAGATATTCTTGATCATAGAGACCAAGGAATCATGTCAAGCATGCTAACTTTAGAAGAAGGAGCTGTCATTGAAGATGATTTATCCCTTCTCCAACATTATTATCGTTTAGGTGTTCGGATGATCACTCTTACTTGGAATTATAAAAACGGCATCGGTCATCCTAACTTTAGCCATGCTAAATGTTATGAAGATACGTTAAAAATCAACACAAAAGACGGTTTAACTCCTTTTGGAATTCGTTACATTCAAGAAATGGAACGTTTAGGAATTATCATTGATGTTTCTCATTTAAGCGATGCAGGATTTTATGATGTTTTAAACAATACAACAAAGCCTTTTGTTGCTTCCCATAGCAATGCCCGTCATTTGTGTAAGGCAGCACGTAATATGTCGGATGATATGATTTTAAAGCTTGCTAAGCGTGGTGGGGTTATGGGAATTAATTTCTATGGAAACTTTTTAGTTGATGGCGATGGCCACTGTAAAAGTTGTATAGAGGATATGGTAAAACATATTCTTTATATTAAAGATCTTGCAGGAATTGATTGTATCGGTTTAGGAAGTGATTTTGATGGTATTAATAGTGAATTAGAAATGAAAGATGCTTCTTATTATCAGTTATTGTATGAGGCTTTAGTAAAAGCAGGATTAAGCGAGGAAGAAATTGAAAAAATATTTTATAAAAACGTTTTGCGTGTTTATAAAGAAATATTGAGATAGATTCGTCTATCTCTTTTTATTTTTTTAAGAAATTCTTTCTAAGCACTCGTCTTTTTTTTCAAAATAATGTTATAATACCTTAATGGGGAGGGACTATCTATGTATATAAAAGACGACGAAATAAATAAGTATTTTAATGAGCCAAACTGGAAAGTAGCTCATAACTTATTCCAACATAACACAATCTCAAATATGTCCGTTATAAAGGATGGTCAAATTTATCAAATACTTGGAAGTACAAATGTAAATGGTAAAATCAATACTGCCACAATTCAAGTGGATACCGGGGGTAATATTTTAGAATTTAGCTGTGATTGCCATCATTGTAAACCAAATGAACTTGCATGTGGTCACATTGGTGCAATCTTATTAAAATTCTATGGTTTAGAATCAAGTGATTTACCTTATTCCTATAATCAAAAAGGAAATTATTTAGATAAGCTTCAAGCCTTGCAAGCCAAGAAAGAAGCTGAACATCTAAAACAACAAGCTGATTTGACTTTTTCTTTAATTCAAGAATATCGCAGTCAACATCATCAACATCAATTACCTTTAGCACAAAACATACACTTGATTCCACAAGTTAAATCAACTTTCAATCGCTTAAGTCTTTCTTATAAGATTGCCGGTGAAAGAAGTTATACTATTAAAAACATTGATACTTTTTTAGAAAATGTAAAATCAAATAAAATTATTGAATATGGAAATGCTTTAATTACGGATCATAATCCAAAAGCATTTGATCATTCTTCTTGGAAACAAGTTCAATTTATTAAAGAATATTTCTATCTAAAAAACGATGAAAGAAGTTTAAAGATCTCTTCTGATAATATCGATGATTTCTTTTTATCACACTATGATAATCTAGACATTAATATCAATTTTACAACTATTGATTTAAAGAACTTTGTTTTAGAAATGAAAAAAGATGATGATTATACAACCATCAAATATAAAGAACCTGATGGCATGACAATTATCGGTCATCAATATATCTATTATTTCGATCATTACACATTAAACCGTTATTCCAAAGAATGTTCTGAAGCAATGCGTCCATTACTTATTCATTTAGAAAACAATCCACTCACAATTCCAAATCATGAATTGCCTCGTTTTTCTAAATACATCATTGATTCAATATTACCTTATGTTGAATTTACAGGAGATGATATTGATGAATATTTACCAATGGAAGTCTCATTACTTATCTATGTAGACTTAAACAACAATAACGAGTTATCTGTTACTCTTGATTATCGTGATGATCAAGGAAACACTATTTTAGAAAATCCTAAAGATCTTGTTTTACCATTAAAACTAGATAACGTTATACAAACATTAGATAAATACCTAGAATATGATGAGATCACACAAATGTATTATTTATACAACGAAGAAGATATTTATGATTTCATCACACGTGTTTTACCTTCATTAAATAATGATTGTGAAATTTATATTAGCGAAGAAATCAAGCAAATGAACAAGCCAAAAAACATGAAATTAAATATTGGTGTTCGTTTACAAAATGATTTATTACAAATTGATATCGATAGCATTAACGTTGATAAAGAAGAGATCAAAGATATCCTTTATGCTTATCAACACAAAAAGAATTACCATCGTTTAAAAAATGGTGAATTTATTAATTTAGATGATGAAAATATCAAAGATTTAGATCTATTATTCAATGATCTAAATCTTCAATACAAAGATATTGAAGATGGACAAGTAGAAATTGATAAATATCATTCATTATATTTAGAAAATTTCATGTCTCAATCATCATTACAATTTAATCGTGACCAACATTTCCAAAATCTTATTTCGCACATTGAAGAAAAAAATCATGAGGATATCCAAGTACCTGAACATTATAAAAATATCTTAAGAGATTACCAAGTACAAGGATTCCAATGGTTAAAAACCATGTCTGATTATGGTTTTGGTGGAATCTTAGCTGATGACATGGGGCTTGGTAAAACTTTACAAGTCATGACATTAATTGAAGACAGCATCTCTAAAGATCGTGTCAGCCTTGTCGTTGCCCCAGCAACTCTTATTTATAACTGGCAAGATGAAATTAAAAAATTCTCTAATCAATTAAAAACTGTATGTATTACTGGAAACATTGCTCAGAGAAAGAAATTAATTGAAAATCTTCAAGATTACGATGTTGTTATTACTTCTTACGATTATATTCGTCGTGATTTTGAATTATATAAAGATTATCAATTCTATTATTTCATTCTTGATGAAGCACAATACATTAAAAACCAAAGCACTAAAAACGCTCAAGCCGTTAAACTTATTAATGGTAAATATCGTTTTGCCTTAACAGGTACACCAATTGAAAACAGTTTAGCAGAGCTTTGGTCAATATTTGATTTCTTGATGCCTCAATATTTATATAATTATCATCATTTCAAAGAAACTTACGAAATACCAATTATTAAAAACGAAGACCAAGAAAAACAAGCAAAATTAAAACGGTTCGTGGAACCATTTATTTTAAGAAGAACAAAGAAAGATGTTTTAACAGAATTACCTGATAAAATTGAAAATAATGTACTTATTCCATTTACGCCAGATGAAGAAAAAGTATATCTTGCAAACTTATCAACAATCAATACAGAATTACAAAGCGCTATTCAAGTAAATCATATTGATAAGATCCAAATTCTAGCAATGATGACACGCCTTCGTCAATTATGCTGTGATCAACGTATCTTATACAACAACGTTCAAGAACCAAGTTCTAAATTAAAAGCATGTATGGATATTATTGAAACAGCGAAAGAAAATGAACAAAAAATATTATTGTTCTCATCATTTACAAAATCACTTGATTTAATTGAAGCTGAATTGCGTAAAAAAGATATTTCTTATTATGTTCTTACAGGGGCAACAACAAAAATCAAGAGACATCAACTTGTAAATGCTTTTCAAAATGATAAAACAACCGTTTTCTTAATCAGTTTAAAAGCTGGTGGTACAGGACTCAACTTAACAAGTGCATCTACGGTTATTCACTTCGATCCATGGTGGAATATGTCTGCTCAAAATCAAGCAACAGACCGCGCTTATCGTATTGGACAAACAAATAACGTTCAAGTTTATAAATTGATCATGAAAAATTCTATTGAAGAAAAGATTCAAAAACTTCAAGAACAAAAGCAAGATCTATCAAATATGTTTATTGAAAATAATCATGGATCAATCACCCAAATGTCTACAGCAGATATTATTGATTTATTTAAATAAGAAAAAGGAGATTAAAGACGTTCAATCTTTAAATCTCCTTTTCTTATATAATTTAATTTTCTAAACGCTTTATAGAATGAAAAAGTTAAAACCGCTGGAATAATAATATCAATCAAAATAATAGGAACAGTGTATTGATTGCCCATTACTTGCATCGCATCTAAGATTCCAACTAATCCTGCCGTTCCCATCCCTGAACCTATTGCACTACAACGAATGGATAAAAGCATTGTCGAGATCGGTGCTGTGATAATCGTAGTAAGAATTGGTGGCAACCAAATCACCGGTCTTTTAATAATATTTTTAAATTGAAGCATACTTGTTCCAATCCCAATGGCAATAACATCACCAATATCGTTATCATCAAAAGACATCATCGCAAAACCCACCATTTGTGCACAACAACCAGCAAGAGCAGCTCCTGCAGCTAATCCATCAAGTCCTAACATAATACCAATGGCTGCCGAAGAAATCGGTGCGGTAAGCGCCATCCCCATTAATATACCAACAACAATGGACATAAACAACGGTTGCAAAGAGACTCCTTCATTAATCAAACCACCAATCCAAGTAATCAATTGTGTCAAATAAGGTCCTACGAACTGCGTCACAATTCCTGCCACACAAATAGAAGTAAACGGAACTAATAAAATATCGATTGGTGTTTTACCTTGAATAAGACGCGTTACTTCAATTGCAGCTAGTACCGCAACATAAGCAGAAATAGGATTTCCCGCTTGAACATTTCCATTTTGGAAAGTCCCTGCTCCTATTGCTCCTGCAATGACAGCTGATATTAAATTTAAGCCTCTTGCTTCAATTGCATAGCCCATACCAATTCCAATTGCCGGACCCATTAAGTAACTTGCAATATTTCCCCATGTTACAAGTTCACCGATATTCATTACATTTCCTAATTGTTTTAAAATCGTTCCAATAATTAAACTTGCAAAGAAACCATAAGCCATCCCATTAAAGGTATTGACTACATAATTTCCTTTTCCTCTCCCTTTTGCCATTTCTTTTTCTCCTTATTTTTATATACAAAAAAACTGCCGAAGCAGTTTATTGACTATTGGTGGAGCCAAGCGGGATCGAACCGCTGACCCCCTGCGTGCAAGGCAGGTGCTCTCCCAGCTGAGCTATGGCCCCAATTATTAATTTGTATCCACCATTTGTTAAAATGGTGGGCCTGAATGGATTTGAACCATCGACCTCACCCTTATCAGGGGTGCGCTCTAACCAACTGAGCTACAGGCCCATCAATCAACTGCCCATACATAATACCATGTACCATGACAGTCGTCAATACTTTTTTACAATTTTTTCAAAAAATTCAAGAAAATTATTCTAATACTTTTTTTACCTCTTTTTTCTTACTTCTTAAGACCTTTTGATGATAACGAACGAGCCCTTCTTTAATCTTTATACATAGTTTTTCTTGATATGCTTTATTTCTTAGTTGACCACATTCATTCCAATTCGACATAAAACCACATTCAATTAATACGCCTAAGGTTTTCGTTGCTCTTAAAACACGAAACCCACAACCACTTACTGGTTTAGAACTATGTGTCACTTCTTTTAAACTTTGGTTAATATCCTTGGCAAGTTCATTTCCTTTAGCACTTCGATAATAATAAAACACTTGTGATCCCCAAGCACTTTTATTGCCTGAGGCATTTTGATGTATACTAATAAGATAATCCGCTTTAAAACGGTCAATCTTCTTGACTCTTAAATACATATCATCCTGTTTTGAATAGTGATGATTTCTTTTGGTCATATCATAATCCCCATCTCTTGTTAAATAGACCTTCGCCCCTTCTTTCTTTAAAACCTCTTTTAACTTTAAAATAATCTCTAAATTGATATCATCCTCTTTATAACCATAATCCATTGTTCCATTATCAAAACCTCCATGCCCCGCATCTAAAACAATCTTCACTCCCTTAAGTTCTTGTTTAACACCATAAACATTTGAAAAAACCATAAAACTTAAACATATAATAACAAGGATTACTTTTTTCATAACGTCACCACCTCATTATATGCAAAAAAAGAGAATGTCATTCCTGACATTCTCTCAAATAGTCCCCAATCATATCCAACTCTTCCAAATAAATACAATGATTGATTTTATTATTTTTTACCGCCTGATAACATTTTTCAAACTCCATCCAAATAACTTCACTAACTTCATGGTCCTCAAAAATAAAATCTTTTTCTTCTAAATCTTTCCATAAAACAAATATTTTACTTATTTGATTATCTTTAAAAAGTTTTCCATGAAATACTTCTTCAAAATGAAATCGACGATTGCCACAATCAATCAATTCATTTTCATCAATTTCTACCCCAAGTTCTTCCTTTAATTCTCTTTTAGCGGATTTAAAATAACCGTCACCCGCCGGGATATGTCCTGCACTAGAAATATCATAACATCCAGGAAACGAATCCTTTGCATCACTTCTTTTTTGTAGAAGAATTTCTATTTGATTATTTTTCTTTCTTAATAACCAAACATGGGCCGTACGATGTAATAAACCTTCTTGATGAATAATTTCTCGATCTTCGACTTTTCCTGTAGGGTTACCAAATTCATCACATATATCTAAAATTTCCAACTTCAACACCTCATCTTCTTAATCTATTTTATCATCTTTCTTTACTTTACAAAATGAGATGTTTACAATAGATACGAAAAGAGGTAAAACGAATGAATAAATGTTGGTGTGGGAGTGATTTAGACTATTCAGTCTGTCACCAAGAATTTGATAAAAAAATAAACTATTATAAAAAACGAGGTGTGATGACACCCCCTCGTTCAATGATAAAAAATCAAAAACAAATTGAAGGAATTAAAACAGCTGCTGTCGTTAATAACGGTTTACTTGATCATATTGAACAAAATATCAAAGTAGGGATGTCAACAGAAGATATCGACGTTATGACAAGAAAATACTTAAAAGAACACAATGCTCATTCTGCAGATTTAAATTATGAAGGATATCCAAAAAGCATTTGTACATCAATCAATAATGTTGTTTGTCATGGAATTCCTTCCCCAAATGTTATTTTAAAAGATGGGGATATTATTAATGTTGATGCCACAAGTGAATTAAATGGTTATTACGCTGATGCTTCTCGTATGTTTATGATAGGAAATGTTTCCAAAGAAGCTGAAAGACTTGTTAAAGTTACAAAAGAAGCTATGTATGAAGGGATGAAAGCTATCAAACCATGGAAAAGTCATATCGGTGATATCGGTGCTGCTATTCAAAGATATGCTCATATAAACGGTTATAGTGTTGTTGAAGAATTCTGCGGTCATGGCATTGGAATGACAATGCATGAAGATCCTTATGTTTTCCATTTTAAACCACATGAAGATACTGTTTTGATTGTTCCAGGGATGGTCTTTACAATTGAACCTATGCTTAATCAAGGTAAAAGAAATGTTCATTTAAATTTCAATGATGATTGGACTGTTTATACAGATGATGGTCTTTTATCAGCCCAATGGGAACACACTTTCTTAGTCACTGAAGATGGTGTTGAAATTATATCTAAATAAGCCAGAAAATTTCTGGCTTATTTTTATGCACTTTTAGGCATCGATTCAAGATGTCTTTTTAAATAATCGGATCTATTTTCATAAACCAGCCTTTGCACAAACAACGTGTAACACATTGATAATCCTTTTGATCAGCAGAAAACCTTATTGTTTCTTCACCATTTCCATCACACCAATGTACATTTACACGCATTTAAATCAAAAACAGAAAATGGTCCTATCAGTGATTATATCTATCCCCCTATTTAAAACTGGTATCATTCCTCAAATTGCGAATATTTATCGCACACCGAAGAAAATAAACAATTCAAATATAGAAATTACTATGATAGCTATTTTCTCCCATTAATGGTACATCTTGGATTTGATCAAACACCTCATTGTTGTAGACATACATGTATTTCATTATTAGCTGAAGCAAAAGTATCTCCTACATATCAAAAAATGATTGTTGGGCATAAAGGAGCAATGAGCTTGACCGAAAAAGTTTATACACATATTGATATTAATTTGTTGATTGATGCAGTTAATAGTATTTACTATCCTAAAAATATAAAAGAATAATAATATGTTTCATTGTAAAACGTCATCTCAATTCAAAGCTTATCAATGGATTAAAAATAATTTTGAAATCGACTCTTTAAACTTAGAAATTGTTGATGACCGAACAATTAAAATAATTGATAAAAATTTAGAAACTGCAAAAATTCAATATAAAAACAATAAAATTATCATAGAATACAAAGATAAGAAAAAACAAATTATAAACCTACCTAATAACCTTTATCGGTAAGTAAAAGCGAAGGATTTCAAGTCCTTCGTTTTATTTCAAATTATACTATCTTCAATATATTCTTTATCGACAATATTTGATATAATTACTTTGTTATCGTCCTCCCCTGAAAGGAGGTGATGTTAATGCTTTCTAACTTAGTTGTATCTGTCGTGGCAGGTGTTTTAGTTTATTACATATGCAAATGGTTGGACAAAAGATTTAAACGATAATCAGCCTAGTGCTAAGTACACTCTAAAATACTAGAAAAGGTAAGGAGTACCATTCCTTACCTTTTCGTTTTGATGCAATGCTTTCTAACTTGCAATCAAATTATAGCATTTAGTATTTTAATATGCAAGTTGATTTCAAAATTCAATTTGTTGCATATTTGAGAATATGAGGCGATAACTTTGTTGCATACTAGTTGCATACCGTTTTTATTTTACAAAAAATGAAAAAAACCCAAATCGAAATATCGATTTGAGCTTTTTGAATTTCTCTGAATAAACGTATAAATTAACGTTTTAAAAACTACAATTCCTTATAAAATAAGGATATTCAAGCCATTTTGTTGCATACAAGTTGCATTACAAAAGCTACTCAAATATACTATTTAAAACTTATCACGTAAATTAAATGTTTTTATATAAAAAAAATATCATACTTATTCGTATGATATCCTCTATTATTCAGTTTTATATATTATTAAGGAAGAAAAATTATAAAACTAATCGAGATCTTCGCCATTTGTTTCAATGACTTTTTTATACCAATAAAACGATTTTTTTCGATATCTATTCATCGTTCCATGGCCTTCATCATCTAAATCTACATAAATAAATCCATATCTTTTTGACATTTGACAAGATGAAGCACTTAATAAATCAATGCATCCCCATGTTGTATATCCCATTAAATCAACGCCATCTATAATAACAGCATCCTTTAATGCTTTAATATGTTCTCGATAATACTCAATATGTCTTTCATCATTGATTTCTTTACCTTCGACATATACTTCATTTGTTCCTGTACCATTTTCAACAATAAATAATGGTTTTTGATAACGATCATAATACATATTCAATGTATTACGTAAACCCATTGGATCATCTTGTCTTTTATATAAAATTTCACCTAAGTACGGATTTTTTAAAGTTGCAAGTGGATTATTTTTAATCTCTTCATTGAATTTTTCATCACCACTAACAACATGTGTTGCATAATATGAAAATGAAAGAAAATCAATCGTATTATTTTTAAGAATTTCTTTGTCATCATCTTTAAACGGAATAGTTATTCCTTTTCTTTCTAATTCTCTTAATTTATATGATGGATAGTATCCTCTTGCCTGTACATCGCAGAAAAAGAATGCATCTCTATTTTTTGTAATTGTTGCAAATACATCTTGAGGATGACATGTATATGGATACCATGTACCTCCTGCAAACATATTCCCAATTTTATTTGTTGGATCAATTTCATGACCAATTTTTACTGCCCACGCACTTGCTAATAAAATATGATGAGCTGCATTATATAACTGTTGTTCTTTATCTTCATTTGGATCAATAACAACACCTGCTGATAAATAAGGCAAAATTAATGTATCATTAATTTCATTAAAGGTAAGCCAATAATGTACAATACCTTTATATCTTTTAAATAAAACTGTTGCATATTTCTTATAGAAATCAACCATTTTTCTACTTTTAAAACCACCATATTCTTTTACTAAATAAAGTGGAAAATCGTAATGAGAAATCGTTACTAAAGGTTCAATGTGATATTTTTTTAATTCTTTAAAAACATCATCATAAAATTGTAATCCTTTTTCATTCGGTCCTTCTTCATCCCCTCGAGGAAATATTCTTGACCATGAAATAGATAATCTTAAAACCTTAAATCCCATTTCCGCAAATAATGCAATATCTTCTTTATAACGATGATAGAAATCTATCCCATTTAAAACCGGATATTTTTCATCTTCTTTAAAAGATAAATCTTGTACATTTCCAAACATATATTGAAAACGATTTTTTCCATTTGGAACTACATCCATGTTAGCAAGACCTCTACCATCTTCATTATAGCCACCTTCTACTTGATTAGCAGCTATTGCTCCACCCCATAAGAAATCTTTTGGTAAGGTTCTCACTTTATGCTTCCTCCTCAGCTAATTTTGTGGCTTCTTCTTTCTTGCATAAAGAATGATCATAAGCTACAAAGAATGGATACCAAATAGCTAATGTTAATGGAATCATTAGAGCAATAAAAATGAATACTCTCCAATCTAAACAATAAACAAATAGACTTAGGAAAACAGGATAAGTCCCACTAATTAATAAATAAGGTGCTGTCAATAAACCAAACGAACATGCTAACCAGTAAAGAATGGCTACGATTAATCCATTAGCGATGAAAGGAAGCATTAATACAGGATTAAACATAATTGGTGCTCCAAATAATGCTGGTTCTGAAATTCTAAAAATACTAGGCACAATTGTTGCTTTCCCAAAAGCTTTTAATTGTTGTGATTTTGCTTTCCAACAAGATAAAATACATAGTCCAAGAGTATTTCCTGTTCCTCCTAAAAAACCAATACCTAATGTCATAAAGATAGGATGAAAAATTGGTGCTTGTCCTTTTGCAACTAATGCTGCATTTGCTGTAAAAGCTGCTGTTGTAATTGGAGCAGTAAGTGCCATAGTAACCATTTGTCCATGCACTCCACAACACCATAATAACAACATAAATGCACATAAGAATATTGAACCAGGAACAGAGTTAACTGCTGCAACTGGTGTTGCTAAAACTTTTTCAATAAGCGTTGGAATTGACATTCCTAAATAATTACTACTTAATAAACTTAAAATATAGAATATAGAAACATTGATAACCATAGGTACAATAGTTCTAAAAGAATTTGTTAATGCTGGAGGACAAATTTCTGGTAAACGAATTGTAATATTGTGTATTTCACAAAATCTTGTGATTTCTACTGTTAATAAAGCAACAATAATAGCAGTAAATAATCCTTGTGCACCTAAATATGTACAATTCATTAATAATGGAGTTGTTCCATCCGCTAAAGCTAAATAATTTGCTGGTGCTGCAACTAATAGAAAAACAACAAGTGCAGTTAAACCATTAGTAATACCTTTCATTGAATATGAAGTTGCTAAATTATCAGCAATAACAAAGGTAACTGCTAACGCCAATAATCCCATTGACATATTGTATGGAACTAAAATAGCCATTTTATACTTAGTAGCAAAATTAAACCATCCAGAAAAAATTGACCAAACACCACCAGATTTAACCATGTCTGCAGTTACTGGTGGATTAGCAATAACCATAAATACTGCCCCAACAAAGATTAATGGTAATACTGTCATAAAACCTTTTTGCATTGCAGATAAATGTCTTTGTTCACCTAACTTATCAGCGATTGGAGACATTTTATCTTCAACAAAGTGCATAAACTTATCCATTTACTTCCCCTCCTTTATCATTCTTTTTACTTCTTTTATAATATTTTCAACATTCCCTAAAGCATAATCTGAAGGATTAATAACAGCTGACGGTCGATCAGTTACTGCTTTTTGAACATCTTTAATTTTATATCTCATTTGTGGTCCCACTAATAAGACATCATAATCTTTATAAACACTTAAATAATCATCAATTGGAATTGCTTTAACTTCTAAATCTTCGTTATTTTGTTCTGCCCATTGATTCATCTTATTCATTAAAATACCAGTTGATAAACCATTAGCACACATTAATAATATTTTCATAAATCTTCCCTCTCTTTAAATTTGCTAATATCAAGTAAATTGAATATTTGATCGATCAGTTGTTTCTTTTTACTTAGCAACTGTAGTATAAAATGTAACCGCTTTTTATTCAAATAGCATATTTTATCTCTTTTTCTTTCATTTATACACTATTTTTTTAATTTATACACTTTTTCTTCTTTATTATTTATTTTCTTCGTTAAACTGTTTATTTACAAGCAATAAAATTATTTACCTTTTAATTACTCTTAAATATTTTTTATACACTTCATACACTAATAAATAAAAATAGCTTACTTTACAATAAGCTATTAAAATAAGTATTAAATTTCTTTAATAATCGTAATTAAACTTGCAATATCAGAATCAGAAAATTGAATATGAAAAGGTTCTTCTATCATTTCTACTAAATCATATAAATATTCGTATGTTTTTTTATGTGTTGAAATTATATTTTTATAATTATATTTTTTAGGAATTGGTACATTATCAACCAAGCTACAGATAACACCACTAAGATGCATAATAAGACCTATCTTTTTATCATAGGATAGTTGATATTGACGATCTAATTCTTGAATAAATTCTGGTAATTCTTTTTTTCAAGATATCAATATCAATATTCAGTGCTTGTTTTTCAATATTTTTAAATATTAATGAATATTTTATTTTCTTTTTAATGACAATGTCTTGATTAGAACTTGAAATTAATAGTGATAATTTATCTAATGGTGTATTAAATAATTGAGTTACAGAAATAAATTTAATGCCATATAATTGAGGATCAAATGATCCCATTGTACATAAAACATTATACGATTTTCTTAATTCATTAATTTTAAACAATAATTCTTTATGATTATTCATTGATAATGGAACAATATCAATATCTTGTAATTCTAATGAATCTTCTAGGTATTTTTTTATTTGTATAGCACCACCTTCGCCATTCATACATAAAGTGATAATAACATTTTTCTTTTTTTGTCGATGATAGTTTTCAACAATTGATGGAAAATAATGTTGATAACTTTGTTCTAATTCAGACATAATACCATCTAAATCATCATTGCTACTCATCTTTTTTACGGTTTCTAAAGCAATCATTGTGGAAGGTGCAGCAATAAAACGAATATCTATACCTGTTTCTTTAGAAATCAATTTACCCATAGTTTTTACAGAACCCATGTCATAGATAAGCAATACACCTTTACCTCTATTAATTTTTTCAATCAATGATTTCATTTCTTCATAAGCCATTTGCATTTTCTTTTCTAATAAAAGATCGTATGAATAAACACTATTACTATTTGACATTTGTTTAACAACATTAGTAAGGGAACTTGCTACGTTTTTTCCATGCATAGCAATTAACAATACAGGTTTATTTTCACTTTCTTTTAATTGATTTAAAAGTAAAATCAAAACAATATTTATTGCTTCATCTAATGGTATCGATATTTTATATTTCTTTTCTAAATGTTCTATTAATTTTAAACTTAGTATATATTCTTCTTGATATTTATTTATTATCTGATTTAAATCAAAATTTATTTGCTCGTTTTGCTTATTATTTATTATTTTTGTCAAATGAAGAGATAAAACAATAAAAACTTCTTGTGGGAAAACTCGTTTTAATTTTTGTGATGAACTATCTAAGAACTCTTTTACAATATCTATAATTTCTTGTGGAACGTATTTACTAATATTCAATTCATTTATTTTCTCTTTATCAATGTATTGTCTATAATTTGATATTAATTCATCGTATTTATTTTTTAACAAAAGGGATTTATCAACTAATGATGTATCTTGTTTTTCAAGATGTTCATAAACAGCAGAAGTACTTTCCTTTATTTTTATTTTTTCAATAGAATCTTTTGAATAATAATATAAAAAATCATGTGAAATAAGTTTATTTATCTCTGTCGATTTTTCTTTATAAAAAATAGAACCTTTTTTTACATAGATTGGAAAATCATCAAGATAGACATAGACATTTGAATTATTATCTAAATTTTTCAAAAAAGCATGTGAACATGCACTAGAAATATCATTTACAAGTTGTTTTATATTATTTTTACAATTATAAAGTAATAAGCATTCTAATGTTTCAGGTTCTATAACAATCGACTTATCTATTTTTCTTGCTTCTTTTTTAAAACATTCCTGAACTAATTCCATCCTTTCAACCAATCCTCTTTTATCTAAGGAAGGCAAATCAATTTTTATTGATATATTATCGAGAGCATTACTTTTTAAATCATTTTCATTAAAACAATCCGATGACAAAACAACCATAAAGTTATTTTCTTTTAGTGAACTCATTTCAATTAAATCATATATAATTGATTTATATTTTTTTGGTATTAAATGAACATTATCAAAATAAACCATTCCGTTTTTCGCCTTTTCTAAAGCAGCTTTTCCATAATCAATAAATAAATTCTTAATCATAGTTTCATCATTCATAAAGTATTTACAATTTAGTTTCATTAATTGACCATTTTCATTAATTAGGCCTTTTTCTTTAGAAAATTCATATATTTTTTTAGCAAGTAAACTTTTACCTGTACCACTTTTCCCTGACAATAAAATAACCGGTTTTTTACCAGGATATAAAAGTGTTGATTTAATATCTTGAATAGACTTAGCAAGGCTTCCATTAAATCCTATTAGTCGATTAAATATAGAATCATCTTCATCTAATTTATTATGTATTTTATAAAGTACCGGTCTCCCAGATATTTTTTCTAATTTATTTTCTCTAACTAATTCATTCAAAATAGCTGATAAATTAGAACGTTGAATATGTAAATGACTTGCTAGTTCTTTCGTTGAAAACACCATTTTAGAGGGATCATTTTGATCTTTTTTTGTAGATAGTTTATTGATATAAAAAAGAACCTCATATTTCTTTTTCATAAAATTTCTCCTTTTCTAAATATATTCATATTATAAAACAAAAAAAGAAATATGCACACTTTTATAAAGTCTACATATTTTTCATATTCTCTACTCAACTATTTATTTCAATTCTATAGGTACTTTAACTTTTGCATAACGTACTTTTTTACCGTTCTCTTGAAAATAGTAATTTGGATAAGTTGCTGTCGCAATTCCACAAGATTTAATATTACGTTTTTTCAAATAAATAGATATATCTTTAAAAATTTCAGTATTTGGATATTCCCAGTTCTCATTAATAACAACTGTATTTAAACAATGTTGTCTTGGCATAACTCTTGCATCTTTTAAAAATTCTTGAGGAAGTTGATTATAAATAATTTCGGGTATCACAAAAAACCACTCTGTTACACTTTGTGAAGAATCATATTGTTTTACATCTGTTACTTGTGCTTGACTAATGAATGGGAGATATTCAAATAATTTTGCATAATATCTTGGATCATCTTTAGTAAAACAAAATTCTGATTGAGAAATTTTCGCATAAGGTAATAAATAACATTTAGGTTCAACAGTGATCCAATAGTTCCCAATATTATAAAAATCTGTTTCTGACTCAACCTTTAAAGTTGTTAAATAATCTATAAGATTTTTAGTTTCCTTTACTTCTGATTCTAATTCACAAATTTTATTATTTAAAATATCCGTTACTTTAGAAACAGGTATACCTTCAACATACTCTACTGATTCTTTCATAGAATACCCTATCTTTCGATTATATAAACATGCTAATAATGAAATAACATCTTTATTATCTAAATCACGATAGTTATTTTGACTTATTCTTTTTGGATAAATCACTCCTTCTTTTTCATAATAACGTATTGTATCTGTAGATATGCCTAACAATTTAGCAGCTTCACTAATTTTCATAATATGATCTCCTTAACATTAAAGTTAGTCCAATGTTTTATTGATATAAAATTATATCATACAAGATTTATTTCTTCAATTTTGTGTATTTTTAGAAGATAATGTACCTAAATTAGATAAATAAGCCATCCTTGACTATAGAGTTACTCCATAAGTTATAATTTATATATAATCAAATATTTGGAGGTAGAAAAATGGAAAATCGTGTTGTATTAGTTACTGGTGGAGCAAGTGGAATTGGAAAAGGTATGGTTCGTATGTTTGCTGATAGAGGTTGCCAAGTTATTATTTTTGATGTTCAGGATGATAAAGGAGAAACTTTAGCAAAAGAATTATGTGATCAAGGAAAAAAAGTTGTTTATAAACATGTTAATTTATTTGATATTGATGAAATCAAAAATGCCTATGTATGGATAAAAGAACAATTTGGAAAATTAGATTATGCTATGAATAATGCAGGATTTGGTATTCCAGCAAAGCCACTTGATGAATGTACCAGTGAAGAAGTTAATAAAGTAATTGGAATTTGTTTAATTGCTGTTACAAATTGTATGATTGAAGAAATAAAAATAATGAAAGAAAATGGTTTTGGGCGTATTGTCAATACGACATCTGGTGCTGGATTATTAGGAATCAAAGGAAACTCAGTTTATTGTGCAGCTAAGCATGGTGTTGTAGGTGTTACAAAAGCAGCTGCTCTTGATTACGCAACATCTAATATTACTATTAATGCTATCGCACCGGGAACTATCGAAACTGAATTAGTAAACTCACTCAAAGAAATCGCTCCCGATGCTTATAAACAAGCAGAAAAATCAAATCCAAGTGGTCATTTAGGAAAGCCAGAAGATATTGCTAATGCTGCAGTATTCTTATGTGAAGATGCATCATCTTTTATTAATGGTGTTGTGCTCCCTGTTGATAGTGGTTGCGTAGCTGGAAAATAATAAAACTCAATTTTCACAAATATATTGATATTGTATTATATTCATAAGTAGTTAGTTTTTTACAATAACTAACTCTAAAAGTTAGAAAAGGTAAGGATTTCTCTCATCCTTACCTTTTCGTTTTGATGCAATTGTTCTCTAATTTGCAATCAAATTATAGCATTACATATTTTAATATGCAAGTTCATTTCAAAACACAATAACCATTGCACTCATTTCCATTTTACAAAAAAACCCAAATCGAAATATCGATTTGAGCTTTTTGAATTTCTCTGAATAAACGTATAAATTAACGTTTGGGTAACCGAAAATGGCGGAAATACGGGGATTCAGCCGGGATTTGTTGCAGACGCGTTACAAACCGTCGAAGACTGAATGCGATTGAGGACACCTCTCTTATTATCCTCATTATAATTTCAATCTTTTACTTTTAAATCAAAAAATCCAATTGCACCTTCACCCAATAGGGCAAAGTATCTATAATGGTTCTTAAGCGAGTTCGTATAATTTGCTCCATATTTTCGTTTTGAGGTAATTTCTCCTCACTTCCCTTAAAACCCACTTCATATAAGTATAATGCTGTTTCCCTCGGAATTCCCAATTCAATCATTAGCTTTATTTCCTCTTTTACTGCTCCTGCCTGCATACATGTCAAAAAAATACTCTTCGGATTTTGTATATCAAAAATAGGCTTTAGTAATAAGGGAACGTCAAATGATACTGTTTTTTGTAAAATCTGTATAGTATTCTCTATTTCATCAGCTCCGTCCTCATTTGAATATTTGTCTCCATGCAAAATCTCTTTTAACGGTACACCTTTTGCCCACTTCATACATAAATCAACCAAAAAGCTTCTGTTTGATCCCGACTGAAGTCCTCGGGGAATAAAACGCTTGTACATCCAAGATGTTTCTGCTGTGTCTCTCATGAACTTTAGCATTCTATCTAATTTTGCTTTTGCACCTCTTTCATATGGTACAACCGGAACAGCTTCATCATATTCATCATATATTTTTTGTAATACAAAAGGATCCCAATATCTATTTTTTATGCATATATCCTTAGGTACAGTTAAGGAATCTAACTTCAATATAATCGCTGCCACTTGTTTTTGCGAAAGTTTAATTCCGACATCATTCATTCTTTTTCTTGATTCTTTACCATATCGCAAAACAGATTGTCGAATATACGAAACCAAATATCCATATTTCTGCATAGTTGCATCTACTGTTTTATCTGTTTCGATCACCTCTTCAATATCATATCTAAATTCTTCAAAACGCTCTCCATATCCCGATGGTAACTCTTTAGACACATCATCAAATAATTCTAACTGATCATATCCCTCTGTGCTAGCAAATGCACTTTCATCAAGTACATACGTCCTTCCTATAAAGTCTTTCAGCAAACGTCCTGCTCTCCCCCTTAAATTGGCCATTTCATAATTTGAAAGTTCCGCTGCAGTATCGGTTTTTTTCAAATATAAATGCGGGTTCCTAATAATGATATTTTGTGCAGGCATATTAACCCCTTGCATAAGTGTTGTAGTGCAAACAACATTATTTATTTGCTTAGAAACAATCGCTTTTTCCAGAGTCCTTCGGACATGCATTGGCAACTTCCCATGATGATATGCTATTCCCTTTCCTAAGGTTTGGCACAATGAATAATTATCATGTATAGTACCTCGGTAGTATTCTATTAAGTCCTCATTCTTTTCAGCTCCATTATTTGCTTCAGATAAATGCTCAGCAACTTTTCTTGCAGTCTGGGCTGTCGGAGCAAATATGATATTTTGTTCATTTTCCCCAATACCACTGATAAAATATGTTAAATAATCTAAATATTCATCATTATATAACTTCTTGCCATATCCGGAAATAACATCAATATTTTTTATTTCCTCAGATTTTGGTTCAGAATTCAAAACACAATACTGCTTTAAATAATATTTTTTATCTATTTTGCAAATACTATATGTAAGATTTAAAACCGGACTAATAGTTGTGCTTATATCCTCTGTTTCTATTCCGAAAATATTTTCTCCTAATGTATCTATTTCTTCTATCCTTGGCCCAGATATAATTATTTGTTCAACATTTTCTTTATATCTAAACTCCATAAGTGTATCAAACAATATCTTGGATCTTTCATCTTTGTCTTCTCTAATTCGCTCAATATTTTGAATCTCATCGGCAACTAATATCATTCGTCTAGAAAAAGCTTTTTCTTCATTCGCAAAAGCTGCTATTGCTTTTTCCTGTGTCATAACATAAACATAATTCTCATCACGTTTTTCCGTTACCGTAAACGTATTTGATATTTTACATTTACTTAAATTCATCTTTTTGAGTAAATCATGAAAATCTTCTGTAACTTGATTTAACAAACTTAAAGTAGGTACAATATACAAAACGTCAATTTTATCTTCAATAATTTTTTTTACTATTTTTAGTAAAAGTACAAAAGACTTTCCTGCTGATGTTGGTGCAGATATACCCAAAACCACCTTTGTATCCATAGCGTCCCAAATTTGCTTTTGAAAATTAGTCAAAAGATAGTAATGCCCTTTCACTTCAACTTCATTTCTGCTTTGATTAATTCCAGCTGTAATCTGATCTATTATGCTATTAAGTGGAGAAAAAACACATTTTTCTTTATCAAACAAATCATCAACAATAATTGCAGATGTAGGATATCCTATTCTTGATAGGACTTTTACAATAAATGATCTAATATCATACTCATCCCGATTAATATGTGTCCACATTAAAGAAATTAATGTAATAACATAGTTAACATTTTCATTGTTTTTTCCTGAATATGTAAGGCGATCTATGCACCTAATTGTTTCAAAAACAAGTTTTTGGTCTGCAAGGACTAGCTTATCTATAAATCCAATTTTATTTGCAACATAAAAAAATTCTATATCCAACCATTTTTGTAAAATATCTTTAACTTTTTTATCCATCCTAACCACTCCCAAAGTTATAATTGCTTTTGAAATTCTTCTAGCAATTCATCCAACTTCCATATTGGGAAAATAATATATGTGATTCTGCTTAAAATAGGATTTGCCGCTAAAGGAATTTTAGAGTTATCGAAATTACGATACCTTGTTTCAATAATTTCTTCCATCTGTTTTTTTATATCGTCTTCATCAGTTAAACTAATCTTTTTTGTTTCATTATATATAACTATACTAACTAAACGAATCTCTGTATTATCCAATTTTTTATCCAAATAAGCTTCTGCGATATCATCCAACTCTTCGTCCAAAAAATCTTCATGCACATACAAATTTAATTCTTTTCGATGCATTTTGTATGTACTAAGTATACTATCCAAAGCATCTTTAAAAGCTTGATTAAACCTACTTTTTGATGAATATGTTTTTGCTTCACCTAAAATTATAATGTTCTTTCCCTTCTCGACTTTATAGTGAATTGCATCCGCTCCAAATCTTTCAATCTGTGCTGACGTAGTAATTTTCATTTTTCGTAAAAGAGGTACGGCTCCCATACACTTTTGGATAAAATGAAATAGCAACAATTCTCCAAATTGACCTTGCACTAATAAATCATTTCCGGAACCTTTACGGAATTTTTCCCTCGCCTTTCGACTAACAGAAGAATTCGCCGTTGCATCAGTCTTTCCCTTTTGAATTTCTAATTCTCTTAATTGTGCATATTTTTTTGCACTATAAACCCAATCGACCACTGTATCAATTAAATCGTCAAGAAAATCTTCTCGTAATTCTTGTATATCCTGATAATCAATACATGCCCCATAATGCATATGATCATCTGGTAAAATTTCAAATTTCTTTGATACAATATGAATATCTGCAAATAACGCTGGATTAGTCATTAATCTCTTTGCTATTTCACTTTCATTCATTTTTCCCATAAATCTGTTGACACTCACTATTTATCTTTTTAGTTTTTATATTGTATTTGCGAAATTTATTGAAACCTTTTCGCATATTCATAAATCCGCTTAAGCATTCCTTCATTCTTCCCACCAAGTCGTTGTATTATTTTATCTCCAAAACCACTATAGGTGTTAAAACCAAGCATATAAACTGCCATTGCCATGGACAATTCTTCTGTCTGATCCGTATATAAGGATGCCACATTACGGAGTTCGTCAATCACCGTGTCATTTGGAACTTCAACACTGTCTTCTTCATTCACAACAGAATTGATTACTCCTGGAAGTGCCATACACATTTTATAAAATGCCTCATCATCTCCCGTTAATATAGCATAAAACTGATCCATGCTAACACGGCGTATCAGTCTGTGTTGCACATTTTTCCCATCTACTTTTGTTGCCCATTTTATATTCTGTGACTTCTTGGCGATTGCTTCTACTAAAAAGCAAGCACAATCATCATCTTCTAGAATCTGTCCTTGCATCTTTATATAAGTTTTTGCAGAAGATGCGGAATTCATTGTATTATGCTTATTTTTCATTTCCACATAAATCGTATGTACAATGTCTCCGTCAGGCATTTGTATCCCTTCCGGATTTCTATATATCACATCCCACCCAGCTTGTGGAACTTCACAGCCCTTAAAGTAGGAAAAAATATTCTGGTGGAAGTAACCAATATCATTATTGCTGGATTTATCTCTCTGTCGGAATATTTCATTATTGACAATCTCTTCCCAACTTGTCCGATACACTGATTTATCAAAAATCAGCTTAATTGGATCAATCAGATTGCTATTGAATCTTTTTAAATCATACGATTCCAGTTTCTCGCCATACTTCATAATAGTTGCACGAACATGGCATTTAAATTGTTCTTCCGTTATAAAATCAAGATTCCATCCCATCATTTAATCGCCTCCAAAGATCTATGTATTTCTATTGCAATATCATAGGCTAAATTAACCGGTACTGCATTTCCAACTTGTTTATACTGTGAATGAACATTTCCACAAAACTGCCAATCATCTGGAAACGTCTGACATCTGGCATTTTCGCGAACAGTAAATGGCCTAGCTTCCAACGGGTGACACCTTTCTGTTTGCTTTTGAGAAGGAGAAGTAAGAACAGTTAAAGACGGCTCGTCGAGGCTCATTCTTCGCAATATTCCAGTTCGTCCTCCCTCCATATCCCAACAACTTTTCATGTATTCCTTTGCAATTTTAGGATCAATATCTCTCCAATATCCTCCAGGTGGAACAAGTTCAAATATTTTCCTCTTGCTTTCTCCATAAGGAACCCCTGGTCCTTCGGGGCAATCCAGCAAAACATCTCGTAATACCGGTTTATAATCATGTTCTTTAGGAAACGCAAACGTAACGCAGTCCAACAGATCCTTCCTGATTCCTATTGTAATAAGTCTTTCTCTTTTTTGAGGAACTCCATAATCCCATGCATTTAACACCTTTTTCTGAATGGAGTATCCTGCTTGTTCAAAAATATTCGTAATCGTTGTATATGTCCTTCCTTTATCGTGAGTCAACAACCCTCGTACGTTTTCAAACAAAAACATTTTAGGCTGTAGTTTCTGTAAAAAGGTAGCATAATGATAGAATAGTGTTCCCCTTGCATCCTCAAGGCCAAGCCTCTTTCCAGCATAGGAAAATGCCTGGCACGGTGCTCCACCAGATAAAAGATCCAACTCGCCTTTCTTCAATCCAAAATATTCCTCCAAATCCAAGCAAGAAATATTTGCAATATCATCATTAATAACACGCCAATTAGGCCGGTTAATTTTCAAAGAGTCTGCTGCATCTTTATCAAACTCTACAAGCCCCAATGTTTCAAAGCCTGCTTTTTCGATTCCCAATGCAAGTCCACCAGCTCCAGCAAAAAGTTCTATTGTTGTATATTTACTTTTAGCACTTTCATTATCAGTATTACGCTTGATTTCTATAACATCCTCTATATTACAGTTCAAGGTAAAGCATATTTTTTCTATCGTTTCAAATGAAACCGGCTCATTTTTCCCTAGTCTTGCTAAAACATTAAAGCTGATTCCAGACGCCTCCTTCAACTCTGTCTTATTCATTTTTTTATCTATTAGCAGCTTCCATAATCTATCATAACAAATAGACATTCCTCTTCCTCCTAAACACCATCACTTATGGAAATAATATTATCATAGAACAACTATCCATTCAATCCTTTTCTCACTATATCGTTAGATAATCTCCTTCTTGGGTTCTTAGAAACATTTTTATTCTTGTAGAATAATAAGCACTTTGATATGATAATACTACTATATTTTGTATAATCTAACTTTCTATGAAAGGAATTGGTTCATATGTTGCGAGATGCCAAAACTATTTCGAAAAACATGAGTAAAATTCATAGCAAGGATACTTCTATTGAGATTCAGCTTCGCAAAGCATTATGGCATAAGGGATACCGATACCGCAAAAATTACAAATCGCTCCCGGGATCTCCAGATATCGTACTTACCAAATATAAAATCGCTATTTTTTGCGACAGTGAATTTTTTCACGGGAAGGACTGGGAATACCTGAAACTACGGCTTGAAAAGGGAAATAATCCTGATTACTGGATTAAGAAAATAGAACGGAACCGTGCAAGAGATTCGGAAAATGATAAAAAACTTCTCTTCCTTGGATATACTGTTATTCATTTTTGGGGGAGCGATATTAAAAAGCACACCGATGAATGCCTCCAAGTTATAGAAGAAACTATTTGGGACAATACTTTGGCAGAAATCAACGATGAAGATTCAGATATATAATTCTTCCTAATATGGGGGCATGTACAGGCATCTGTTGCATGCTCCCATTTATCATTCCATCTTAATCGTTGTTTTCTTTCTCTTGATTCATATTCCTGATCATATCCATCATCAGCAGTATGCCCGCCTGCAGCCCTATTTCTGTATACACGCTGGCTGTCTCACTGCTGAGTTCATTACACAGATCCAGCAGTTCGGACGTCGGATTTTTATCATACTTTCCCACAGCCTTTTCATATCTCATATAAATCTCATCCAGCCGCTCCTCATAACTCCTGTTATCTTCATCCGGTCCCAGGCCAAACAGAAGATAATCCGCAACTCCCCTGATTGTTGCTCTCTCAAATATTTTATCTACGTTCATGTTCTGCCCATCCTTTCTCTATCGCGAAACATTTCTTTATTACGAAACATTATAATCTCAATACTTCATACAATCAAGATATATTTCTTTATTACGAATTTTCAGGAGTTGTATAGATATGCAGAAACTCAGACCGGATATGGATATCGGACATAATATCCAACGATTAAGAAAAGATTCAAACATGACGCAGGATCAGGTGATCGCCCGCCTTCAGCTCATGGGAATTGAAATATCCAAAAGCACCTATGCAAAAATTGAAACCAACCGGATGAACATTAAAGTCAGTGAGCTTGTTGCTCTCAGCAAGATTTTCAACGCTGATATATCTGAATTTTTTAGCGGACTGATGTAGACCATCTGGCAGTCCACCTGCCATTTATTGATCTGTGGACAGGTTCACTCCCGTTCACAGGCGATCAGTCCAAATTCATATCAGTTTAGAAAAAAGCAACCGTAGTTCTCCGGCATAAAACGGTTGCTTTTCCTGTGAACTTTTTTTACAGACAATCTCTGTCATATCCCCGTTTCTTTGTTCGCTGCCTCTTTTCCATCTCCCTTTTCCTTTTATCCAGCTGCTCCAGCACGCTTTGCCGCTCTGCCCTCTTTTCCGGCTTATTACTTCGGATCACCAGGTACTGTTTTTCCGGAACACTTTTCTGATCCCATTCTTTCTGCCTGTTACGGATTTTATCCAGTTCCTTCGTTGCAGATGTATATACTTTTTTCACTGCCAGCGCATTTTCATATCCATGCAGTCCAGGTATTCCGGCGAGTGTAGCCTTCGCTTTTTTCAGTTCCTGCTGTTTTCCGGCAATCTTCTGATCCAGCTCCTTCTTTTCTTTTCCGTGAAACCATTTCCCGTCAATATTCTGCCGTTCTTTCTCCAGCCGGATCAGAACTTTCTCGACAGCATAGATCCTCTGCTCTGCTTTCTTCATCTTTTGCAGAATGTTATCCAGCCTCATTACTTCTGCTTCCTGCATTGCTGAAGATGGTCTTTTCCCTTTTGCAATCTCCGGCAGCGGCGCCGGCGTCACATCAAATTTCAGGTCACGGTGAAATATTGGCTGTCCATTCTCGTCATATTCTGCATTCCGGAGTTCTTTGATATACTGGATAAAGCCCCGCAGCTTTCCAATCGCCTTTTGCAGGATCGTCCGGAAAATCTCCGGTTTCCACCCTGACCTTCGGATGGATTCTGCCGCCGGATCTGAGATCTCTTTTTTCTTTGCAAAGCGCAGTTCCTCTTCGGTCACACCTTCCACTATCGCCCGGTCTACCATGTTGTTCCACTCCTGCCGGAGATAATTATCGATCCGTATCTCCTCTGCTTTCGGATTATTCTTCCCGACCTTTCTGGTGGGAAGATACGGACTGTTCTTATCAAACACCTTCAGTTTCTCTGCCGGATCCTGCACCAGTTCATTGATCAGATCCGTATAGAAATATTTCATATCCTCTGTAAATTTTTTTGACTTGAATTCCGGATTCTTCGGCTGGAAGAAATGCTTTTCGTAAACCTCTCCTTTTTTGATGATCCTGCAGCCGGAACGGATTTCTCCATTTTCATCCAGGATTTCTTTCTTCGTCCGGACATGTTTCCCCGTTTCATCGTAAAACATATTTCTTAAAGCGATCTTCTCCACCGGCTCATCATAAGCTTTTCTCTCTGAAAAAATAAGATGGATATGAAGATTGGTTTTCCGTTTATTGTGGTGAAGGGCGCTTGCCACAGCCACGCCGTACCGTTCCACAAATTTCGCAGTAAAATATTTCAGCAGCGTGTCATGATCATAATGGATCAGGCCAGGCGGCAGCATGATGATCAGTTCCCTGGCCTCAATACATTTTCCTTCCGTTCCGCTTCTGGCAAAATCCGCCTGATTCTCCTTTGACAGATACTGCCAGAATTTCGGATCCGCACTGGTATAGGCAGCATACAGATTTTCCTGCCGCTTTGGATCCGAGATATAACGTACCCTGCCCCGGACGTGAGGCAGTTTGACCGTCTGGATAAAACAATTCTTTCCATTTGCCATACATCTCCTTTCCGGCGGTGGTACGTCAGAAATGAACCGGTCTTTCGGTTCTGATCCGCCCTGCGGGGCGTCCCGGCCCGACGCAGTCGCGAAATACACAGAGTGCAGATCTTCAGATCTGCGCGATGGGTGTATTTCGCTCTCAAGCGCCGAGGGCTTAGTTTCTGGCGTATCCGCCTTTTTCTTTCTGCCCGTATCCGGGCCTTATTTCATTCTTTTGTTTTTAACTTTCAAAGTTTTTTTC
>OLNN01000447.1_pt1 | contig 44155 bp, 41 predicted proteins | sample 1672141 | NCBI WGS metagenome assembly OLNN01 (sample SAMEA3136652, study PRJEB25190) | human gut metagenome | biome: human gut; feature: human-associated habitat; material: faeces | place: Austria | collected 2013
CGTCCGGCTTATACTCCTAAATTCGATGTTTTCAAATTTTTGTCATGTACTTAACCATATCTTCTAAAATAGAAGTAGCTTTCTGCTGTACAGTGGTCGAGCAGCATTTCAACTCCTTCTTTTCGTCTCTTCCATAGCATGAAGCCATATCCTGATTACAGGTAGCCCTTTGCAGTTCTTCTATAGTACTCCCCGTTTTTCGACAGGGGTTAAACTTCAATAATTTTCAGAACAAAGGGAGAAGCGGCGGAGGCCAACACCTCCTCTTTGCCCCGACCTTGACAAGTCAAGGTTTTTGTTTTTCCACGACAAAAATAGTTCTTTTTCCATTATTGTCCAAATTTTTATGCGATTAATCCGTAGCTTCGGGCCGGAAGGACTTCTCCGACGCTCTGATGGGGGCGTTCGTAGTTGTAGAACTCGATGTAGTCGCTTATCCCCTGACGCAGCTCCACGACAGAGTCGGTCGGATTGATATAGACGTATTCCTGCTTGACAGTGCGCCAGAACCGTTCTATCCAGATGTTGTCCTTGCAGCGGCCCCGGCCATCCATGCTGATGAGGATTCCGTTCTCTTTCAGGAGGTCTTCCCATGCCTTTGTTGTATATTGCGAGCCCTGGTCGCTGTTGATGATCTCAGGCGCACCGAACTTGCGGATACTTTCTTTGAGCATCTCGTGCACGTTGTCGGCCGATAGGGTGTTGCTCAGTTTCCAGCCCACTATATAGCGGCTGTAGACGTCTATGATTGCATAGAGATACATGAAGCCGCCAATCATCCGGATGTAGGAGATGTCGGTGCTCCACACCTGATTGCGGCGGTTTATTTCCAGCTTGCGCAACAGGTAGGGATGTATGTGTCCGGCACTTCCTCCTTTCGAGAGGCACTTCCGCGGATAGATGGCCATAAGGTTCATCTTGCGCATAAGTCGGCGCACGCGCTTTTCGTTGACGGTATAGTCCTTCTCGCGGAGAACCATTGTCATGGTCTTCACGCCCGTCGTCGGATGGTCAAGGTAATACTCGTCTATTATCTCCATTATCCTCAGATTGAGACCGGATTCGCCCTTCGGCTTGTAATAGAGGTTGCTGCGGTTGAACTTCATGTACTTGCAGAATCTGTTGCGGCTCATGCCTGCGGGGCGTTTCATCTCAAGGTCCGCTATCTCACTTTGAGTCCGGCATCCTCGCAGGCTTTCGCAAAAAAATCGCAGTCGATTGTCAACTGTCCCACCTTTTTGAGAAGACGGTCTTTCTCGGCCGTCACCTTCTTGAGCTCGCTCTTGCTCTCCGTGTCTTTTCCGAAGGCTTTGTCCGCGTTGTTAAGCAACTCGTTCTTCCATTCTGTAATTTTCGAGGGCGCCATGCCATATTTCTTGGCCAGCGACTCCAGTGGCTCCGTTTCCTTGAGCGCTTCCTCGGCGACTTTCGCCTTGAAAGAAGCTGTAAATTTCGATTGTCTTGCCATTTTGATTTTCTTCTTTTTTACAAATATAGCGATTTCTCGTCATACCGCCATAATTGTGTCTGTCTGAAAATCGGGGAGTATTATACTTTATGGAGAATACCAAAGTCTCGGACATATGGCAAAGAATGCTTCAGGAGAAAGAACATATTTCGGTAATAACCGATGAATATGGCTGTATGCGCGGCATTGTGACTATGGAAGACGTAATTGAGACAATGCTCGGAGTTGAGATTGTGGATGAATGCGATACAACCGATAACCTTCAGGCTATGGCCCGTAAGAAATTCACTCCGGAAGCAGTGCGATATTCTGTAGGAGATCATGCTTGACAGATGATGTTTGTTATCTACCAAACCTTTTGATCAATCATGGCATGTCTTGCATCCGTTCGCCCCACTTCCTTTTTAATATAAAAATCGCCCGCACCCAAGACATAAATAATTAATATTAAAGCGATTGACGAGTAACGGAATAAACTTGTCAATCGCTTTTTTGTTCAATAATCCGTGGATGAGAAAATTATTGGTGTGTGATAAGCTTATTGATCTGAATGTTTTCACAATCTAACTTTGCAATAAAGAACTGCGACAGCTCCATTTTGCAAGCCGCGATGTGTCGGCGGGCTAACGGCCGTCGACAAGGGGGAGGTAGTCGCCGTAGCCTTCGGCGGCCATCTCGGAGGCAGGTATGAAGCGGAGGGCGGCGCTGTTGATGCAGTATCTCAGTCCTCCGGTCGAGCGCGGGCCGTCGTTGAACACGTGACCGAGATGGGCGTCGCCGACGGCGCTGCGCACTTCGACGCGCCGCATCCCATGGGAATTGTCGGCGTGCTCAGTCAGCACGTCGGGCGATATGGGGCGGCTGAACGCGGGCCAGCCACACCCGGAGTCGAACTTATCAGACGATACGAACAACGGTTGCCCGGTAGTGATGTCGACATATATCCCGGGCCGGAATTCCCGGTCATATTCGTTAACGTAGGGCCGCTCGGTAGCGCTGAGCTGCGTAACGGCATACTGCTCGGGCGTCAGCCGACGCCGCAGTTCCTCGTCGGCCGGCTTGCTGTATCGGCCGGCAGTCTTACCGGGATGTTTCAGCGACGGGTCTTCGGCCTTCGCGGCCATCTTCATCAGGGCCGGATCGATATGGCAGTATCCCCGCGGATTCTTCACGAGATATTGCTGATGATAATCCTCAGCCGCATAGAAATTCTCCAGAGGCTTGATCTCCACCGCTATCGGGCCGTTATACCGCGATCTCTGCCGGTCGACGGCCTCGTCGATGACCGCCCGGTCGGCGCTATCGCTATAGTATATCCCCGTCCGATACTGCGTGCCGACGTCGTTGCCCTGACGGTTCAGAGCAGTCGGATCGATCGTCTTGAAATACAGATCGATAAGGAATGGCAGTGACACAACCTCGGGGTCATAGACCGCCCTGACGGTCTCGGCAGCCCCGGTGGCACCAGTGCACACTTCGCGATAAGAAGGGGAGGCGGTAAGGCTGTTGGCATATCCGGCCTCGGTAGCTTTCACTCCGGGCACCAATGAGAAGAAATGTTCCGTTCCCCAGAAGCATCCTCCGGCAAAATATATCTCTTTCATGTCGTTATATATTGTAGTCTGATGTCGTTCTGATCCACGCTCTGCGACAGAACATCCGCAGAGCAGCATAAATGTCGTTATCATAAACATTAAGCGCATCACAATCTCAACGCCTGACCCCGCGCCGCGGTTCGCCGCACGCCGATATTTTGGACGAATGAACTATCGGGCGCTTGGATTCGTTTTAGATATGCTATGGAACACAAAGTTGACATAAAACGCGCCTACGACGCCGCCTCTGCAGGCGACGGATTCAGAATATACATTGACCGCCTGTGGCCGCGGGGATTGTCGCACGAGACATTTCATTACGACCTGTGGGACAAAGAGATCGCGCCATCGACCGAACTCCGGGAATGGTTTCACACGTCGCCTGACAGCCTGTGGCCCGAATTCGCCAGTCGCTACAAGGCCGAGCTCAACGCCAATCCGGCGTTTCAGGCCATGCTCCAGACAATCGCCGACAAGCCGAAAGTGACGCTGCTCTATTCCTCTCACAACCGCGCGCATAACAATGCCGTGGTGGTCGAGGAACTTCTTGCCGGCGCCGGCTGGCAGCCGACAGAGCCAGAGTAATTTTCTCAGACAACTATAAATAACACACAACTATGTTAAAGACAAGTTACAAATTCGGAGAGGTGCACAACCTGTTGTCTCAGGTCTATGCAGGGCCGGAGAATGTAGAGTTCAGAAGTATTTTCGACAACACCAACGGCGGAGTGTCGCTGCTCGCCTTCAGAAAAGAAATCTTAAAAGATGAAGGAGACGGCCGGTTCGGCCGTCCCCTTCTTTATTGTCGCCTGTAGCTGACGCGCGCCTGATACATCTGCTCCTTTATGCCGCCCCGGCGCAGGAAATCCTCCTGAAGCCGGTCTATATAGTTCCTTAACAGAACGTCGGCCTGATGGATCAGAGTAATGGCGATATTGCATATAGTCTCGTCGCTCCTGACTTTCACAGCCTCTCTGTAATAAGCCGAATCATTTCGGGTTGCACAAATTCTCCGTGTTCTGACTGATTTTTCAGAGTTAATATCCCAAAGATTCAGATTTCTTACACGAAGATAGTCTTCATAATCTAGAAGAAGCTCGTGAAGGCTTGCTTTCGCGACATTAAGCAATTTGATCTCTGTCTCAGATGATGTCGTGCCAGCCTGACATCCTTCGGCAATATTCTGCCTGCCGCTGCGGGCAGCCTGAATCATCTGATCGATGGTTCGGTCACCGACCGCGAGGAATTTATGGGCAAAGAAATAGGTGATATCGTAGATACATTCCGTTTTTTGGAATGCGATTAAGTCGCGATAGTTACCTTTTGGTTTTAGGAAAGTTTCGGGCATGGTCTTTGATTATAGGGCATATAGGGCCTATAAGCCCTATAGTCGGGTTATTTTTCGCAAAGATAGCAATCTTTGCCAGACAACGGCCCCTCCGCGCCGGTCATTCGGCGCGGAGGTAATCGACGGGGTTGCTCAGGGCTACACGCCTGGCATTCAGCGCTACTACAGCAATTATCAGGGCGAGCAATATCAGGAGACAGCCGGCCATGGCCAGGGGCGACAGCGAAACCTGTTCGGTAAACTGCGAGAGCCAGTTACGTCCGATTATCACCGCGGCAATTCCTCCGCAGAGCAGCGACGGCGCCGCTACACGCATAATGTCGCGGCAGAACAGCCGCAGTATCTGCCCGACGGTCGTGCCGTTGACCTTGCGGATGGCTATCTCTTTGGCGCGCCGCTGCACCTCGTCGGCCGTATAGCCTATCAGGCCCACTATAGCTATGAGAAGTATAGCCACACCGGCCGCCATCACCGAGAACCCGAAACGCTTGACCGGGGCCGACAGCGCCTCGACGCGCGTCTTATAGGGAACAAGATATTTATTGTTTCCGAATTTGTCGACAACCTTCTGTGCCTCGGCGAGGGTTTCGGGCGTGAGCTCGCCGAACCTGACGTAGACGTTCTGGCGCACTGAGGTTGCCGGAAACAGCACTCCCGCGCGCGGATCGGCATAGTCGTTGTTATATCCGCCGCGCCTTATGTCCTTTATGACACCGCAGATGGTGAATTCTATCGAACCGCCGTCACCGCTGTGTTCGGTGATGCAGAACCGCTTGCCGACGATATTGTCGTCTTTGGCTCCGAAGTGGGTCTTCATGACGTCGATAAACCGTTCTTCGACAATAACCTGATTCACGGTCGTATCGGCATTCTCCCTAAACGTGCCTCCCTGCACGAACTCCATCCCCATGACGTCGAAAAGATTGGCGTTGGCCCAGTACATGTCGGCCACATTGACCTGATTGTCCTTGCGCGGATCGTCGTGAATCCAGACGTTATTGTCCGCAGCGCCATAGGTAAAGTCCTGATCGGCCGACGTCACGGCGTCGACGCAGCCGAGACTCGACAACTCGGCGACCATAGCGCCGCGCTCATTATCGGGCATCGTGCCCAGATAGACCGACGCGATATTCCCGCTGTCGTAGCCCATATCGCCGTGGCTCATCATGCGATACTGGCGGAACACGAGCACGAGCAGACAGAACAGCAGACCGGCGGCGAAGAACTGAACCGAAAGCAGCGCAAGTTTCCAGACCCGGCGCCTGCGCGGATTATGCCTGAACACGTTCGAGACAGGGGTCTTGCAGTACATCCACGCCGGAACGACACCAGTTATCACAAGCAGACCCAGAATAACACATCCTTCGACGAGCCACACCCGTCCGCTCGAAAGCAGATCAAAGACGCTGTAGCCGAGCAGCATCTCACATTGGTCGGACAGGCAGAGCACTATCAGCACAGCGAGGACTATAGCCACAGCAAGAAAGAACAGGCTCTCCCCCATTATGCGGCCGAATATGGCGACGTTACCCGTGCCGTAGCATTTGCGCACGGCCATCTCGCGGCTGCGGCGGCCGAACTGGCCGATCACAATAAGGAGATAGTTGAGCGACGCACTGACGAGGATTATGAATGCCAGAATGCTGAGCACCCATATCATTGTCCTGACACTTTCCTGAGCGGTATAGACGTCGGTCAGCGGCATCAGCCCGAAATTCATATGGAACACCTCTATAGCCTCGGGGGGAAGCTCTTTCCGGATCATACGGTCGATATAGGGGCGCACATCGTCGGCGGTAGCCCCGTCGACAAGGCGCACATAGCTCTTGTAACGGTCGTTACCGACCCAGTTTTCCGTTCCGTCGTTCATGAAATTCCCGATCGAAGGCATCGAAAGATATATGGCGTTGGTGAATGTCGAGTTGACAGGAAAATCTTCATAAATGCCGTCGATCATCACGGAATAGCTGTCGTTCAGTTCGGGACTCGACAGTGTGGTTCCGATGACATCGCCGCCGATCTTCTCGGCCAGAGAGCGCGGAATCATGCAGTGGTTCTCGACAGCGAGCGCCTCCTTCGGATTGCCGCTTATGACGGGCTGACGGAGAACGTCGAACGCACAGGTGTCGGCCAGTATAAGAGCATCGGCATCGAAAAGCTGTCCGTCGGGAGTCTTTACGGTCAGTTCGCCGGTTATCTGTGTAAAGCGGGTGGCGCTCTCGACCGGCGGCGCATAGCGCTTCAGCCCCGGCGCGATAGCTCCGGGTGTCTGGAGATATTCCATGAACTCGCCGTGGGTGATGATGCTTTCCGTAATGACATAGACATTCCCGTTTTCAGGTATAAAGCTGTCGTAAGACTGTTCGATATACGCTTTCGCCACGAGCAGAAGCCCGATAGCCAGTCCTATTGTCAGGCAGAACAGCTTTGTAAGGTTCCGCCTCAGGTCGTTGACAAAGAATTTCAGCATTGCAATTACATTTTGTTGTTCAGACTTTCAACTATCCGGCCGTCGAAAAGATTGATGATATAATCGGCCTGCGAGGCATCGCGCTGCGAGTGGGTGACCATTATTATCGTCGCGCCGTCGCGATGCAGCTCATCGAGAATCTGAAGCACCTCGCCGCCATTTTTCGAATCGAGGTTTCCCGTTGGTTCGTCGGCGAGAATCAGCCCCGGGCGCCCTACGATAGCGCGGGCAATCGCCACCCTCTGCTGCTGACCGCCCGAAAGCTGCGACGGATAGTGACGGCTGCGGTGGCTTATCCCCATGCGGCGCATGGCCTCGTCGACCCGGCGGTTCTTCTCGTCGCGGCCGAGATTGAGATTGTTGAGCGGCAACATTATATTGTCGCGGACGCTCATGTCTTCTATCAGGTTGAACGACTGGAAGATGAATCCGATGCGTCCTTTACGCCAGGCCGTGCGCTCGGCCTCTCTGAGGTTGGCGACTTCCTCGCCGTCGAGACGGTAACTCCCCGAAGTCGGGTTGTCGAGCAGACCGAGAATGTTGAGCAGGGTCGACTTTCCGCAGCCCGAAGGCCCCATTATAGCGACATAGTCGCCGTCGGCGATTGTGAACGACACCTTGTCGAGAGCCACTGTCTCGACCGAATCGGTGCGGAATATCTTCTCGAGATTGCTGATTTCAAGTTTCATTGTCTATCGGTTGTTAATTGGTTTATTTCAGGACTATTCTGTTGGCGTTGCCGAAATTCCTGTAGGAGCTCGTGATGATGCGCTCTCCGGCCGTCAATCCTTCGAGAATCTCGTAGTACTGCGGATTCTGGCGCCCGATCTTTATGTCGCGCAGGGTGGCTGTCGAACCGTCTTTGCTGACCACGAACACCTTATTTCCTCCGGTGCTCTGGAAGAAAGCGCCGCGCGGAACCAGAAGCGCCCGTGCCGGCTCGCCGAGCTGGAGGTCGATATAGAAAGTCTGCCCGACCTTGATGTTTTCCGGACGCGCCCCCTCGATTCTGAGGTCGGCCCGGAATGTGCCGTCGGTAACCTCGGGATAGAGCTTGCTGACGACAACGTCGTATTTCGCGCCGTTGCGCTCGATTCGCCCTTTCAGCCCCGGCTCGACGCGGTCGATGTAATGCTCGTCGATTTTCACTGCTATCTTATAGTCGTCGAGAATGTTTATCTGCCCTATCTGCTGGCCCGCGGCAATGTTCTGGCCGAGTTCGGCGGTCAGGTTGCCGAGCTGGCCGGAGTGCGACGCCCTGACGTTGAGATTGTCGGCCCGCTGCCTGACGAGGCTGAAATTTTCCTGCATATTGCGCAGGCTCTCGCGCATCATCCTTATCTGCTCACGCCGGTAGAGCGAATCCTGACTGAGACGCTCCTGAAGCAGCGCGAGACTGCGACGCGCCAGCTCGCAGTCTTCGCGGGCCTGAAGATATTCCTCGCGCGAGCAGAGGTTCTCCCTGTAGAGCTGTTCGTGCTGTTTCATTATGCGCTGCTTGCGGCTGTAGTCGGTTCGCGTCGACAGAATGTCCTGCCTCACCTGAAGCCGCTCTTTCTCCATGGCCAGCTCGGTGTCGCGGAGCATGTTCTGCTTTTCGGCGAGTTGCGACTCCGAATCGAGAATCTGCTGGCGGAGGTTAGGATTGTGAAGCGTCAGGATTATATCCCCCTCCTTCACCATCGCGCCCTCTTCGACCCATCTGCGGTCGACAATGCCCGTTTCGAGAGCCGACACCTGGACAGTGACGCCCGTCTCGACTCGCCCGTTAAGGCGGATGCAGTCGTTGAAGATTCCGCTCGTGACCTCGGCGATGGCGACACTGTCGGCATCGGCCTTATAGGTATTGTCGCCAATCCGTGTTATCGCGTATATCGCCGCCGCTATGATCGCGGCGCCGGCTATCGCCACCGCGGCTTTCTTCAGAAACCTGTTTTTCGGTTTTATCTCCTTATCCATTACTTTATAAGTTTCTCTCCGTTATAATATCCTAACATAATCCGGCTTATTATCCGGCGTATACGCTTCCCCTCGAAGTTGGCCCGCGCCGTGGCGAGTTTCGCCCCCGAGGTGTAGAGGTCGATTGCCGACGCTCCGCCAAGCTCAAACTTACGCTGCACGGCATTGTAGGCAGCCTCTTCAGCCCTGACGCGCGCCTCGGCGGCGCAGAGCTCTTCGACGGCGCTTTCGAGGTCGAGCCGGGCCTCGGCTTTCTGGCGGTCGGCCTCATAGCGGGCCTCGTCGAGCAGAATCTCCCTGCGGCTCACTTCGAGCGAGGCTTTCCTGACGCCGTTTATCCTCGACAGGCCTGTAAAGAGCGGCACCCCTATGGTGAATCCGACGTAGCGCCCCATATTGTCGCGCCACTGCTGCGAGAACCGCGGGGTCTGATATCCGTCGCCGTAGATTCTGTAATACGATGTCGACACCCCCATATTCAGCGATATTACGGGCGAGAACCGTCCTTTGGCCGCTTTCAGATAATAGCGGCTCTCTTTTAGAGCGAGCCGGGCCTCGGCAATGCGCGGATTCTCGAAACCGGCGTCGGCCTCACCTTCATATTCCTCTTCGGTCAGTTCCGGCTCACCGCCGTCGAGAGGCATCCCCATGCAGCTCTTCAGCCTGAGATACGCCTTTTCCAGCAGGCTGTTCTGATTGGTCAGCTCATAGCGGTCGGCCGCCACGATAGCTTCGACCTCGGCCAGGTCGGCACCGCTCTTAGAACCGAGTTCCACACCTTTTTCCACAGCCCGGAGATTGCGCAGATCGCGCTCGAGCTGCTGCTCCATCTGCCCCACCATTGCCTTGCAGTACGACACATTATAGAACGCCTTTATCACCTCGATCGAGATTTCGTCGGCGTCGGCCCGGGCGTCCTCTTCGCGACGCAGCCTGCCGGTCTTCGCCGCCCTGAGGTTGTTGACGCCGACAAGGCCGTCGAACAGGGGAATGGACATCTGGAGGCCGAAGCCCGAATAAAGCGTCTTGCGGTTGTCGTAGGTGTTGGTCTCGGGGTCGATATTTCGGCCGAAGCTCATATTGCCGCTCGCCGAGAGGTCGACCTCGGGCATCAGAGCCGAAGCAGCCAGACGGCTGTCGGCAGCCGCCTGCCTCACCTCGATAGAGTTGACGATATTGCGGTGGGCATGGTCGCGGGCGTAGACAAGACAGTCGTTGAGGGTCATCCCTGCCTGCGTCAGCCGGGCGACGATAAAAAATGCTATCAGAGCTATAAGTCTCATTGTGTCGGATTGGTTTTGACACTGCGAAGATAGGGCCGCCCCGGGCCCTTCACCGCCCGTTTTCCCGAAAAACAGACGTCAGGGCTCCGAAATCGTATGATTTTTAGACACTCCCCCTCGTTTCTCGCCGATTCCGCGGCAATTTACTTCCCGGAACGCGCGCTAAGCTGTAACTTTGCGTCATGAAGATACTTATTATCGATGACAACAGGGCAGTGCGCGTTTCGCTTAAGCTTGTTCTCGACAGCGAATTCGACTCGATAACGGCCATCGGTGACCCGCGGCTGCTGCCGGCGCTACTGGCCAACGGCGATTTCGACGCAGTTCTGCTCGACATGAATTTCGACAACAGCCGCCTCGACGGCGCGACGGTCTCTTCTGGCTCGCGCGCATAAAGGAAATGCCCCGACCTCCCGCCGTCATCCTAATAACGGCTTTCGGCGACATCTCGCTCGCCGTCGAGGCCATGAAGCGCGGCGCCGACGATTTCATAACCAAGCCCTGGAACAACGACGGCTCATAGCCAAGCTCAGCTCGGCCATAGCGAAAAACCGCGCGGAGCGGGCCGACCGCGCCATCCTCTCCGACGCCCGCGAAGCCCGCGAGCGCGAGGAAAAGCAGCAGGCCATGACTCTCGACGAACTCAAAGCGGCCCATATCGACGCTGTCGTAGCCCGATGCAACGGCAATCTCTCGCGCGCCGCCGAACTGCTCGGCATAAACCGCCAGACTCTCTATAACCAGCTGAAAAAGAAATGAGACACTTCCGACTGAATTTCTTCGGATGCATTGCCGGCAGTATTGTCTTCGCGGTTCTGTCGGCGCTCTGCTTCCGCGCGGGCTCGTGGGCCGCAGGTGTGCTTCTGCTCATTCCGTCGGGAGTGGCGGTCGCGGCTCTGTGGCGGCTCGTCAGACGGCTTATTTTCTCAATGTCGGAATTCGTCGAAGCGCTTGAGATGAACGACCCGACAATACGCTTCCCCGAGAGCGGCGACCCCTGCATAAGCCGCATGTCACAGGCTATGCGACGCATAACCGGGCTTTATAATTACGCACGCCTCGAACTGGAGACGCGCAAGCTCTATTACGACCGCATACTGCGCATAATGACCCACGAAATGCGCAACGCCATAGCTCCCGTCGTGTCGCTCAGCGCCGACATGAAAAAGAATCCGGCCCGTTATCAGGGCGAGAACTTCCGCGAGGCCGTCGGACTTATCAGCGACGAGAGCGAAGGGATAAGCCGCTTCCTCGAATCATACTACGAACTGACCCACCTGCCCGCTCCGCAGACAGCGGAAATCGACGTCAAGGACTTCTTCTCGGGGCTGCGCCGATCGTTCATGATCTTTCTGAGAGAGTCGGGACTGCCCGACGACACGATCAGCTACACTCTCCCCGTCGGCATGACGCTCAGTGCCGACCGCGGGCTGCTCAACCGGCTGGTGACAAACGTGCTCCGCAACGCCGTCGAAGCTGTCGCATCGGCGCCTGAGCCGCGCATAGAGGTCAGCGTGTCGGCCAGCGGCGGCCATCCCTTCATCAGCATCGACGACAACGGCCGCGGTATTCCGCCCGAAGTCATGCAGAACCTCTTCCAGCCGTTCTTCACGACCAAGCCGGGCGGCAGCGGAATAGGTCTCTGCCTCAGCCGCCAGATCGCACGCCTCCACGGCGGAGACTTCACACTGACATCCTCCGCGCGCGGCACAAAAGCCCTGATAACACTCCCCTGACAACCGAAAACAGCGGCGTATCGGTCAGTGATGCGCCGCTGTTTTATTCTTTCAAACTGTCAGTCTACCGGGCTGAACTCATCTTTGCCAACACCGCAGACGGGACAGACCCAGTCGTCGGGAAGATCGGCAAACGATGTTCCGGGAGCAATACCGTTATCGGGATCTCCAATCTCGGGATCATAGACCCATTCACACACCTCACATACGTATTTCTTTTTGTCCATAGCTTAAAATTTTATTGTTAGGTTAATAATCCGAATATCTACGGTCTACATTCTGAAACGCCTCATGCCGCCGGATTGTTCGGACATCCGCCCTCACCCTTTTCCGGCCCACAGACACCGGCCTGCGGAATTATGCCACGCCGCCGCCCTGCAATATAATGAAACCGATATTACCCGTTTCTCCGATTTTTTTATTAATTTTGGCTCAAATAAACGCTCACATGAAGAAAGAGAACGAACCGGCCGACAGCCTGCGGCAACTTCTGGAACTCGAGGCCAAATACGTCGTGCGCCACGAGGTACTCGACGAATTTCTGGCCGGAGGCGTGCCTGTGAGCCTTGACACCTACGGCCCGATGATCGATGCCGGAGAGTTCAACCCCGACATATATGTGGTGAAAGACGGTCTCATCCGCGGCACGTATATGGACAAGAATATAGAGAAGACCGTAGGATTCGCCCTGCCGGGAACCTTGCTGATCTCTTTCCATTGTTACTACAGCGGCGAGCCCTCATATTACCGGTTCGAGGCCTGCTGCCCGACAACGGTGCTGCGCATTCCGCGGGCTTACTTCGACGGACTGCTCCGGCGGTCTCACGAATTCGCCCTGTGGGTAATGAGCGCCCACCAGAACCAGCTTTTCTACAACGAATGCCGCAATCAGGTGCTCAGCGGCGACGCCAAGAGCCGTCTGCTGCAGCTTACACAACGGCTCTCGGGACTCGTCGACGGCGAATGGCTGCCCGGAGACTCGTCTGCCGACAATCACGGCCGACGGCTGAAAACCGAGCTGAACACCCGCTGGAAAGCCATCTTCCGTATCGTTCCGTCGAAGATTATAGCCTCTTATCTCGGCATAACCGAACAACACCTCAGCAAAATCAAACGCCAGATCATCACCTCAGGCGAACTCTGAACAAACGCGACCGCCCCATAAGGTAGCGGCCGCGCCTTCCAGCATATTTTTCAAAGATTATTCGGGTCGGATAACGGTTACTTCACCGTTGACACCGTTGATCTCCAGCATATAGAGCTTAGAGAGAATCTCGCCGTCATAGGCGAACACCATAAGACGGTTCTTGCCGGGTCCCCATGCTCCTGCATCGGAGTCAAAAGCCGAGCTTATCGAAAATTTCTTTGTCTGCTTGCCGCTACATAGCGTGAGATACGTGCCGTTGACATCGACAAAATCCTGCATGATCTGTTCGTCGGTGCGTCCGTTGGTCTTGACATAATAATTGTCGGCCGAAACATTGTTAATGACATATTTGACATTATTGTCCGACGGAGTGATCGTGGCGGTATATTGCTGAAGATCCTCATCGAAATCAGAAATCTTTATGTCGAAAGTAACTTCGTCGGGAGCTTCCGAACTCTTGGTCGAAAGCGTCTGGGTGTAGACATTGGTCGTGCGTCCCCCCTCTTCGTCGATGCCGAACACCATCAGGCGATACTCTTTCTTTGTGTCGAAATAAACGCCGTCAATAACATTGTCGTGGCTGTTGATCACGGCGTCGCCGGTCTGGATATGGTCGGTATCGGTTGTCCAGCGGTTTCCGTTCATGCGGGTCAGAAACTGGAGCTTCCTGGCAATCCACATCTCGGTTGTCGTCGAAGCGAAAGCCGTTTCCTCTTCAATCAGGGCTATCCAGCGGAGCGACTTATCGGAGGGCTTGACGTCGAGGCTCATCTCGGCGCCGCTAAGGCGAGTGGCCGCGACGTCGAAAGTAGCATTGCTGGTCGGAGAAACCGGAGGCACGGTGATATCGAATGTCTGGATATTGGTAACAAGCTGGCCGATCTCACATCCGAAGGCGGCGACAACGAACTGATCGCCGACATCGATATTGGAGCGGCGCGCCGAACCTTCTCCGAAATTAGTCAGCGAGGGCCATCCGCCCGACCCGTTTGAATAGGCAAGCTGTTCGAGAGTGGCAAGGTGAAGTCTAACGGTATTTTCAATGCCGTTCTGGTCGACCTCGCTCTTGTTGAAGATGGCAACAGCGAACGGAATTGTCGGGTCGGAGCTCTTCACGCCTACCTCAACCTTGTTTGATGTCGGAGCCGGATCGTAGGTGAACGTATAATCGACTTGCGCAACCTCGAGTTTCTTTGTGCGCCATTCGATCACCGTCGGTTCGGCGGCAATAACGATGTCGTCTTCGGTATATTTGGCCGGAATCACAATGAACACCATGTCCATCTCGGGAGTTATCTGGTAATCCTGATCCCACCATTCCGTGCGGGCTCCGTCGGCATGGTAGAGAATCGATTTCTTATCTACCTCGGGAACAGTCTTTTCCCAGAAATCGGCAAAAGCATGGACATCCTCGTAGAACTGAGCCCAGTAGCCCATATACCATTCGCGCTTGTCAACTCCGGCAAGCTTCGATTTCGGGCAGCCGAAAACAGTGAACCAGGTGTCGTCTTCGGTCGTGGTGACCGTATATTCGAGATTATAGTGGTGAGGCGTGATCGTGACAGTCAGCGGACTCTCGGGAAGAGCCTCGACAGGCGTCATTTTCGTTATCTACGAAAGCTTGTAGGTCTTTTCCGTCCCGTCTTTCTCTCTGACGGTCATCTGGGAATAATCGCCGGCAGCGGCGTCATCTTTCTGATATGTTATCTTCTCGGTATCGTCGAGCCAAATGCGGCCGATACTTTTTCCCAATACGCCGGTCAGATCGATACGGCCTATGCCGGCAAAGATTGCGGCCGCTCCGGCTATGGCCAGAAGTCCCGTTGTAAATTGTCTTTTCATGCTTACTTGACTGCTACTTTGAACGACATGTCATTGATTTTTACAATATAAACGCCCGGGACAAAGCAATCGAGGCATATCTCGACGCGGCCGTCGAGTCGATAGATGCTTACCTCCGTGCCGTCGGCAACGCCGCTGACAACAATCTTTCGGCCTTGCTGCTCTATCTCGGGGCGTCGGCGTCGACACTGCCGATAGCGGCGTCAGAACCGTGGCTCATACCGACAATGTCATTGCGAGAAATTTCGACCTTGCCCGAAGTCGCGCTTTCGGCAACCATATTCTCGGTGTCGAAACTGATAGCGAGGTCATCGGCCAGTGTGATGGCAACGCTCGAACCGTCGCGAAGATCGACATTGAGCGTCTTGAATCCGGCCGCCCACGCCGAAACCATGGATGCCAGCATAAATGTGAGTAATAGAATTTTTTTCATAAAACAGTTATTGTGATTGGTAATATGTCATGTTCAAATGATACGATTTATCGGCATTTCGGCAAAATTTTGCCACCGAAAGCGCCGAAAAGCATAACGCCTTATCGCAACGCCACGAAAATATCAAGCATTTGTTACAATAACCTTAATCTGAATTAAGAAATGCCGCCCATAAAATTATTTTAACAATTTGCCGCGTCCCGGCCGACACTAATCTGATATTAACGATGGCGCGTCCCCTTTTAACTCTTTTTGAGCAACCATCCGCGATAAACGGTTGTTATTCAAGAGAACAACAAAATTCTAAAACTATATATTATGGACTGCAACTGTAAATCCGACAATGAAAAACGCTCCTACCACTTCAACATCTCCGAAGTGGTCGACGGTAAAGTTCAGGAAGTCATGAACTTCAACTTCGGCGGCCACCACGACCTCGCCGCCATGGTAGAAAGAACCAACGAAAAAGGCGACATCTCCGAAAAACACGCCAAAGAACTCGTAGTCGGCATCCGCCTGCTCCACCACGTGCTCAAGAAATGCGCCGGCGACAACAGCATCTTCTCCGACTTCTACCCCGTCTTCGAAGAATTCAAGAAAGCCGTCAAAAACCACTACAACGGCTGACCTCCCCTCAGCTCCAACACCAGCCCCGACCTCCCTCCGGAAGCCGGGGCTGCGACATATCTTCGCGCCAGCCTTGCGATCAGAACATACACAAATCGCCCTTGACCACGAGACCGTTTTTCATCTCTATTCTATAATAACAGACGTTCTCCTTATCGCCGAGCCTTTGGACAATCTTTGTCATCCACCCCCCAAGATGAGGGTCCTCAACTGTAACTGCTTCAATAGGGATGCCTCGTTCTCTTAGAGTCTTGTATTTTCCACGGATATACTCGACATACCCATCATAGGTAAGATAGTCGAACACCCATTGAGAATCGTATCTGAAATCGGGCGACAAATGTCTGACAATGAACTCGGGATCCAGCTCATTCCATGCTCTTGTTATATCATCTACTATACTTTTCATATTATTACCTAAATTTTTGCCTAAACGGATTAGTTCGTCAGGGACATTAACGGTAGTCACCGACAAGCGTCGGACGCACGCTCTATCTACAACTGCGTTTTGCTATGGGAAACTTGTAGCCCCTCAGAGTCGCGCGGTGACGTAAATGCACGGTTTTGTTAAGCGATTAAATGCAACTCGCGAGCAGTCCTAATGCTCCGGTCATGAGAACAACTATCATACATCCGAAACTACCTCTTTGCTGATGGAAATAATTTTCCATCTTGTTCTTCACTTGCTCTTCAGATAATAAATTCTTTGATTCCTCACTAAGAGACATTCCAATTATTGCTCTCCATGACGATTCTCTATGAAAAGAATCATTATTGATGTTTTGGGCAGTATATTCATCATTATAGCCATTGCTTAATATATGATTCCACTGTTTGGCAAACTCATTACCGTCTATATCTGATAAATTCTTTCCGTCACTTACCGCTTGAACAAGATAGTTAAGTAAGTAAAACCTATTACACCCCGCAAGAAGGCGTTTCGCGGGAGGAATACTTATACACATTGCTGCCAATCTGGATTTCTCATTTTCAGATTTCGCCATTCTTTGAAGTTCTGGCAGGCCATGTTGCATCATCAAATCATAGCATCTTTGAGCTGCACGTAACTCATCTGCCGTAAAATCTTTAGTAAGTACTATTGCCGGATACGAAATCAGGGATGAATAGCCCATTACAAACAATTCTTTACGATCTTCTAATTGTCCAGCCAATTCCCATTTCTCAAACTTCTCCTGAAGTTTGGAGAATGAATATATTTTCTGAAGTTCTTCTAATTCTTCTATTTTCTCTTCTACGTTCATGTTTCTATACTATTATAGCGGAAATCATTTTGTCCTTATTTATATCGACTTATCAATCTTTGCATTTTTACTCTGTCATATCCCATATCATTCGCAATCCCAAACAAGGCATCGAATGCCTCTGGCTTGCGAGAGGATTTGACAAGATCATAGCAGGTTAACAACAGAAATTCTTTAGCTTTGGCAGGATTTATCGTAATTACCGTATTAATTAATGTATCTGAATCCGAAAACTTTGACATCATTTGTGATAATACTATCGGGGAGTCCGAAAGGCCAAAGAATTTAGCAGCTTACCTAAACAGAATCATAGGCACGTCATCATTTAGATTATCACTAAACCCGCCAAAAAATGAGATCAGACACATTGCCGCTTCTCTTTGGCGAAGAGTTAGCTGAGATTGTATATCCTCAAGAGAATCCAATTTTTGGTCATTGTTACTATTCGGCATACTTTCCACTGTTGAATTTTCCCGATATTCAGCAGACTGCCGAATCTTTTCTTTTTGTTCGGACTCTTTATTATTGGCTCTGTAAACAAGGAATGCCCCAAGAGCGATACAAAATAATGGGCCAAAGACACTGTTCCCTTTGAAAGCGGCTCCCAAAAAACTCAGTCCTCCAATTATTAGAAAGATATAACCGGCTATCTTCATTTCGTTATATCTTGAGGATTTGAATCAGCGGTCTTTTTCTTGGAACAGGCTACGGCAATAATTCCGATAAATAGATTTAATAGAGAAAGCCCGAACGCCCAACCGAACCCGATTTTACGCGTATTACCCCACATGCCAACCAATAAAGCAAGCATAAGAGCCACAATAAAGAAAAATACTTTATCTGCCATGATATTTACGTTGCCGCAGTCATCCCCTCATTGGCTATTTGATTGGTTTACAAAGGAAAAGCGTAGGAATCTGTATCGGTTGCCATCCTACTCTCTGAGGCTTCTCGCATTGCCCATCAATAGTCGGACGGCAACGAAGAAGCCCTACGCTTGTATATGCAACCAATGCCTCCGGCAATATTCCTCGCGGAACACCATGCCAGTTGCAAGATAATTACATATCCACGGTTATCTATCATAGGAAAACAAACTAATAGCAACTGCAAATAATATCAGAGACATAGCCGATAATCACAGAGGTTTGTTTTCCGTTAGTAACAGTTTTTTATTAGCATTTTTGTTACTCGTTTTGTTACTCGTTTCCGATTTTATTATTATCTTTGCATTGGTAACAAAACTTAGTAACGACATGGCAAGACCAAAGAAAAAGACCACCCCAAAGGTCGAGCAGTTTGTCAGAATCCGATTTAAGGAACTGGCAAACGGAGAACGGTCTATTTATTTAGACCTCTACAAGGACGGCAAACGAGCCTATAAGTTTTTGAAAGATGAGGACGGCAGACCCCTCCGTCTTCTCGTTGAGGTCGGCACTCCCGATGAAGTCAAGGCTATCAAGGCACGGAATCACAAGACACTAGTGCAAGCAGAAACCCTCCGAGTGGCAAGGGATAAAGAGGTCGTGGAACTGGATAAGGTAGAGACAAAAGTAACATCATTAGGAAAGATGTTGCTGAAAGACTGGTTTATTCAGTATGATGGTCTAATATCCCTATCAGTTGGCACGGCAAAGAGGAAACAAATCCCGACACTCGTACACCACTTAAAGAACTGGTTGGGGGATAAATATGACTCGGTGCAGATGCAACAGTTATCAGCCGATTTTTTCAGAGCATTTCTGAAACACCTCCACGGATATAAGAGACAGAGCAAGACTGATGAGGGAGTGTATTACACACTGTCCGACAACTCCCTTTATCAGATATTCTCAACCCTTAAAACGAGCATGGCAAGAGCCGTCAGAGAGGGTATAATCAGCCGTAATCCATTAGACGGTATGAAAGACAACGGGGAACTCCCGAAACACCCCACGGTGCAACGAGTGTTTCTTTCCGTTGCAGAGGTTTCGGCACTGATTAAGACGGACTGTCGGAGAGAAGATGTAAAACGAGCATTTCTTTTCAGTGTTTTCACTGGTCTCCGAGTGTCGGATATAATCAAACTGAAATGGAGTGAGATAATAGACGATGGTCAAGACCTCCGTCTTCAACTGGTCATGCAGAAGACCAAAGACCCTATTTCTATGAAACTGAATAGTCAGGCAAGAATGTGGATGCCCGACAGAGAGGGGGTAAGTCTTTCCGATAACGTCTTTTCCACACTCCCGACACTTGCCAACATTGAGAAGATACTGGAGAAGTGGGGCAAAGATGCAGGGGTGCAGAAAAAATTTACTTTCCATACTGCAAGACATAGTTTTGCCACTATCAGCATCAACAACGGAACAGACATTTACACTGTCTCAAAACTGTTAGGCCATAGGTCATTGGAGACAACGAAAGTCTATGCTGAATTGCTGACTAAGAGCAAAGACCAAGCAGTTGACCGTCTGTCTGAAATCTTCAAAGGGGTGGAGGGGGTCTGACCTCCCTCCCTCTATTTTCGGTTAGTGTGACCCTAAAAAATTTTTTTGATGGATATTTTAGACAATGCTACGATAGTCAAGAATCTATCAGACCCCGAATCACAAGGCAATGTGTGGAGCATGGCAAAAGGATTAATCGGGATGGTGGATTTTACAGAAGAACTTTGGGACTTGACACGAAAACACCACAATGGATTATTAAGTCTATCCGATGAGGATAGCTTTTATAACTTGTGCAGGTTGTGGGACTGTTTTGAAAAGCAGTGGAAAGAAGATTTAGAGTATCTTAATCTTGATGATTTAGACTTTTGGCTTGTAAATGAAAGTAATGATATTGCAGAACTGAGTTTTAAGCTGAGTAAGGTAAAATGCAGAGTAGGTGAATTATGGGATTTGGATAAAGCAAGCCAACTTCACACAGACCTATTGAATATTGCCGACAGACTAAAAGAAATCATTCTGAATCTTAGACGTAATGCCTTTATGTGTATGTACGACTTAGAGGGGACGGAAAGCAATGCACATTATAGAGCATATTGGATGGTTGATAAAGTCTGCAAGTGGGTCAGAGATATAATCAAGATACAAGAACGAGTGCAGAAAATTATCAAAGGGGCAGAGAGTATCTTGAACCCTCAACTCGACACCTCAACGGAACAGGAGCAGACGGTTAAACGGTCTCCGATATTGGAGAATACGGAACTTATAGAGATAATAACTGAATCAGTCAAGAGAGGTTATGCAGAGAAGACCAATGGGGGATATTATCGTTGGTTAAGGGGTAATCCATTATTGGCTTATTTCGTTCAGCAGTTAAGTGAATATTTAGACTTATCAGAGAAATTATACGAAAAGGAAGACGGAGAAATTGAATCAACTAACTGGTCTTATTTCGGTGGTATCTTTGAAACGAAAAGACGAGGGGGAACATGGGAGTTGGCAGACGGAAACAAACTTCATGACTATAAGAGGGGAGCAATGAAAGGGAAAGACCGAAAGAAAAAATATCAACCAAAAGGTTTTGAAGATATAGATGATTTGATGTTGGATTTTAGATAACACTAATTTCCACTTCAATACACTCCACTCCACTGGTGATTACACTGGTGGAGTTTTTGTTATGGTTTTATTTTCAATTTTGCAGTGTCAGACAGAAGTCTGATGAGACGGTGGCCACCTCTCCATTTATTCACCCTCAAAAATCGGAAAGACGATGAATGAGATTATGAAAAGATTAGACCGATTAGAGGTCTTGACACTGTTAGCAGCCAAATCGGTGCTGACGTTGGATGAGGTCTGTCTTCTGACTGGACTTGCAAAAAGCACCGTCTATAAAATGACGGCAAACCGAGCAATCCCCCACTATCATGCAGACGGAGGGAAACACCTCTACTTCAAAAAAGATGAGGTGGAGAACTGGCTCACACGAAACAGAGTATCTTCACAGACGGAAGACGAGCAGAGAGCCGTCAATGAGTATTTCACCAAAAGACAGAAAGGAGGTCTCAAATGATAGGGGCAAATCAGCCGTCAATACGGTTTCATGCAACACTGGAACTGGTGACACCGATAGAGACGAAATATCCTAAGTATCGTCTTGCATATTGGGGAGGGGATAGAGACTACATGAAAATGTTGTCGGAGAATCTGACTGGCAGACGTGACAAGGCTACTGGTGAGGCTAATATCCATATCGTCTTAAAGCCAAATCAGACCTCAAAAACATCAGCACCCGAAATGAATCTGCAAATCAAAGGAGGGCAGAATCTGACTGGCCTAAAACAATGGTTTCAAGATGGCCGTCTTTCGGGGTATGCCTACGGAGAACCCTCCGATGAGAAGACTTTTGGAAACAAGACCGTCAAGGCAAACTGTTTCTATCCCTATCGGACAGATGGTTTTCTGTTTCGTTGTACTCCGAGCAGTGACCCGTCAAACGTAATCCCGACACAGATAGAGTGGATAGTGCTTAGAGGTGGGGAGGGTGTGAAAATCCATGCCGTTCAATATCTGACACTGTTACGGAACGGCAGTCTTGACAAGGCACTTTCAGACCTCCCCCTCCGAAAGTATGACGAGCAGGATTTTTCCAACATATAAAGTTGGGAAATGTATCAAAAACTGTAACGGTCGTGTACGATAACATTCACATGAGACTTACAACGGTGGGGGTTAATACCTCTACTGTTGTAGGCCGTTTGCAGGGAGCAAAGCAGACGATTGACATTGATACTGGAGAGTGCAGGACTTTCGGGTATCTGAATAACCTCCGAGTGTCGGTTTATCCGAGTGGGTTGTATATCGTTGGCAGTCTTGCTAAGTATTTCAACGGAGGAAACATCTATACACTGAATCGAAAGGACACGGAAAGAGCCGTTGAAAGGTTATCCGATGAGTTAGGGGTTGACATATCCAGTGCAAAGATAACCTATCTTGAATTTGGGGATGCTTTTGTAATGCAATATCCAGTCCGAGAATATCTGAAACGGTTGTCTTCGATGCCGAGAATGGCACGGAATCAGCAGGAATACAGCCTATATTTTCAGTGTCGGGGTATGGAGCAGCCTAAATCAGCAGTATTCTATGACAAGGAAACAGAGTTACGGAAAAAGAAAGAGCCGTTGCCCGATGGTTTCAGTGGTCATAATCTGTTGAGGTATGAGATTAGGTTTAAGAATCGTCTCCATCAACAAATTGGTTGGCCGGAGGTGACTGCAAGCACCCTCTATAATCGGGAGTTTTACCGTAAAATGCTGAACCACTATCAACAGATTTATTTCTCCATATCGAAACGGAAGACGTTGAAGCCGTCAGCACTCCGAGAGATAAAGAATCCTAAAGATGCTTTTGACTGTCTCGTTGGTATGCTGATAAGCCAAACAGAGCCGAAGCAGATAGAGGACTTTATCGGAGACCTCACAACTGGCACAGACTTAGACCGAGTGCAGTTGTATCGGTTAGGGAAGATGGTGGAGAGAGTAAGCACCAAAGGGAAGCTGATGGAGCAGGACACACTAATTTCTGAACTTGATAATCATATTCAGAATGTAGGTGTATATATCTGACCTCCGAGAGAAATCCTTATAGTAAGTTGGAAAACGTATCAAAAACTGAAACAGAAAATGAAACAGACAGAGATAAATAATGATTATCGGGTCATGGTGTGGGATTATCCCACGGAAGACGGCAAGACCCTCCCGATAACGTTTAGAGAATGGTTTGCACCTCCGAGAATACAGATGAGGTTTGATGATAACTTTGCACTTGCAAACGGTTATCCCGACATCAATACAATGGTGGAGCAGACGGTGGGTTTAGGCAAGATGCTGATAATGTTCGAGGGTGTTCCCGACTGGATAGATACAACACCACAAGGAGATTTTTTCTTTGTCGGTAGGAATGAAAATCTAAATCTTAACTGACATGGAATTTCAGAGAGACACGGAGTTTGAGAGGATGATGCTTGACAGACTGAATCAAGCCGTCAGAGAGTATGTGGAAGCAATCTGCAAGCCACTCAACAGCCGACACCGTAAAACGGTCATGGTCTTCACTGGTGACAGATACAAGCCAGTTGACATCATTACTCGTTTCGTCAATGTAAAGAAGTAAAGAGGTCATGGGAAGACGAAAGAAAAAGAGAGAGAAGACCGATGAAGAAGAACTGCAAGACTGGCTCAATCATTTGGGAAATAGGTCTTACAGTTTGGATCTACTTGCAAGGGCAAAGGGACAACTCGTTTGCACCGATGAGGAATATTCTTATTACTCCGTCACCGTTGAGGGTTACAGTCTGATGTATCGGAAACGGACACAACGGACAGACGGCAGGAAGATGTATAAACTCACAGAGCCACTTGCATGGATGTTGGGTTTTGATAGTTTCGATAGTATGAGATACCTTATAACTTCAATCCAGTACTGGAGGGGATGGGTCTCCCCTCAAAGGTTAATGAAAGCACTCGTCAAGTACATTTCTGAAATGAATCGTTGCCGTTATTAACGAAAAACGACCTCAAAGAAAGGTAAATTAAGAATAAAACAGAGCCGAAACAACGTCTTTAACATTATAAACTGGCCGAAATCGGGAGTTTTATTGTCGGGTTGTGGAGGTTTGGTTTCCGTCAACTGGAAGACGATGCAGGAGAGTGTCTTTAACAGAATCGGGGGTCATGGTCTGACCTCCGTTTCGTATTTTCGGGAGGGTGTTGTTGCCAGTGTCGGGGAGAATGGTTATATTTGTGGATGAAAACCCACGAAAGACCCTTAAAACGGCCAATTTGTTACTAATTTTGTTACCCCACTTAGTTTCAAGGTGGGTTTTCTTTTTATATATCAGTCAATTATGAGGGCAACAATAAATAACCACGGGCATCCATCGTTGCTCAATCCCTGACTATTGATTGAAATTTTGCGAGAATTTCAGAGAGTCAAGAATCAGCGCGGATAAACGCTTTCAATTATGTCTTGCCTCCCGCCCTCACTCCCGTGACCGGGGCTTCGATGCGGTCAGCAATCGCAAAGATATATATTTTCACTAATATTTATTCAAATCAGGCTGAAAAATAAAAGTTTTGCGGGGGCGCGGGCAGTCATCCACGCCCACCTGCGGAAAATATCGAAGTTTGCGGGGGCCGGGACACGGGCGGTCCGTGAATTGCGGGAAAAATGCTAACTTTGCATATCTCATTCAATAATGATGAAAAATGGCTGACCGCCACCAATTTCGTGCCAATTGGCATCCCTATGACGAAGGTCTCTACTTCGTTCCAATCTGCTGTGCCGACAAACGCCATTTATTCGGAAAAATCGTCGGTGCGCAATTCATAGCGTCCACATTAGGTAGCCTCGTCAAAGAAAACATCGAGAAGATCCCTTCATATTATAACGACGTTGAAATTCCGAACCACGTCGTCATGCCGAACCACATCCATATGGTGATATCGATTGCCACGTCCCCAGTAGGGACGCGATTCATCGCGTCCGCCGCGTCCAAAGCTCCCGAAGCATCCCAACCGTCCCCGCAAAAACTCGGATGTCTTAGACAAAGCCGCCACGAAGCGCCTGAGTCACAGGATTTCCATCACAACAGCCGTCTGGCCTCTGTGGTAGGAGCATTTAAGGCCGGCGTGACACGTCAGGCACGTGCGCGACAAAACCCAAGCCAATCAGGCAATCCCGAAATCTGGCAACAAAGGTTTCACGAATATATAATACGGAGCGAGCGTGCCTACACGAACATCATGAATTACATTGACAATAATGTAGCGAATTGGCGTAACGACACTTTCAACGATAAAAAGATTGACTGCGCGGACGATGATTGACAGCCATCGACCGCGCGGTCATCTTTAGGTTGGGCGTATTGACAGCGCGGACGCGATTAATCGCGTCCGCACAATCGAATTTTTCGGTCTTATCGGCGCGGAAGGAGGGTGGTGACCGACTCGGCGCCGTGGTAGAAGAGGCGGGCGCGCACAGCCTGCGGGTCGGCAGCCTCGACGGGGCCGGTGTAGAGCGGCGATGATAAGGTAGGCGTCGTTCCGTCGGTGGTGTAGCGGATCTCGGCGTCGGCATAGGGGCTGTTCATGACAATGCGGTTGCCTTCGAGCTTCATGCCGGGTTGACGCAGATGGAAGCTGTAGCCGCGGCGCGCAAGGCGCGGAAGCTCGCGATAGCCCATGAGGGCGTTGAAGCGACCGTGGGTAAAGGTGGTGTCGGCGTTCCATCCGCGCTCGGCCAGAGCGAACAGACGCGGAAAGAGATAGCGTTCCATCTGTGAGTCGGAGCGCAGTGTCTCGGCCCAGAGCTGGCCCTGAACGCCGAGGATGCGCGTCTTGTCGGCGTCGGAGCGCGGAGCCACGTTCCCGGCATAGCCGTCGAGAGTCTTGAACTCGTCGATGACACCGCCCCAGTTCAGGCCCTCTTCTTCGGGATGGGTGGAATGGGCGAAATCAAGGTAGAAATGGCCGAAGTCGCATATCAGGGGCGTGAACCCGCTGCGCAGAGCCATCGAACCATGTTTGACCCCCTTGCGGAAGTTGCGGTCGACCCAGAGGTTTACGTAATCGACCTGCGGCGCTACGCGAGCCGAATAGCTGTCGTTATAATCTGTAGCTATATCCTGCCATCCGGCGATCTTCATCCCCTTGCGGGCCATCATCTCGGCCATGCGCTCAACCCAATAGGCGTGGAGACCGCTGTCGTCCTCGATTCCATGCTCGGCCTTGAAGGCTGTGGCAGCCGGCGAACCGCTCCAGGCACCGCCGGGCACTTCGTCGCCGCCGATATGGAATGCCGGAAGCTCTACACCGGCCTCACGATACATCGCTATGACCTCGTCGCTGACAACGTCGAAAAAGCGGTAGGGGCCGGGGAGCGCGGGATTGAGCACGCAGTCGCGGTATTGCTGGGCCGAGCGGTAGCGGCTTGTGTCGGCCGGTTCATGAAGACGGAAACTGCTGTCGCCCGTAGTGCGCTCGCGGAAGTCCATAGCCTTGATTGCCACACGGGCGTGGCCCGGCGACTCGAATTCGGGCACGACCGTTATCCCGCGCTCGTCGCAGTAACGCAGGAAGTCGACAAACTCCGCGCGGGTGTAATAGCCGTGGTTCAGCTCGCCGTCGGGATCGCCGGCTCCCGAATAGATCTGGGCCGGAAAGAGGCGCTCGTCGGTTGTATAGCCGCGGCGCGAGCCGTAGGTTATCAGTTCGGGAAGGGGAGCTATCTCGAGGCGCCAGCCCTCGTCGTCGGCCAGATGGAACTGCAGGCGGTTAAGGCGCAGGTCTGCCATGCCGTCGACAATCTTCTTCATCTGGGCGAGCGAGTGGAAATTGCGCACGACATCTATCATCATGCCGCGTACGGGATAGTCGGGCCAGTCTTCTACAACGGCCTCGGGCACTCCCGAAGGATTCGTCTCGAACAGACGTTTCGCAGTGCGGCGCGCCATTGCCAGCGCGGCACGCGAGGCGCCTTCGATCTCTACGCCGGCGGGGGTTATCGTCAGCCGGTAGAACTCGGGATTGTCGGCCTTGACAGTCTTCTCCGACAATATTCTGCCGTCGCGGCATTTCTTCTGCGACGTGATTCTTACGTTTTTCAGCGACGGCGCCATATCGAACGGCCCGGGAGCTGCGGCTTCGAGCTGAAGGGCCTCGTTGAGCGCATAGATGTCAGGGCCGTAGACCATCTCGTCGCGCCCCTCCATCGACCATTGCCGCGGATCGCCGACATTGAACTTCTGACGGAACCCTACATCGAATGGCTTTCCGGCGGCATCGACGCCGAACACGGCGTCGGTACGGAAACTGGCCTGCGGACAGGTTCCGTGGCAGACTACGTCGACGACAACGCTGTCGGCGCCCGCAGCGAAGCGCGGCGAAGCTATGTAATAGGAGCCGGGGATGAGTTCGGCCACGGTGTCGGCCGGATTAATCGTTTTCATCTCCATCCCGACCTGCGAAAAGCCGAGGCGCTTCAAGCGCGCGAGATCGCCTCGGAGCGTGAAACGCTGGGTGTAGGCGGTGCGCCATTCCTGTGTAGGAGCGTGGCCGACAACCTCCCATTCAACATCGACATTTCCGGCGACGGCGCCCATAGCGGCCGTAAACAACAGTGCGGTGGCAATTTTTTTCATGGTAAGACTATTTTCCGCAAAAATAGCCAAAAAAAATGGAAATTTCGGGGTTCATCGGGATTAATCAGGATTAATCGGGATACTTCGGGATAAAGCCTAAACAACAGCGCGGGGCCCGGCTGACTGCCGGACCCCGCGGGTATCTCTTTTCAGGAGCTGTTCTTACTTGAAGAAGTGGGGGATATTGTTCTGAACCTTGCGGCGTCCCTTGATGATGTTGACGATGTTACGGCTCAGCGCGCCTGCACCGCGGGTCTGAACGAACTGGGCTGCGCTTTCGTCGGCATTGAACGGACGGCCCTCGGTCTCGATGTCGGTAACGGTGAACACAACCAGAGCGTTATTGGCTTTCATCGGGCCGACCATCTGGCCTTTCTTGGCAGCGGCAGCGGCAGCTGTCAGAGCGCTTTCGTTGGGGCCGAGACCCGGAATGAAGATCTGGCCGAAGGTAACGGTGGTGGTGTCGACAGAAGCGCCCATGGCCTTGGCGTAACCGGCAACGTCTTTGGCTTTACCCTGATACTGCTTCAGCAGGGCGTCGCCCTTCTTGGCGTTGCGCACGCGTGTCTCGAGCTCAGAGCGGACATCGCTGTAGCTGGCGGGCATATAGTCCTCATAGGTATCGGCCACAGCCACGGCAATGAGGCGGTCGTCGGTCTGTTCGCCGAACACAGGCGAAACCTGACCCTTCTTGGCATCGAGAGCCCATGCGACAGCATTGTGGGTTTCGTTGAGGTTGCCGATCATCGGCGAAGAGTTTCCGACAAGAGTTTCCTGAACGTTATAGCCGGCCTTGGCGGCGTTCTCCTTGAAGGATTTGGCATTGTTGTTTGTCTTGGCATATTTGTCGAGGTCGGTAAAGAGCTTGTTGAAGGTGGCGTTGCTCGGCTCGAGCACATAGTTGACTTCGACAATGTCGTAGACGGTCACCGGAGCCTTGCGCTGGCGCACACGGAAAATGCGGCCGTTCTCGGCGAGGGTGTCGGGGGTGAACCACTGACCCAGGGTTGCGCCGTCGATAGCCGGACGGAGCGAGGCCATGTCGGCGGCTGTCATCTGAATCCAGGTGCTGTCCTGCGAACCTGCCACAAGGCTGTCTTTAGCAGCGTCGGCAAACGATTTGCCGCCGTTGAGATCGGCCACCATCTTAGCGACTTGTGCGCGGGTGCCCTGAACCATCAGGAAGTCGATCAGCACAGAGTCGACCTGCGAAGTCGAACCCATCAGCTTGGCCAGTGTGTAGTCGTTGCCGCGATGGCTTACCAGAGCGGCTTTGCCTACTGTGGCGCTGTCGACGAAGCTCTTCATTGCCTGATCGGTGATGGCGCCACGGGTGAGAGATTTGCGCTCGGCGAGGAAGCCGTCCATATCTTCGACGCCGGTAGCGCCTTCCTTGGTGTTAAGACCTGCCAGAGCATTTTCTACGCGCTTCTGGCCGGCCTGGATGTCGGCGGGACTCGGAGTGATGTCGACGGCGATATATTCGACCTGACGGATCGGCTCGGCGAGCTCGTAGCGGCCTTTGCGCTCGGCATATTCGGCATTGATTTCAGCGTCGGTGACAGGATATTTGTCGTCGGCGAGGCTCGAATAATCTTTCTTGGTGTAGAGGATGTGGGCTGTCGAAGCGTTCTCGTCGTAGAGAGCCTTGGCATCGAGGTCGTTGGCCACGAGAGTTCCCATGAACAGAGTCTGGAGTTTCTGGCCGCGGAGCTGTTCCTCGATATTTTTCTCGAGATCAATCCAGATCGCGCGCAGGCGGGCTGCCTGATCGGCGTCGAGCTGATATTTCGAGGGATTGAAGGCCATGTCGTGGAGCTGGGCTGCGCTTTCAACGCCATACTGCTGCTGAACCATGCTGTTGAGATAGCCGGCGTTCTGGCCGAGCATGGCGTCGGAGAGTTCGGCGTCGGTAACCTTGATGCCCAGACGATCCATCTCTTCGTTGAACAGAGCCTCTGAAATCATCTGCGTCAGAACCTGCTGCTGAAGCACGGCGCTGTCGTATTTGCGGCCCTGGGCCTGAGCCTGCTGGCTGGCCTCTTCGAGACGTCTCTGGAACTCGTTGATGTTGATTTTCGTATTGCCGAAAAGCTTTGAGTTGCCGACCTCGGCTACAGTGGTGCTGTTGCTGAAGAACGAGCGGCCCGAGGTCAGGAAGTCGCCTAAGATAAAGGCGAGAAGGGCCACGGCGATGATGACTAATAGCAGCACTGATTTGCTGCGGATTTTTTCAAGGGTTGCCATTGATTATTTAATGATTTGATTTATCTTGTTTTAGTATGCCGTAAGGCCGCCCGACAGTCGCGGCAGCCAATAAAGCGCACAAAGATAGTGATTTTTCGCCGAAATCACAAAAACCTCGGCCGTTCCCATAAAAAACCGCATTCGGGATTCTATTTCATGAACACAAAATAAACTGCAGCCACGAGACATACGAATGCCGCCAGATGGTTCCAGTGGAGCGGTTCGCCGCGGAAAAGCACGACGGTGAAAACAGTGAAGACAACCAGAGTTATACATTCCTGCATGACCTTCAGCTGCATAAGCGAGAACTGGCCGCCGTTCCCCTCGAACCCTATTCTGTTGGCGGGCACCATGAAGCAGTATTCGAGCAGAGCTATGCCCCATGAGATCAGGATAACCCAGATCAGCGACGTCTGCGACGTTATGATTTTTAGTTGCTGAAGTTTAAGATGGCCATACCAGGCGAATGTCATGAAAATGTTGCTGACGACGAGCAGCGCCACCGTCAGCCATGCCGAAGCTTGCATAATGTTTTTCCGTGGATATGACAAGCGAGAGGAACCGCGCTCAGTGCGGCGGCGCCTCTCGCTCGTTAAGGTTTGTTTATCAGCTTATTTCTTAGCGATCGATTTCACGGTCACGTCGAACACGAGGGTCGACATCGGGGGAATCGAACCGTCGGGAGTGCCGTCAACGCCATAGGCAAGCTCGGCGGGAATGTAGATAACATAGTGGCTGCCGGGATTCATCATTTTCAGAGCCTCGGCGAATCCGGGGACAACGCCGCGCACGGGGAAGGTAGCGTTGTCGTTCGAATCGAATTCCTTGCCGTTGATGAGGGTGCCTTTGTAGGCTACCACAACCTGGTCGGCATCGGTAGGCATTTCGCCCGTGCCCTGCTCGAGAACCTTATAGGCCAGACCGCTGGCGGTCTTCTTGATCGAGGGGTCCTCTTTCATTTTCTTGGCTACGAAGGCGGCGCCGTCGGCTTTGTTCTTCTTGGCCTCGGGGCTGTTCTCCTTAGCTTTGGCCTCAGCCTCGGCTTTCTTCTGCTGCTCGGCCATCATCTGCTGCTGAACGGCGTTCATAACCTTCTGATAGCGGGCCTGTATCGAGACCATATCACCGACGCTGTCGGCGAGGAAAGCCTGCTTGAAGGCGTTCATGAAAGCCTTGCGGTCAACCGAAATTCCCGATTCTTCCATCTGCATGAGCATTCCGGCGAGGTTCTGGCCGATGCTCAGGCCGGTGAAGTAGCTGGTTTTGGTGGTATCCATGTTGATCATGTATTCGATACCCTTGAGAATTTCGTCTTTGTTGTATTTGGCGCGCATTTCCTCAGGAACCGATGCCATCTGCTGGTTGAGCATCGAACCGTTGAATTCGCCCATGGTTGTGCTGGTTGAGTCGTTGGCGTCGGCAGCGCTGCTCGACGAGCCGTTGCAGGATGCCATTCCGGCAAGCATCATCAGCGATGCGCCGGCAGCAAGAATAATTTTCTTCATTTTGGTTGAAAAGGGTTTATTTAGATAATGATGTTTGATTTCTTGTTGACTTTGATAAGCTCTACCTCGAATATCAGCGTTGCGTTCGGGCCGATGACGCCGCCGGCTCCGTTGGGGCCGTAGGCGAGATTCGACGGGATGAACAGGCGCCATTTCGAGCCTTCGTTCATCATCTGAAGAGCCTCGACCCATCCGGGAATAACCTGAGTGACGCCGAAGGTAGCGGGTTCGCCGCGCTCTACGCTGCTGTCGAAAACAGTGCCGTCGATAAGGCGCCCGGTATAGTGCACGGTGACTTCGTCGGCTGCGGTCGGACGCTGGCCTTTGCCTTCGGTCAGCACTTCATACTGAAGCCCCGAGGCGGTTGTCTTCACTTCTACGCGCTTGCCGTTCTCTTCGAGATATTTCTTTCCGGCTTCTTCGTTTACTTTCGAAGCGGCGGCGGCAGCTTCCTGCTGCTTCTTCTCGAGAGCGGTGAAGTAGACGCGGATTTCCTCCTTGGCCTCTTCGTAGCTCATGGCGGGTTTCTCGCCCGAGAACACTGCGGCCACGCCGGCGGCAAAGTCGTCGACATTGATTTCATTGATTCCGCTGGCGCGGAAGTTGTTGCCCATGCTAAGGCCGAGGGCGTAGCTGAGGCGGTCGAGTTGTTTCTGTTCCATCGTTGATGATGAGTGTTTAGGGTGACGTTCGGAAGCGCGAAACGGGGCGCTCCCGATTGAGCGTCGCAAAGTTAGTGAATATTGGTCAATCGGCGATTAACATTCGTCATGTTTTTTTCGCCGTCGGTTCTTCCCTTCTCTTATCAACGCCCGCGCCGGCGGGTTTGTTTATTGCCGAAGCGAGCGCCTTGGCGTTGCGCGAGGTTCTGAAAGAGGTGAATGTGTCGAAAATATCGCGCAGGGCAGCCGCGGCGTTCTCGGCCTGGGCGGCGTAAAGGCGCGCCGAACCTCCGAGCCCTTCGACGTTCTGCCCCTGAAGGGCCGAGCTGACGCCGCTGACCTTCTCCATCATCTCCATCTCGATCCGCAGCAGCTGGGCAGCCGCGGGGTTGGCTGAGGTCGACAGCAGCTGCGGCATTGTCTGCGTGCGCGTCTGACTGACGGGAATAACCGCGCCCGGACGGCTGAACATCGCCGCCACATCGTTCAGCTCCACTCCGCGCGGCAGCGATTCTATCGGATAAAGCAGCGCTCCCTTGGCCGAAGTCCCCAGAATATGGTCGATCAGCGTTATCGACCGGTTGATATTGCGCTGCTGGTCGACGATATCTTCGATAAACGGGTGAACTTCGCCGTCGATGAGCGGATAAAGCTTCACGCAGAACGGGTGAGAGCCGTGGCTGTAGGGCGACAGCTGAGTGGCGAGCAGTGTGCCGTCGGGGGCAAACCAGCTGCCGCGCCATCTGACCGAACGACGCCGCTGCACGGCTATGGTCGGCTGCCCGAGTCTCCGGCGCCGGGCATTGATACTCTCGACGCGGTCGCGTTCCGAAGCGTCGGCAAGCACGAGCCGCGCCGCGCGACGGTCGTGACAGGCAAGCAGCTCCACCGAGTCGAGAGTCCACACCTCGACAACGCGGCAGCGGTCAGCGCGCGCGGCCACGTCGAAATCCTCGCATCCGCAGCTTGTCAGGAATCCTCCCGTCAGGGCACTCTCGCTGTAGATGGCCGCCAGCCGCTTCTCGCGCCGACGGTTGCCTCCGCCGAAACGGATCAGAACCTCGCCGAGACTCATGTCGTGGAGCATCCCGACAAGCTCGATGTCATGGCCGCGCGGGTCGGTGAAACTGTTGACAAAGAACCGGTCTGGAGCCACGTTGTCGACCCACACTCCGTTCCCCTCGGCTCTCTTCTCGGCCGTTATGCGCTGAATGGCGCAGCCCGAGATAAGAAACTCTTCGAGGGCACGGGCGTCGAGCTCGTCGAGACTGTTCATCGAGGCTATGTCAGCGAGCACGTCACTGCGCTCTTCCGTGGCGACGTCGGCGCGATAGCGGCCGACGACTGTCTTCACAATCTGTCGCAGAAGATTGTTCGTCAGCGGATGGGCTCCCGACGAAGCCATAGCCTCATATTCGCTGACGGTCCGGCCGTCGGGCAACGTCACCGGATCGCTCCACTGATCGCCGTAGACGAACCGCTTGAAACGGTCGCGTCGTGCGCGCAGGCCGGCCCATTCGCCCCATGCCTGCCGCGCCGTAAGAAATACTTCGTTTGTCATTTCGTATCGATAAAGGTTTAGTCATTAATCTGCGGAATAGTCGACAGTGCGCGCGGGTCGAGACGGTAGACACCGCGCGTTCCCTCGGCCGGAGCGAGGCACACAAGCAGCTGTTCGACCTCAGGCGGTTCCGAAGGCGACATTATGAGTCTCCGTCCATCGACAACGGCGACAGGGCAATGGCTGCCCGCGCGACTCATCGGCGAGCACTGCCGCCGCGCCGCGGCCGACTCCCTGTCGGTCAGAATCGTCGCCGACCGCTCCCAGCCGGCAAGCCTGACCCCGACAACACGCCGACAGCTCTCGGGAAGCGTGATCGCCAGACGTCCGTCGGCGAGACGCTCGGGAACAGGCGCCACATCGCTGATATCGTCAGGATCAAGAAGCTCGCGCGAAGCAGTGTCGAGCAGATTCATAAACCAGGAGCGCATCTCGTCGGCGGCAAGCCGGCGCAGGTCGATGCCGTCGGCACGCACAACCTGAGCATCCGTGCGCGCCGTTTCGTGATAGCGGTGGAGAAGCCAGAGCTCCACCATCTCGTCGTAGCTGTAAACCATAGCAGTGAATATTTCCGGCAAAGCTACGCCGCCGCGCTCCCCCGCCCCCTCTTTCCCGCATTATCCCGGGCGCCATCGACGACGCCGGAGGAATTCGTCACGAACTCCTCCGGCATTGTATGCGCCCAAGGCGGGCGGGCGCACCTCTGAGTATATTCTTTACTTCTCTGCTTTTTCTTTCTTTGCGGGAGCCTTTTTGGCAGCCGGTTTTCCGGCCGCTGCTTTCTTAGGCTTGGCGGGAGCCTCGGCCGCTTCTTTCTTTTTGGGTTCGCGAAGCCGGTGCTCTTCGTTGAGATGCTCGATATTCTGGCGCATCGACGCCGCCTCTTTGTTGAGGGTCTCGATCTCGCGCTCCTGATTGCGTATCGTCGTCAGCAGCGCGTTGAGTTCCTCGTTCTCGATCGAAAGGGGATACTGCTCTTCGACGCGCACAATAAAGTCGGCCAACACGTTCATATAATTCGTAAAGGCGTCGAACGGGGTGTCGTAGGGCGAGAAATGGCTGTGGACATCGCCGTCGGCCATATGTTTTGTCGACATATAGTAGAAGTGGTCGGAGGCCTGAAGGCGCAGCCAGTCCTCGTGGAGTTTGCGGTCGGTAGCCAGACGGACGCGCTCGGCCACACTGTAGAGCTTGTTGAACGCCTCCTGCTGGAGCTGATTGCCGAGCCATGCCGAGGTGTCGCGCGCTTCGTCGGCCCACGATATGGGGTGCATGACCGACAGTTCGGCAACAGATTTCAGCTTCTGCACAGCCTCGGTCGGCGTCCAGAACTCAACGCCGCGCTCTGCGGCGAAGCGCGGCAGAGCCTCGAGGAACTGGAATATTCCCGATGAAGCGGGCTGCAGTTCGCCGAAGGTCTCGAGGTTCATGAACAGGTTTATTATCTGTTCCTCGGCCGGTGTCGATGCGATCCAGTCGATATATTTGTCGGCAGTCATGGGGTAGCCGTCCCATTCGGTGTTCGAGAAGCGGAAGGCGATATCGTCGCTCAGCTTCGAGTTCTTGAGCAGCAGTTTCAGCTTCGGGCACGAGGCGGCGCTGTAGACGTAGTTGGGCGATTTCCAGCCCAGAATATGCTTGGCGCCCTCGGTTATGCACCCTTTGAAGCCCATGTCGTAGATCTGCGGAGCGAGGTCGTCGCAGTAGATGAGCTCGGTGTTGCGCAGAACTTTCGGCTTGACGCCGAACAGGGTATGGAGTTTCTCGCTGTGGGCCTTGACCTGCAGGCGGAATTCCTCAGGGTCGGCAAGCGACGCCAGCGAGTGGGCGTAGGTCTCGGCAAGGAACTCTACCTTGCCGGTCTTGGCCAGCTTCTTCAGCAGGTCGATGAATTCGGGCACATACTGCTCGAACTGATCCAGAGCCGTTCCTGTCACCGAGATAGCGCAGCGGAAAGCGCCGTTGGTAGCCTCGATCATGCGCAGCAGGCTCTCGGCAGCGGGTATGTAGGAGTTGGCGGCTATGCGAGTGATGATATCGTCGTTGGCGAAGTCGTCGAAATAATAATGGTCGTTGCCTATGTCGAAAAAGCGGTAGCGTTTGAGGCGGAACGGCTGATGTATCTGGAAATAAAAACAGATTGCTTTCATTGTTGTCGTGTTCTATAAAATAAGGTAGTGATAGGTTTATTTGCCGGTGACGCGGTGATAGATGTCGATAACCTTCTGGCCGGCTTTGTCCCAGGTTATGCGGTTGACTTCGTCGAGACCATCGCTGCGGAGCTGGTTGTAGAGCGCCGGATAGGTTATTATGGCGTTGATGGCGTCGGCCATGGCATCGATATCCCAGTAGTCGGTCTTGATGACATTGGTCAGAATCTCGGCACAGCCGCTCTGCTTCGATATTATCGACGGCACACCCATCTGCATGGCCTCGAGCGGCGAGATGCCGAACGGCTCGCTGACCGAGGGCATGACATAGACATCGCTGGCGGCAAGCATCTCATAGACCTGACGTCCCTTCTGGAACCCGGGGAAGTGGAACCGGTCGGCAATGCCGCGGCGCGCGGCCAAATCGATCATCTTGTTCATCATGTCGCCTGAACCGGCCATGACGAATCTGACGTTATGGTTGTTTTTCAGAACCTTCACGGCCGCCTCGACAAAATATTCGGGCCCTTTCTGCATTGTGATGCGTCCTAAGAAGGTGACGACCTTGTCTTTCCCCTTGGGCATCTTTATGTCGAGAAGGTCGGGGCTGAGCGGTGTGACGGCGTTATGGACGGTGGTGACCTTGGCGGGATCCATGCCGTATTTGTTGATGACGGTGTCGCGCGTCAGGTTGCTGACGGTTATGATGTGGTCGGCGTTGCGCATTCCGTCGAGCTCGATGCCGAACACCGTCGGGTTGGGCTTGCCGCGCGAACGGTCGAACTCGGTGGCGTGGACATGGATAACCATAGGTTTGCCTGTTACCTGCTTGGCGTGGATTCCGGCCGGATAGGTCAGCCAGTCGTGGCTGTGGATGACGTCGAAATCAAGCGTGCGGGCTATGACGCCTGCGCAGATCGAATAGTTGTTGATCTCTTCGACGAGATTGTCGGGATAGCGGCCCGAGAACTCGAGACATCCCAGGTCGTTGGTGCGCATATAGTCGAAGTTGGCGTAGATATGGTCGCGCAGCCGGTAGTAGAGGTCGGGCGACATGACGCGCCCGATGCGCTGCTCGACATAGTCGCGGTCGACGTCGCGCCAGGCGATCGGAGTCTGGCTTGTGCCGATTATGTTGGCAAAGTGGCGGTCTTCGTCGCCGAAGGGCTTGGGGATGACGAAGGTTATATCCATGTCGCCACACTGCCACATGCCGCGAGTAAGGCCGTAGCTGGCGGTGCCGAGACCGCCCAGAATATGCGGTGGGAACTCCCACCCGAACATTAGAGCTTTCATTTAGCGGAAGTGTGGAGTGTTTTACGGGTTTAATTTCTTCAGAGTGCGCAGGGTCCGCAGAATCTCGGCAACGTTGGTAACGTGGCTGATGGCGCCGCGTCCCTCATAGGGCGGATTGGCGTCGTAGAGCTGGCTCAGCGACCCTACACAGCCGTTGCCCATCTCGTCTTCGAAGCCGATAAGCATTCTGTCTATATAGCTCACTCCGCTCATACCGAACACTTTCAGGTAGGCGTCGGCGTAGAAGCCCATGAGCCAGGGACGCGCCGGCCCGTTGTGGAGCGCCATCTCGCGGTCGTAGGGCGAGCCGAGATAGAACGGGCGGTAGCCGTAGCTCTTTGGCGACAGTGTGCGCAGCCCTTTCGGGGTCAGCAGTTCGCGGGTGACGACGTCGAGCACTTTCTTGCGCTGTCGGCGGTCGAGCGGCGAATAGTCGAGTCCGATGGCGACAGCCATGTTGGGGCGCACGCTCGGGTCGGCGTAGGTGCCGTCGACATAGTCATAGAGATAGCCGTAGTCGTTGAGGAAGGTGTCGGTAAACGCCGGCTTGAGCTTTTCGGCGAGCGCCGTCCAGCGCCCGGCGGCCTCGGCCATCTCCGGAACTTCCTCGACGAGTTTCGAGGCGAACACCAGTGCGTTATACCATAGCGCGTTGAATTCCACCAGATAGCCGCTGCGGGCCACTACGGGCTTGCCGTCGAGAGCGGCGTTCATCCACGACACGGGAGTCACCGAGCCGTCGGTCGACAGCATTCCGCGCTCGTCGATAAAGAGATTCGGGTGGCGTCCTTCGGCAACGTAGTCGACGAGACCTGCCACCAGTCCGAGATAACGCTCGCGCGTCTCTTCATAACCGTAGGAGCGGGCATACTGCTGGAGCGCCCACAGCGTCCATAGCGGAATGTCAGGCAGGTCGATGCCGGCGATGCGGTTGCCGACAGTCTCGCCCGTGGCCATGAACCGTTCGAGCTCTTCGGCGGCGGTGGCCATTATGGCGTGATAGTCATCTTTATGGTCTATGGCTATGGTAGCGCCCGGAAGCGCCATGAAGGTGTTGCGCGCAAGAATCTTGCCCCAGGGGAAACCCGAGATGAGATACATCTTGTCGTCCTCCTTGATATAGCATTGCTTCACGGCGTTCTTCAGGCAGTTGAAGAACGACGAGCGGCACGTGCGCGACGCTATCTCGCGTTCATACATCTTCGAGAGCTGACGCGGCTGAATCTCGCTGACGCCGGCCGAGAAGATTATCGACTCACCTTTCTTTATAGGGATGTCGAAATAGCCCGGAACCCACAGGTCTTCGACGTAGGGGACGCCGCGCTCCATGTCCTTGACATATTCGAAGCCGTTATACCAGTTCGGCTCGTAGTGCCACTCAGGCCGGTGGTTGAACTGCATGTAAAGCCGCGGATAGCCCGGATAGAGACACGCCGAAACTCCGTTGGCACATTCGGGACACTCCGGATTGAGCTTGTCGTTGGCCTGCACGAGGGCGTTCGCCTCGCGGAAAGCCAGATGGGGCCTCAGCCTGAGCATTGTCGGCGAATGGGCCTCGACGAGGGTGTAGCGGATCAGCAGACGGTTTTCGTGGCTTATGAAGATTTTCTCTTTGGTCAGAATGACACCGCCGACGCGATAGGTTGTCCGCGGAACGCTCTCGCAGTCATATTCGCGGATATATTTGTGCCCCTGATGGGAGTAGACACCCCCCTGATAGCGGTGGAGATCGAGGTTGAACGGCGCGCCGTGCTGAATAACGGTGACATCCATCGACGAAAGCATCACGTGGCTCGTATTGCCGAATTCCTTGATGGGGATTACCAGCAGGCCGTGTTGCTTGCGCGTGTTGCAGTCAACGACCGTAGTACAGTGATAAGCGCCTGACTGATTGGTTCGGAGCATCTCCTTGCGGAGCGACTGCTCGAGATTAATCATCAGGCTTTTATCAAATTTAAGGTAACTCATTCAATCAGTTAAAGGTTAGAAGTTAAGAATAGACACAGGCCCGGTTCGCGGGTCGGCTACGAAAGTAACACTTTTCGACGAAATAGCCAAACAATATGTTGTCAAACACAATAATTGTCGCTCGCTGGGGATTATAAGATTTATAATTTTTATAAGGCTTATAAATATAGGGTCTATATGGCCTATAGGGCTTATTTTAGCGCGCTGCCCGGCTCAGATTAAATTTAGATTAAATTTGCCGAATTTTCAGCTGAAATCTCTCCCCGAATATTTGAAAATTTCGACAGCGTTTTATAACTTTGCGGGGACTATCGCCTATCGGGATTATTCATCTATAAGTTAACCAAATAAATTAAACATGAGAAAACTATTACTAACGATGCTTTGTGCGGCGTCGTTGACTTTATCGGCTACGGCTCAGTCGGTAGTTGTCAGCGTAACGCCTGACAAATCGCATCAAATCGCCAACACTACCGGCTATGAAGTCGCCGGTAAGATTGGTGACGCTGATGCAGGCCAGACGTGGTCCACGTATGGCTTTAACATGAACAACGGAAGCTGGACAACCGACGGCTATAACCGTTGCGGAAGTAAGAGTAAGGCTGTGACTGCAACAATCACGTCTGACTTTGCCATGTCGCAGGAAATCAACAAGGTTTCCGTTGATGTAACCCGCGTTAAAAACGGCACAAACGACACTGCGACTTCAGTCAGCCTGTTGGTATCTGAGAGCTCAGATATGTCCAACGCAGTCACTTACGAATGCGGCTCCGGCGAACTTGCCACCTACAATGCTCTGACAGCAAAAGGAACCGCCACGTTTACCTTCACCGTTACCGATCCCGCTGCCAACCGTTACTACCAGCTGAAATTTGAAATGCCCCAGACGACCAACAACGGTATCTTCGGCATTGAGAAAATCGACTACTACGGTCAGGCAGCTGTCAACGTTACCGAGAATCCCTCGTTCGTTGACTACGTCGGTGGAACAGGTGAATATTGGGATGCCCTCAACGTTAAGATGAACGTTCCCGAAGGCGCTACCGTCTACTACACTACCGACAACACCACCCCGACAACCTCGTCGACAGTCTACACCGCCGCCGGTATTGACGTTCCCGCCGCTACAGCCGCGGGCCAGACTTTCGTCATCAAGGCTATCGCAGTTGCCGACGGCAAAGAGCCGAGCGCTGTGGTCACTCTCACTCTCACTGCTGTCAAGACCATCACCGCCGAACTTCTTTCGGCCATTGAAGCCGGAGGCTCATACTTCCTCCTTGCCGACAATACCCGTCTCGCGGGCCCGATTGCCACAGGCTACTACATGCCGACTACCGAGGTCGCCCTCGCCGACGGCAAGCTCGTTGCTTCCGACGCCAATCTCTTCACCTTCGAGGCTGGCGACGAGGCAGGCCAGTTCTATATCAAGGACGTCAACGGCAAATACTACGGCATGGATGCTACCCATAACAGCTTCAACACCTTTGCCGACAAAGCATCTGCCACCAACGCCCTCTGGACAGTGACTTTCGCCAACGGTCTCGCCACGATCACCAACGTAGGCCGCGGTAACGTCATCGCATATCAGAGCAACTACAAGACATTCTCGAGCCTGACAGCCGACGCCGCCGCAAGCGCCTCGCTGCCTGCCATCTACGGCGAGAAGCCCGTTTTCAAGCAGCCCGCAGGCCTCGAATTCGCAGCCGCTACCGCCGAAGCTACAATAGGCGAGGCTTTCACCGCCCCGACGCTCACCTTCGCAACGACAGCCGCCATCAGCTACACAAGCTCGACCCCCGCTGTCGCTACCGTTGACGCCGCCACAGGCGTCGTCACCCCTCTGACCGAAGGAACAACCACAATCATGGCCACCTCGGCCGCCAACGACGACTTCGAAGCCGGCTCGGCCCAGTATGTGCTGACCGTCAAAGCCGCCTCGACCCCCGTCGATCCCGACCAGCCCGAAGCTCCCAAGCCCGCAGGACTCGCCTTCTCGGCCGCTACCGCCAAGGCTGTCATGGGCCAGACCTTCACAGCCCCCGTGCTTGTCAAGGCTACCGACGCCGCTGTCAGCTATAACTCGAGCAACTCTTCGGTAGCCGTCATCAACGGCACCGACGGCGCTCTCGTTCTCGTGGCTCCCGGCACTACCATCATCACAGCCACAACCCCCGCCAACGACAAGTATCTCGCCGGCTCGGCCCAGTATTCGCTGACCGTCGAGGCTGCTCCGACCCCCGACCAACCCGTTGTCCGCGAGGAACCTGTCATGTATTTCACTCCCGGCGTCGTTGAAGCCGAAGTCGGCAAAGCCTTCACCGCTCCCGTGCTGACCAAGCCCGAAGGCGTTGAGGTTCTCTACACTTCGAACAACACCGAAGCCGTCGTTGTCGACGCTCTCTCCGGCGCTGTGACCCTCATGGGCCCGGGCAACGCCATGGTAACGGCCACTTCGCCCGCCAACGCTAACTACCTCGCCGGCTCAGCCTTCTATCTGATCACTGTCAAGGGCGACAAACTCCCCGACAACCCCGATAATCCCGACAATCCCGACCAGCCCACCAACGTCACCATCGTCTACGCCAACCATTCGGCCGACGCTCTCGACGTCACAGTCGACGGCATCAACGCCAAGGCTGTCAACAACGGCGGTTCGACCGACCCGCAGTACCACGCTGCCACAGCAGCTCTGCGCCTCTACGCCAAGAACGACCTGACAATCTCGGGCAAGGAAATCGAGAAGATCGTCTTCACCCTCGCCGAAGACGCCAAATACCGCTACACAACTTTCACACCCTCTGTCGGCACCATGGCAACCCAGGCCAAGGGTGACACCCAGATGACATGGACCGGCGACGCTTCGTCGATCACCTTCACCGTCGGTGAGAAAGCCACTCTCGGCGAAGACGGCAACACCAAAGCCGGACAGATCCGCATCTCGAAGATCGAAATCTTCGTCAAAGGCGGCGGCGACACCCCGACACCTCCCCAGCCCGGCGAAGGCTATTCTTCGCTCGCCGAATGGATGCAGGCCAAGCCCGCTGCCGACGAGGCTATCAACGCTGCTCTGACAGTCCTCTACCAGAACGGCAAGGATCTCTTCGTCAAACAGGCCGACACCTACGGATTCGTCTATGGCGACGTAGCTCAGGAATACACCAACGGTCAGGTTATCGCAGCCGGCGCCACCGGTCACTACGAGGAATACAACGGAATGCCCGAAATCATCCCCGTTGCCTCGACATTCGCCAAGGGCTACGACGGCGCTCCCGAAGCTCCCCAGCTCATCACCGGCGACAAGGTGACCGAAGCCAACCTTCTCCACTATGTCCGCCTCGAAAGCGCTAAAGTCGAAGCTACCGAAACCGACCGCCAGTTCACCGTTACCGCCGACGGAGCCACCTTCACCCTCTGGAACCGCTGGAGCAAGACCGTGACCAACGTCGCTGCCGCTGACGACGCCGACATCTACGGCTTCATCGGCAAGACCAAGATCGGCGACAACATCGAGGTTGTCCTCTTCCCCACCCGCTTCGAAGACAACGGCGGCACTCCCGTCAACCCCGGTGACAACACCGCTACATTCGACTTCACACAGCCCGGCTCGCTCAGCCCCGCCCAGAATATGCCCGGCGCAGGCGCCGATAACGCTGTCGACGTCAGCGGCGTAACCTTCACCTCAGGTGTCATCACCCTCGTCAACGACAAGGGCACGAACAACACCTCGCCGCGCCTCTACAAGTCGAACGAAGAAAGCGAAGTCGAGCTCCGCGTCTACAACGGCGGTTCGACAACCATCAGCTCGACCAACGGCGCTTCGATCACCCGCATCGAGTTCGTGACAGCCTATCCCGCCAACTACGACAACTCTAAGGCCGACAGCGGCTCGCTCGCCGACGCTGTCTGGACAGGCGACGCTACCTCGGTAACCTTCTCATGGGCCAAAGACTCGCAGGGCAAATACTCGCCCTCGATGCAGAAAGTCATCGTTACCTACGGCGAAGGCGGCGAACCCGGTCCCGTCCAGCCCACCGAAGAGACTGCCACCTACAACTTCCAGGATCCGACAACCCTCAGCGATCCTTTCGAGGCTCCCGCTTCGGGCGAAGGCATAGAACTTGACGGCCGCACATTCACTGCCGGCAAGACCTCGATAACCCTCAGCCGCGGCACCAACGACAAGAACGCTCCGCGCGTGTTCACCTCGGCCAAGAATGTCACCGACCTCCGCTTCTACGGCGACAACACCGCCACTATAGCCGGAACAGGTGTCACCCTGAAACGCATCGAGTTCGTCTGCCAGTACACCTCGAACTTCGAGAACTCGACCGCCAGCACCGGAACCCTCACCGACAACATCTGGACAGGCGAAGCCGCTTCGGTTGACTTCCACTTCCTCAAGAGCAACCCCAACTCGTCGGGCACAACCTTCAATCCCTCGTGCACCTCTATCAAAGTGACCTACGTCACCAGCGACGGTATCGAAGAAGTTGTAACCATCGACACAACCCCGGTTGAATACTACAACCTCCAGGGCGTTCGCCTCGAAGAGCCCGCTCCCGGCCAGATCGTCATCCGCCGTCAGGGCAACAAAGTTGAAAAGATCCTCGTGAAATAAGCACTTCCCGCGGCCCCGTGCCGCTCAAGGGCGCCCCTCGCCGGGCGCCCTTTCTTTTTCCATCCACCTCTAAAAAATCTAAAAAGCTGGCGCCCGTTTGGATTTTTTTGGCTACCTTTAGCCCAAAATTATAACACATTCGCCAAATGACTTCAACCGCTAAATTCTTCAACTCCGTAGCAGCCGGCTACGACGAGCGCCCCAACCGCCCCGACAACGCCAAGCTGCAACATATCATCGACTTCGCAAAAGTTCACCGCGGCGACACTGTGCTCGACGTCGGAACAGGCACAGGCACCCTCCTGCCCCTGCTCGCAAAATCAATAGGCCCCTTCGGCAACATCGACGCCGTCGACATCGCCTCCGAAATGCTCGCCGTGGCCCACGACAAACACGCCGGCCTCCCGCTGCCCGTGCGCTTCATGCTGACCGACATCGAGAAAGACCCCGTCCACTCGCTCTATGACCGCGTGATTCTTCTTGACGTGCTTCCCCATCTCGAACAGCCGATGGAAACGATCATGCGCCTCTACTACCACAACCTCGCCGGCGCCGGCTCGGTCACACTCGCCCAGAGCTGCGGACGCGACGCCGCCAACGCCGCCAATGCCGAGCTCGGAATCCACGCCCACCAGCTTCCGCCCGCTCAGGAGATGGCCACACGCCTCACCGACGCCGGGATCCCCGTGGAATACGTCGAAGACACCCCCGAGCAGTGGCTCATCCGCATCGTCCGTCACTGATCGCCATACTTGCACACACCGCAAATAATTCGTATCTTTGCGGTGTTGTTTATCGGGGCGTAGCGCAGTCCGGTTAGCGCACCTGCTTTGGGAGCAGGGGGTCGAAG
>OLNN01000453.1_pt1 | contig 43841 bp, 40 predicted proteins | sample 1672141 | NCBI WGS metagenome assembly OLNN01 (sample SAMEA3136652, study PRJEB25190) | human gut metagenome | biome: human gut; feature: human-associated habitat; material: faeces | place: Austria | collected 2013
AAACTCTAACGTACCAATGTACGCCGACGAGTTCATTTTCACAAAATCCGAACTAATTTCTCGACCTCTGCTATCGTGTCGGTATTTTTCCGACAGATTTAATTTTCTTATTAAAGGTCCGTAAACTTCTTACCGCCCATAAGGTGAAAATGTAAATGCGGAACAGTCTGACCGCCGTCCTCGCCACAGTTGTTTACAACTCTGTAACCGTTTTCGGCAAAACCCAATTCAGACGCAATCTGCGGTATCTTTTCCCATATAGCCGCAACATACTTTACGTTTTCCGCATTAATTTCATTCGCACTTGCAATGTGACACTTCGGCACAATAACAATGTGCTCCGGTGCTTGCGGATTGATGTCACGGAATGCTAACATCATATCATCTTCATATACCTTATTTGACGGAATTTCTCCGTCAATTATTTTGCAGAATAAACAATCCATTTTATTCACTCCTTTGTATTTCACACCACCCCTCAGTCGGCTCTGCCGACAGCTCCCCTCCATGGGAGCCTTTTTCGGAGCAGTGGCTAATTACTTAATCTGTTCCGCAACGATTTCGTCAACCTTAGCCAACGCGTCATCAATCTTGCTTGCGTCACTGCCGCCGCCTTGCGCCATATCAGGCTTACCGCCGCCGCGGCCGCCTGCAACAGCCGTAATATCCTTAATAATCTTACCGCAATGAACGCCCAGCTTAACAGCCTCCTTTGACGCCATAGCAACAAACGTAATCTTACCGTCAGTTTCAGCACCCATAACAGCAACACTGTTCGGAACTTCCGCCTTAATCTTATCAGCCATTGACTTCATTTCATCAGCACCCATACCGTCAACCTGTGCGGTAATCAAGCTGATTTCACCGATATGCTTAATACCTGTCATAATGTTGTTTGCCTTTGCGGCAGCCATTTTTTCCTTAAACGAATCAACAGCCTTTTCAAGCTCACGGCACTGTGCCATAACGCTTTCAGCCTTGTGATCAATTTCATTAATTTGATTAATCTTCAACGCAGCCGCAGTCTTTTCAATAAGTCTGTCACTGTTATTGATATATTCAAGCACACCCTTACCTGTCACAGCCTCAATACGTCTTACACCTGCCGCAACACCGCTTTCAGAAATAATCTTAAACAAACCGCATTGAGCAGTATTTGTAAGGTGAGTACCGCCACAGAATTCAACACTGTAATCGCCGACAGAAACAACTCTTACAACATCACCGTACTTTTCTCCGAACAATGCAATAGCGCCAAGCTTTTTAGCTTCTTCAATCGGCAATTCCTGTACAGTCACGTCAATGCTTTCAAGAATTTTCTCATTAACAATATCTTCAGCCTGTTTGATCTGTTCAGTTGTCATAGCCTCAAAGTGAGAGAAGTCAAAACGAAGTCTGTCACTTTCAACAAGCGAACCTGCTTGTGCAACGTGTGAACCAAGTACATCACGAAGTGCCTTGTCAAGAATATGAGTTGCAGTATGGTTACGGCAAACGTCTGTTCTGTGAACATTGTCAACAGACATTGTAACTGTATCACCAACCTTAATCGGTGTAAGCTGAACTTCTGTTTCGTGAAGATAATAACCGTCCTCTGTCTTTGTTGTATTAACAACATTTGCAGCCTTACCGTTTATTGTGATAGTACCGATGTCACCTACCTGACCGCCCATTTCAGCATAGAAAGGAGTTTTGTCTGTAACGATAAATCCCTTTTGATTTTCGATTATTGTATCACAAACGCCCTCATCATCAACAACAATACCGACAACTTTTGCGTCTGTTTCAAGTGTATCGTAACCGACAAATACAGTCGGCTCTGCATTTTCAAATTCAAATGTTTCGTTGCCGTCCCAACTTGAACCTTCTGTACGAGCATCTCTTGCAGTATCCTTTTGTTCCTGCATAGCTTTGTTAAAGCCGTCAACATCAACTTCAAGACCTTTTTCTTCAGCCATTTCTATTGTAAGGTCAACAGGAAAACCATATGTGTCGTGAAGTTTAAATGCCTCTTTACCGGTAAGCTCTTTTCTGCCCTCTTTTTGAGCTGCCTCAATATATCCGTTAAGTACGTTAAGTCCGTTGTCGATTGTAGCATCAAAGCGTTCTTCTTCTTTCTTGATTATGTTTCTGATATAATCTCTCTTTTCATCAAGTTCCGGATAAGCACCCTTTGAACATTCAATTACAGTATCTGCAACTTCAAACAAGAACTGCTTGTTTATACCAAGTAATTTGCCATGTCTTGCGGCACGTCTTAAAAGACGGCGAAGAACGTAACCTCTGCCCTCGTTTGACGGAATAACACCGTCCGAAACCATCATAACCGTACTTCTGATATGGTCGGTTATAACTCTTAGAGAAACGTCTTTTTTATCGTCCTTTTTATATTCAATATTTGCGATACGGCAAATATGTTTCATAACGTCTTGAACAGTGTCAATCTCAAAAAGATTGTCAACACCTTGCATAACAACGGCAAGTCTTTCAAGACCCATACCCGTATCAATGTTAGGGTTCGGTAAACGGTTATAGTTGCCGTCCTCGTCCTTGTCGAACTGCGTAAATACAAGGTTCCAAACTTCCATAAATCTGTCACATTCACAGCCGACACCGCAGCCCGGCTCACCGCAGCCGTATTCTTCGCCGCGGTCAAAATATATTTCCGAACAAGGACCGCAAGGACCTGTACCGTGTTCCCAGAAGTTGTCCTCTTTACCAAGCTTAACGATGTGAGCAGGGTCAACGCCAACTTCATTTACCCAAATATCTCTTGCCTCGTCATCTTCTTCATACACTGAAATCCAAAGACGTTCCTGCGGAATTTCCATAACCTTAGTGAAGAATTCCCACGCCCAAGCAGTTGCCTCTTTTTTAAAGTAATCTCCGAAAGAGAAGTTACCGAGCATTTCAAAGAAAGTGCCGTGACGTGCAGTCTTACCGACATTTTCAATATCACCTGTTCTGATACATTTCTGACAAGTCGTAACTCGTCTTTTAGGTGCTGTTTCAGGGTTTTGGAACCAAGGTTTCATCGGTGCCATACCCGAATTTATAAGTAACAAACTTGCGTCATTCTTCGGTATAAGCGGAAAACTTCCAAGTCTTAAACAACCTTTTGATTCAAAAAAGCTAAGAAACTTTTCACGAATCTCATTTACGCCCATTGATTTCATAATTTATCTATTCTCCTTTGTTTTTATACTGACTTATCTTATTTATTATATAAAATATCCTGTGCTATGTCAAGCTGAATACAACATTAAAGCACAATTTCCGTTTTATAAAATTCTTTTATCATTTTCACCATATATTCCGTGTCACGACTTCCCGCCGTTTCGTATGACGAGTGCATGGCAAGCTGTGCAAGACCGATGTCTGCGGTATTCAGCGAAACCTTTTCATTTGAAAGATTTCCAAGCGTTGAACCACCCGGAATATCACTTCTGTTTGCATACATCTGATACGGCACACCTGCATTTTTGCACACATACTTAACAACCGCCTCCGATACAGCGTCAGTGGTGTATCTTTGATTTGCATTGTACTTAATCACAATACCGCCGTTCATATACACACGGTTTGTACTGTCCGACTTGTCCGCAAAATTCGGATGCACCGCATGAGCATTGTCGCACGATAACATAAAGCTTTTAGCAACGGCTCTTTTGTACGTTTCCGAATTATTGCAAATTCTTTCAAGCACATCACGCAAAAATGACGATTTAGCACCTTGCTTTGTACCGCTGCCGACTTCTTCATTGTCAAACGCGGCGAAAACAGTTACATTATCATCACTTTCGGAATTTAAAAATCCCTCAAGTGTACTGTACATACACTGTAAATCATCAATTCGCGGCGCGGAAAAATATTCTCCGTCCGCGCCCAAAACAGTACCGCGCATACGATTGTAAAGCGACAAATCAAAACCCAATATTTCCTCTTTATATACTCCGACATTTTCTGCAATAATATCCTCAATTCTGCCGTTTTTATCCGACGCTATCGGACACATATCACGTCTTATATTAAATTCATAACCCTTGTTAATATCTCTGCTCATATGAATTGCAAGTGACGGAATAACAAGCAAATTCCTGTCTATATTGACAAGTTTCGTTTCAACCTTACCGTTCTTTGCCGTAACAATTCTTCCGCTTATCGACAGCGGTCTGTCAAGCCACGACGACATTATCATACCGCCGTAACCCTCAACACTCAACTTTATACAACCGTCCGCATTTATTTCAAAATCAGGCTTTAGCTTGAATGACGGCGAATCGGTATGAGAGGCACAAATCATAAACGCACCGAAATCTTTTTTCGGCATTTCAAACGCAATTATTGATGACGAATTTCGTATAACGTAATATTTACCGCCGCTTTGTACATCCCACTTGTCACCCTCAAGAAGTTCCGTAAAACCGTTTTCGTCAAGCCTGTCCTTTGCGGTTTTGACCGCATGGTAACAGTCCGTACTTTTTCCGATAAAATCGATTAAATTTTCTGTATAACCCATTGTTAAGCCCTCTTTATTCAAATCTGATGTTTCCGCCGCCCGCATTCGCTTTAACCGCAGTACCGCGTCGTTTTAAACCGTATATGTCGGTAAGTTCGTATTCAAAAATATAAGCTCCGTCTGAAATATTTGCTTTTTTCACACCGCCGAACATTTTTAAAGTCCATGAACCTGTTATATTGTCGTTTGAGTTGTGTTCCTCGTCATATACCGTAAGAATAGGAGTTATTTTATCAAAGAAACCAATCTTTTTCAAATTCGTATATGCTCTGCCGTTTGTCGAATCAAGACCGCCCCAAGCACCGATAATTTTGTAACTGTCTTTTTCGGTATCGTGCATAATGCGAACATTGCTTCTTTTGCCGTTTAATATAATCGGTGCCGAATAAATCTCGTAACCGTCATATTTTCCAACAAGATTAACCGATATATTTTTACCGCATAATCTAAGCATTTTGCCGTTAAAATTATCTTTAAAAATACCTGCGTCCCAGTCACCGTCCAAATCGCTGTATTTACCTATATATGTATAGTTTCCGCTCTTTTTATCCGCCTTATACACGTTTATATCCACACTTTTGAACATATCCATATTGCCGAGAATATTCAGTTCATATGAATTGCCGTCCAAAATAGTCTTATATTCCATAGTCTGCATATCTTGATTATATGTATTCCACGCCCAAGAAGAATTAAAATCTTCTGTATTTGACGAATCTTCTACATTGCACCGGGTACATATCTTGCGTAGAAATTCTTTATATTTAACACTGTTTGAAATCTCCATATACTCTTGAAGTTCGTCATTGTTTTCCCAAAGCGGATAATATAGTGCAAGACCTGTAGAATTAGCTTTTCTCTCACCGCACACTCTGTATAAAACGGTTTCGTTTAACGTGTTAATAAGCACGTCCGACGTGTTTCCGACAAATTCACTTGTTTTAACCGCCATATCGCCTAAATCAACGGAATTTGAAAATCCCTCATCAACCGTTGCACCGCCGTAAAGCTGTACACCGCTTATCGCCTTTGAAAGATTGACATAATTTAAAAGGCTGTCCGTTGCGGTAAGCATATCGCCTGCCATACCGTCAAACGCCTGATTAAGCGTAGACATATTGTCTAAAGCAACGCAAGACATTGCCGCGTCTTTGTCAGTGCCTTTCTCTTCACACTTTGCATAATATCCGTCACACACTGCCTCACCGATACCTTGAGAATCAGTTGACGGATTGTCGGACAAATACTGTAAAACATATTCATAATTCCATTCATCATTTCCGATAACGTCCTGCGGTGCAGTCATATAATCGGCACACATAGACATCTCCGCCGCAATTTCAAGACTTCCCATAAGTGACGAATCGAAAGACAGCATATCAAAATTCACGCCCGCCGCACTGATTCCGTATGAAATTTCTTCAAGATTAAGGCTGTCGTTGCCGTTAAGCTCGTCATAAGCCATACCGTTCATCAATCCGCCGCCTGCACCTGATAAAATAAGCATATAATGGTTTGCTTTATACTTTGACGTGCCCCACGATATAAAATTAGCAAGAGTATTGTAGTCACCCATATTTGCCGCCATAGACTGATCCTCAAGATAAAGTTTATTCTTACCGACTTTAAATCTCTGACAATAATCGCTGTATATATTCTTAGTGTGCCACTTACTGCTGCCGCCTGTTTGCACAATGACATTTATATTGTCCGAATAATTTACATTCATAATTTCATCAAGTTTTTTTGAATAATCACCGTTTACGGATTCATCGTCACCGCCGCACATATATATAAGAACAGTCCAAGCCTTGTTACCCCCTTGACTTTCGGTATTACTTTCATAAACCACCTTATTTGAAGAACACGCCGTAAGCATAAGAACCGTCAAAACGGCAGTTATTATAAGCGTAACTCTTTTCATAGCCTTACCCCTCCATAAATTTATATAATGTAAAAAGGTGTTGCAAAGATTTCTCTTATACAACACCTTCTCAGTTCATTTTTAATTACGCTTGTGCAGGAGCGCCTACCGGACAGACACCGGCACATGCACCACATTCGATACAAATAGCGTCATCTATAACGTATTGAGCGTCACCCTCGCTGATTGCACTTACAGGACATTCAGCAGCGCAAGCACCGCATGAAATGCAAGCATCAGAAATCTTATATGCCATTGAAATACACCTCCTCATTTGATATTGCTGATATGATTATAACACGAAAATTGATATACTTCAATAGTTTTTCAAAATATTTTACTCACCGATTTCTTCCTCTGAAGGCTCGTTGTTTTTGCCTTTTTTGAGAACTTTAACGTCCGCAACGTTAAACTCTTTTAAAGTTTTTTCGTTTTCGTCGTCGAGTTTAACTTTAACCAGACCTTTAAGTAAGCTGACATATTCAACACTGCCAGTACCTTCAGGAGTTTTTACGATAGTGCCTTGCTTTGGTGTAACCTTTAAAAGTTCCTCATATGTATCCTGTTCATATTTCAAACAACACATAAGACGTCCGCAAGCACCCGAAATTTTAGTCGGATTAAGTGAAAGTCCCTGTTCCTTTGCCATTTTTATAGACACCGGAGCGAACTCACCGAGGAACTGACTGCAACATAAACCTCTGCCGCATACACCGATACTTCCGAGAGTTTTCGCCTCATCTCTGACGCCGATTTGACGAAGTTCAATTCTTGTCTTAAAGACCATAGCCAAGTCTTTTACAAGTTCACGGAAGTCAATTCTTCCGTCCGCGGTAAAATAGAATAAAATCTTGTTTCCGTCAAATGTGTATTCAACTTCAACAAGTTTCATTTCAAGCTTATGATTTTGAATTTTCTCCAAACATATCTTGTAAGCCTCTTTTTCAAGCTCTCTGTTCCTTTTGCTTTTTTCGGTATCTTCTTCAGTTGCGATACGGATAACACCCTTTAAAGGTTTCTTGAATTGGTCGTTATCAATAGTCTTTTTACTCATAACGACCTCACCGTATTCAATACCTCTTGAAGTTTCGACAATTACACTGTCGCCTTGTTTTATATCAAAATCAAGCGGATCAAAATAGTACGTTTTGCCTGCCGGCTTAAATCGTACCCCTATCACGTTTACCATATTATAAAACCATTCCTTCCAAAATGTTTAAGCTTTGCTGTTTTTCGCTCTGCTCTTAATCTTTTCAGCCATTTTCTGCGATGGCTCAAAAACAAGCATATTTTCTATTCTGTTCTTTTCGTAAACAACATACCAAACCTTTTTAGGCGAAAATACACTCGCACGCATATTGTATATCGTTTTCGGAGTTTTTTGCGGTTTTTGCCTTGTAACAGACTTCACGTCCGATATATAAAATTCAACTTCTTTGTTTCTGTGACCGATTGCTCGGTTTACGCGTACAATATCATCTTTAATGCTGTAAGTAAATATCGCCGCATAACGCGTTAAGACAAAGAAACCCAATATACAAAATAAAAGGATTGTTATTATCGTACCGATTATTTTGTAGCTTGGCAAAATAAAAATTATATATTGTCCTAAAATCATAAATATGACAGCCCATAAAAGCGAAAATATAAATTCTTTTCCGCCGCCTGTTCTCTTTTCTTCCACTTTCCGAAAACTCCTTAAAACATCATTTTCTAATCTAATTAATTATAATATAAAACAATAAAATTGTCAACTCTCCGCATAAATAGCGATTGATTACCTCAAGCCACCACTCCGTCACTTCGTGACACCTCTCCTCAAGGAGAGGCTTTTTTATATACCCCTCTTCCGTAAGGCTCCCCTTAAGGGGAGCTGTCGGCAACGCCGACTGAGGGGTGGTTCTGTCTATTATTTTCCTCTATTCTTTCTTATCTATTATCTACAACACGGGGCATTGTGGCACCGTCCCATACTTTCACACAATCCGCATCTCATTCAAAGCGGGCGACCAATGGTCGCCCTATAAGGCTCCCCTTAAGGGGAGCTGTCGGCAACGCCAACTGAGGGGTGGCTTTTCTGTCATTTTCTTCTAAGCATATTAATCATTTCCGAAATCGTCTTAATCCCGTAAGCCGCAAAACCATCCGGAATTTTCACACCTCTAAGAGATTGTTTCGGCACAATCGCCGACTTAAACCCCAGTTTAGCCGCCTCATTAATACGCTTTTCAAGCTGCGAAACACCTCTAAGTTCACCGCCAAGACCGACTTCACCGATAAATATCATATCCGGCGGCAGAGGAATATCCGCCTGACTTGTCGCGACAGCGGCACAGATACCCAAATCAACCGCCGTTTCATCAATGCGAAGTCCGCCGGCAACATTAACATAAATGTCTGAATTTGACAAATTCATTCTTGCACGTTTTTCAAGTACCGCGATAAGCAACAGCACACGATTAACATCAATACCATTTGTCATACGACGCGGATTACCGAATCCGGTCGGTGTAACGAGTGCTTGAATTTCAGCCATGACACCACGACTGCCCTCCATCGTACACACAATCGCACTGCCCGATATATCAACATTTCTGCCCTCCAAAAGCATCATTGACGGATTTTCGACTTCTCTGAGACCGCTGTCACACATTTCAAATACACCGATTTCGTTAGTCGAGCCGAAACGATTTTTAACCGCTCTTAAAATCCTGAACGAAAGCTGTCTGTCCCCCTCAAAATAAAGCACACAGTCGACCATATGTTCAAGCACTCTCGGACCTGCGATTGCCCCCTCTTTTGTAACGTGACCGACTATAAACATAGAAATGCCGAGCGACTTTGCAATGTGCATAAAAGCGTTAGTAGCCTCTCTTACCTGCGGAACACTTCCTGCCGCAGAGGCAATATCCTGTCTGTTCATCGTTTGAATTGAGTCAATAATAACAATGTCGGGTTTAATTTCGTTTATACATTCTATAACCGTTTCAACATCTGTTTCGGAAACAAGATATAGATTTTCCGTTGTAACGCCCAATCTTTCAGCACGAATTTTAATTTGTCCCTCCGATTCCTCACCCGAAACATATAAAATTTTTCTTTCTTCACCGGCTTTTTGGCAAATTTGCAAAAGTAATGTTGATTTACCGATACCCGGGTCACCGCCTACAAGTATTAATTCACCCTGTACAATTCCGCCGCCAAGCACTCTGTCAAGCTCCTGTAAACCGGTTTTGTAACGTGTTTCATATCCGACTTTTACATCACCGATTTTTTTCGGCATACGCACACTTCCGCCGTTACTTATAGACATTGCACGCGTAGCAGACGTTTTCTTTTCCGTAATAACAGTTTCCTGTATGGTGTTCCAACTGTTACAGCCTGGGCATTTTCCCAGCCACTTCGGTGATTTGTACCCACATTCACTGCATATATATGTCGTTTTTGTTTTCATTCCTATTCCTTTCATTTATCAGTATTGCCACCACAAAAATTATATCCATAATTTTATAACTTTCCACCCACACTGTCAAGCCACAAATATTACGCTCACATTGCGGTTTGCATAATTTACATTACAGCAATGTTACAGCTGTGTTAATATCCACTCTATCCACGCACTTATCCACGCAATTCACGCCCGATTTATCCGTAAATATCAAAGTTATCCACGCGTTATGCACCCAACGTGGATAACTTTATTAACACATTCACAGTTTACATAACCTTTTCTGTCCCCAAAATTTTTATATTCCGAAAATTCAAAAAAATAATACTTATAACGTCAATATTTTTCGGAATAGCCTTGACAAACACCGTCAGTTTTTATAAACTATATGTATATGTAATTATGTAATAATTTGAAAGGATGACTTTTTTATAATGAATAACGCAGATAAAACAATGGACAAAATCGTAGCGCTTTGTAAAGGCAGAGGCTATGTGTACCCAGGCAGTGAAATTTACGGAGGTCTTGCAAACACTTGGGATTACGGTCCTCTCGGTGTTGAATTCAAGAACAACGTAAAAAAAGCTTGGTGGAAAAAATTCATACAGGAATCAAAATATAATGTAGGTCTTGACTGTGCAATCCTTATGAACCCAGAAACATGGGTTGCGTCGGGTCACGTCGGCGGTTTCTCGGATCCTCTTATGGACTGTAAAGAATGTAAATCACGTCACAGAGCGGACAAGCTGATTGAAGACTTTGCACACGAAAAAGGTGAGGACATCACAGTTGACGGTTGGAGCAAAGAAAAGATGGTTGAATACATCACAGAAAATAACATTGTCTGCCCAAAATGCGGCAAGCAAAACTTTACTGATATTCGTGAATTTAACCTTATGTTCAAGACATTCCAAGGTGTTACAGAAGATTCTTCATCAGTAGTATATCTTCGTCCAGAAACTGCACAAGGTATTTTCGTAAACTTCAAAAACGTACAACGTACAAGCCGTAAAAAAGTACCTTTCGGCATCGGACAAATCGGTAAATCATTCAGAAACGAAATCACACCGGGTAACTTCACATTCCGTACAAGAGAATTTGAACAAATGGAACTTGAATTTTTCTGTGCACCGGGTACAGACCTTGAGTGGCACGCATATTGGAAAGAATACTGTATGAATTTCTTACTTAACCTTGGTATAAGAAAAGAAAACTTGCGTTTCAGAGATCACTCACCTGAAGAACTTGCATTCTATTCAAATGCAACTGCCGATATTGAATTTGTATTCCCATTCGGTTGGGGTGAACTTTGGGGTATTGCAGACAGAACCGATTATGACTTAAAGCAACATATGGAACACAGCGGTGAAAGTATGGAATATATGGACCCAATCACAAACGAAAAATACGTTCCGTATTGTATTGAGCCGTCACTTGGTGCAGACAGAGTTGCACTTGCATTCCTTGTTGAGGCATATGACGAAGAAGAACTTGAGGGTGGCGACACAAGAGTTGTTATGCACTTGCATCCGGCACTTGCACCGATAAAGGCTGCCGTTCTTCCGCTTTCAAAGAAACTTGACGAAGGTGCAACAGCTGTATACGAACAGCTTTCAAAGAAGTTCAACTGTGAATATGACAATGCCGGTTCAATCGGTAAGCGTTACAGAAGACAAGACGAAATCGGTACACCGTACTGTATCACATATGACTTCGATTCAGCAGAAGATAACTCGGTTACAGTCCGTGACAGAGATACAATGGAACAGCAGAGAATTAAGATTGACGAACTTGAAAAGTTCTTGGAAGATAAGTTAGAATTTTAATAATGTTGTTGGTGGGGGTAAATTGCTATGAAATTTGTTGATGAATTTAAAGATTTTATATCTCGCGGAAACGTAGTTGATATGGCAGTCGGCGTTGTTGTCGGCGGTGCATTTAAAAGCATTGTCGATTCACTTGTTGCCGACATTATCGACCCGGGTATTGCATATGTTGTATCTCTTATAACAGGCGCACTCAAAACAGCCGCTACAAGTACAGTCGGTGACACAAGTGCCGTTGAATCGGTTATGGATATGTCTAAATGGATAATTCCGGGTACATCAATAAATATCGGTAATTTCCTTTCGGCGATTATTAATTTCCTTATCCTTGCATTTATAATTTTCTGCGTAGTTAAGGGACTTAATAAACTAAATGATAAATTCAAAAAGAAAGTTGAGGAAGAAGTCACTCCTGCGGGTCCTACCCAAGAAGAACTTCTTGCCGAAATACGCGATTTGTTAAAAGACAAAGAATAACACAAAACCCAATCGAACGAAATTCGATTGGGTTTTCTTTTATTTTTCTATTTGCTTTACCTCTGCATACGGCTTCATATTTCCATTCCACACATATACATCTATACTGTCATATTCCGTATCACTCAAATCAACCTCCGCCGTCATATTATGTATGTCAGGTGTCACAATCTTTTTAAGTTCATTACCTTTTCTGAACGCAACATACATCAATTCGTCATCTTCTTCAAAATTAAGCGATACGATAAGTTTGTTATCTTTTATTTCACACTCAATTTTATTGTTCGTTAAAACAGTCGGCATTGGTGTGACTGTCGGACCAGCCGTTGGTGTTGCCGTTGGACTTGACGTTACTGTCGGCATCGGTACTGTCGTAGGCATTGCCGTTGGACTTGGTGTTACTGTCGGTACTATCGTTGGTGTTGCTGTTGCTTTTACCGTTGGTGTTGCCGTTGGACTTGGTGTTACTGTCGTAGGCGTTGCTGTTGGTTTTACCGTTGGTGTTGCCGTTGGACTTGGTGTTACTGTCGGCGTTGCTGTCGGTTTTACCGTTGGTGTTGCCGTTGGTGTCGCTGTCGGCATAATTGCCTTAACCGCATTATACGCATTCAATCTTCCGCCGCTTATAACTTTACCTGTAAGCGCCGAAAGCTTGTCTGAACTCGAACACAAAGTTTCTTTAATTTCTTTTGCCGAAATATTCGGATTTACTGCACGCATTACCGCAACAGCACTTGCAACCATAGGTGTAGCCATAGAAGTTCCCGACATTGTTCCGTAACTGCTTGTCGGAATTGTACTGTAAATAACTGTACCCGGTGCTGCAATATCAACACTTTTCGCACCGTAATGTGACGTACTGCTGAGTTCATCACTGCTTGTCGTGTTTGCAACAGAAATTACATTGTCGAGGTCTTTTGTAAGTTGTGACGGATATACCGCCACTTTGTCATTATTAGCTTATGATGCACTTGTTGTATTTCCCGCCGCAATAACGAAAAACATATCAGGCACAGCCGCCATTGCAGATTTGATTGTGTTCACAGAAGAACTTCCCCAACCAGTACCGCCAAAACTGCAATTAATAATATTTATATCATTCTTTTTCGCGAAATTAATCCCTTCTATTATATAAGATAAAGTACTTTTACCACTGCTGTTAAAAATCTTTATTGACGCGATTTTGGCATTACGTGCAACAGACGCCACACCCTTGGAATTATTAGTCGCCGCACTTATAATCCCCGCAACGTGAACACCGTGTTCGTCCACATATGACACATCACCGTTACTGTCACCGCAATTCCAACCATATATGTCATCAATATAGCCGTTACCGTCATTGTCAATGCCGTCACCGGCAATTTCGCCCGTATTCACCCATATATTGTCAATTAAATCTTCGTGATTTGTCTGTATACCCGAATCCATAACTCCGACAGTCACATCAGAGCAATCAATATCAAAATCCCAAAGCTTTTTTGCACCGATTAAATCAAGCACAGCTTGTTTTCCGTTTTGATAGTACGTGTCATTAGGTTCGGAAAACTCATATACATTGTAGTTAGGCTCTGCATATTCAATATTCGGCATAGCCTTTAATTTTTCAATCGTATCTATAACATTTTCACGGCTCGGATTTTCCAAATCAAGTACATATATAATAGGCTCTGTTTTATCAGAAAACAAACTGATACTGCTTGCATCGTCACCGAAAATACATTTTGCATCACTGATATTCAATTCTTCAAACGGGTCTGAACACATTGAAACAGCATCGGTAATCTGCGGTTTTAACTGCACAAGCACACTTCCGTAATCAAAATCCAACCCGTCATATTCATCTGCATAAACATTAATCCCCAGCCACATCATAGCCAATAACGCGGCAAAAAATATATATCTGAATCTTTTCATAACCATAGCTCCGTTTTTCAAATTGCTTTAATTTCAGTATATCACTCAATTTTTATAAAGTCAATTTAAACCTCGTTTTTCGCTTGACTTTTTTGTTTTACTATGGTAAAATATTAAGGTACTTTTGGAGAAGTATCGAAGCGGTCATAACGGGGCGCACTCGAAATGCGTTTGCCTTAACAGGCACGTGGGTTCGAATCCCACCTTCTCCGCCAAAGAGAATGCTGATTTTTAATCCGCATTCTTTTTTTACTATGTGAATTTTTATAAAGGAGTAAAACAATGCAGACAGAAGAAAAACAAATGAAGATGAGTTATCTTATAAAGCGCTTTGTACCGTATTTCAAAAAATACAAATGGATACTGATACTCGATCTAATCTGTGCGTCACTGACAACGGTTTGTGAGCTTGTATTCCCAATGCTCGTGCGTTACATAACAAATATGGGTATCAATAACATAGCAGGATTAACCGTCGGAATAATCTTAAAAATAGGACTTTTCTATCTGATTTTAAGAATAATCGACTCTGCGGCAAATTTCTATATGGCTGACACTGGACATATTATGGGAGCAAAAATCGAAACAGATATGCGCCGTGACTTATTCGCGCACCTTGAAACGCTTTCACATTCATACTTTGCCGAACACAAAGTCGGACAAATTATGGCACGAATAACAAGCGACTTGTTTGATATAACAGAATTTGCGCACCACTGCCCCGAAGAATTTTTCATCGCCGCACTGAAAATAATCGTTTCATTTATAATTCTTTGCGGAGTAAACGTACCGCTTACGGTTATTGTGTTCGCATCACTTCCGCTTATATTCTGTTTTGTAAAATTCTTTAATACGCGTATGCGTAAAGCGTTCAAGAAACAGCGTAACCAAATCGGCGAAATTAATTCACAGGTTGAGGATACATTGCTCGGTATAAGAGTGGTAAAGTCATTTGCGACAGAAGAACTTGAAGCTGAAAAATTTGAGGACGGCAACAAAAAATTTCTTGACACAAAAAAACTCGGATATTTCTATATGGCAGGTTTTCAAACATCAAACAGAGCCTTTGAGGGTGTAATGTATTTGATAGTCGTTGTTGCGGGTGCGTTGTTTATGATTAACGGCAAAATCTCCCCTGCCGACCTTACCGCATATCTTTTGTATGTAAGCACGCTCCTTGCCACTTTGCGTACAATCATTCAATTTACCGAACAATTCCAACGCGGTATGACAGGTATTGAGCGTTTCCTTGAAATTATGGACGCACCTGCCGAAATAACAGAAAAAGAAAATGCCGACGAATTGAAAAATGTTCAAGGAAATATAACGTTTGAAAACGTCGGATTTCATTACAGTGACGATGACACAAACGTGCTGTCAAATATAAATCTTAACATCAAGAAAGGCGACAGCGTTGCACTTGTCGGTCCGTCAGGCGGCGGAAAAACAACGCTTTGTAACCTTATCCCACGTTTTTATGACGTCACAGAAGGACGTATTTTAATTGACGGCAAAGATATAAAAAACGTCACATTAAATTCGCTCCGAAATTCAATCGGTGTCGTTCAACAGGACGTTTACTTGTTCTCGGGAACGGTCTTTGAAAACATCGCTTACGGATTAAGCGGTGCAACACGCGAAGATGTTATAAACGCCGCCAAGCTTGCAGGCGCACATGAATTTATTTCAAACCTCGAAAACGGATATGACACATATGTCGGCGAACGTGGAGTTAAACTTTCGGGCGGTCAAAAGCAAAGAATAAGTATCGCAAGAGTATTCTTAAAAAATCCGCCTATACTTATTCTTGACGAAGCGACCTCCGCACTTGATAATGAAAGCGAAAAAATCGTGCAAGACTCACTCGAAAAACTTGCAAAAGGCAGAACAGTATTCACAATCGCCCATAGACTTACAACAATCCGTAACGCAAATATGATTCTTGTCCTCACCGAAAACGGTATCGAAGAACAAGGCACACACCAAGAATTGATTGATAAAAAAGGATTGTACTACAACCTATACAGTATGTACACCTCACTATAACAAACAAAAATGCGGTCTGTATGACCGCATTTTTTTATAGTAGTGGTGCTACTAACCTTATAATATGTCCTAAAAGCTTTGTGAAAATATTAAAATGTTTAACGTCCTCTAATGTAATCTTCTGCGACAATTCAAGCGTGTCTTTGAAATCACGTTCAATATCCATAACCGCCGGTACATTAAGCATATAAGCCGCACATTCATAGTGAAGATACAAACTTCTGTAATCGTGGTTTACCGTACCGACAATGGCTTTTTTACCGTCACTTATCGACATTTTCGCGTGAACAAAACCGGGTGTATATTCGTATATTTCTATACCTGCTTTCAAAAGTTCCTTATAATATGTTCTCGCAAGATAGAACGCATATTTCTTGTCAGGAATATGTGGCATTATAATCTTAACGTCAACGCCCCTTTGAGCCGCATACTTCATACACTCATACATCTCGTCATCAATAACAAGATACGGCGTCATTATATAAGTATATTCCGACGCATTGTTCAGATTATTTATATACGCACGCTTTCCGACATAAACTTCATCAAGCGGAGTATCGCCGAACGGTATTACAAATCCGTCCGTACTTACGGAATATTTTTTTGACGCTTGGATATATTCACCGCAATCCTCAATGTGTTCATCATTTACGTTCCACATTTCAAGAAACATCGCCGTAAATCCCGCGACCGCCTCGCCTCTGAGCATAAATCCCGTATCTTTCCAATGCCCGAAACGCATCTTTTCATTAATATATTCATCTGAAATATTTATCCCACCGCAAAACGCCACCGCACCGTCTATAACCATTATTTTTCTGTGGTCACGATTGTTTTGGTGAGTTGACAAAAGCGGTACAATCGGCGAAAATATACGACATTTAATCCCCTGTCTTTCAAGATATTCATTGTATTTTCGCGGAAGCGTCACGATACAGCCCATACCGTCATACATAACGCGAACTTCAACGCCCTGTTTAACTTTTTTCTTTAAAATTTCAAGAATTTCATTCCACATACGGCTCGTGTGATTTATAATAAAGAACTCCAAAAATATGAATTTTTCCGCTTTCAAAAGCTCCTTTTTCATATCCTCAAACATTCTCTCGCCTATGCTGTAATACTGTACACCCGTATTTGTGTAAGCAGGAGAACCGCCGTATTTCGATAAATACCTTGCAAATCCGTCCTGATTTTTATCGGTCTGATAAATATTTTTCATAACATCATTGTCTTGAACAAGATACTTTTTGTTTGCCTCTTGAATATTCTTGTAATCGTCACCTATATTCATTGACACTCCCTGTGCCCTTGTAAACAGATAAAACAAAGCACCGAATATAGGTATAATCGCAATAAGCGTTATCCACGTCATTTTAAAAGTAGATTCCTCTGTACGATTAATTTCAAATATTATAAGTACGGCACTCAAAACAGTCGAAAGACCGAACAAAACCTTTGAATAGTCGGAAATCCATATATACATTGCAACAAACGTAATGATTTGCATTAAAAGCATTACCATTGCAACGAATTTGTTTGAATATAAAAGTCTGTAAATCTTTTTCATTCAAAATCCTCCTTTCAAACGGCTATTTTAAATTTTTTATATACGCAAACGTTTTTTCTTCCCCTTCTTGCTGCAACATCATAAGCCACCCTTCAAGCAGCTTTGCAGTGTTTGGGTGCATACTTGTTTTAGCATTTCCCTTTAAGAAATATTCTATCGGATTATCGTTTGTATATTTGTCGTCCAAATAAATTTTTCCTGCCGCAACACGGTCGCAAAACATTTCTTTAACATATTTTAACGGCATTTCGACCGCCTCCATACGTCTTGTTTTGGGATTGTAGTCTGTCCAATATTCAAAGTGATGTTTGTTTCTTCCTTTGTGGTGCATCCAAGCCTTTGAATAACCGTATTCACGTCTTTCGCCCTCTGTCGGACTTCTGTCACCGAGATAAAATCTTGCTCCCGGTAAAAATTCAGTCGGTGAATATTTCGACAAATCGTGACGCATACCCTGCCACAAAATTCCGCACCTTAGGCAATGATACATTACCTTGTGACGGTGCCTTGTGATTGTCATAAAATGTTTTATAAAATGCCACATACAGTGATTCTTCCTTTTTCTATAATAGTTTATTATATCACAAATACCGACATTTTACAATACCAAAACGTTGCACCTCTCAAAACAAAAAAATCGGCTGCCAAAATTTCGGCAACCGATTTTCGATTAGTTACTTCTTCTTTCCATTTCCTTATAAATATCTTCCCAAGTCATACCGTTGTCAACCAGCATAACAGTAAGGTGATAAATAAGGTCAGCGGTTTCGTAGCTGATTTCGTCCTTATCGCGGTTTTTACCTGCAATAACAACTTCGGCAGCCTCCTCACCGACTTTTTTCAAAATCTTATCTTCGCCCTTATCGAACAAGTAATTTGTATAACTGCCCTCTTCAGGGTGTTCTTTTCTGTCCATAACTACAGCCTGTTCACGCGCAAATACATCTGTCTTAGTCTGTTCCTTTGCGTCCTCAACAAGCTTGCCGTCCTCAATCTTTCTGAAGAAACAACTTCTGTTTCCCGTATGACACGCAGGGCCGGCAGGATTAACAAGCACAACAAGACAATCGCAGTCGCAGTCAACGCGAACTTCTTTAACGTACATATAATTACCCGAAGTATCGCCCTTTACCCAAACTTCCTGTCTGCTTCTTGACCAAAAAGTTGCTCTGCCTGTTTCAAGAGTTTGCTTAATCGTGTCCGCATTCATATATGCAACCATAAGCACCTCGTTAGTTTCAATATTCTGCACAACTGCCGGAATAAGTCCGCTTGCGTCAAATTTAAGAGTATTTATTAATTCTTTCATTTATGTAATTCCCCTTTCAATTTATATAAAACAAATTTATTTCATTTCCATCAAGTTCCAATTCTTTGCTATATAGTCCACACCCGAAATTATTGTGAATACAACCGAAATCCAAATAAGTATATCTGAAATCAATTTAGGGTGTACACCCAAGAATGTATTTTGAATCGGAAGTAAAAGCATTGCAACGATAATTGCAACCATTTGCGTAACGGTTTTAAGTTTGCCCCACATACTTGCGGCAACAACCTTGCCTTCACCCGCCGCAACAAGTCTTATACCCGCAACCGCAAATTCTCTTACAAGCACAATCATCAATGCCCACACACTCATACGGTCATAGTACATCAATATCAAAAATGCCGCCGTTGTAAGTACCTTGTCCGCAAGCGGATCGACGAATTTGCCGAAAGTCGTTACCTGATTATATTTTCTTGCAACGTGACCGTCTATTGCGTCAGTTATCGACGCAAGTACAAAAACACCAAGTGCCGCATAATGACACATTACGTTATCTATCATAAACAACACCATAAATATCGGTACAAGAACTACACGAATCATTGTAATTTTATTAGCTGTATTCATCAAATCACCTCCGCTTGACCTGTAAGGTCATATTCATCTGCGTCAAGAATTTTCACTTTTATAATATCGCCCGGAGTAACTTCTTCCTCCGTTGCAAAATATACTTTTCCGTCAACATCAATACTGTCGCCGCGACTTCTGCCGTAGAACAAGAAACTTTCTTCATCGTATCCCTCAACCAAAACTTCAAGTGTTTTGCCAAGCTTAGCCTTGTTAAGTTCAAGCGATATTCCCTGTTGAAGTGTCATAAGTCTGTCAAGACGTTCTTCCTTGATTTCCTCATCAACCTGATTCGGAAAATCAGCCGCAGGAGTATCTTCTTCCTGTGAATATGTGAAAGCACCCATTCTGTCAAAACGCACCTTTTTAACAAATTCATAAAGGTCGTTAAACTGTTCCTCCGTTTCACCCGGAAAGCCTACAATTATAGACGTTCTGATTGTGCAGTCAGGCATTTTTTCTCTTATTTTATTGATTCTCTCAACCATTTGTTCTTGAGTTGTACGTCTTGCCATACGTCTTAAAATCTCATTGTTGCCATGCTGTACGGGCATATCGATATAATTGCATATTTTATCATATTTAGCCATTGTATCAATAAGACTGTCCGTAATAGCCTCGGGATAGAAATAATGCACTCTTATCCACTTGATACCGTCAACCGTGACAAGTTTTTCAAGCAACTTATCAAGCGAATATTCGCCGTACAAATCTTTTCCGTAACGTGAAGTATCCTGTGCAATAAGTATAAGTTCCTTAACGCCGTTTTTCGCAAGATTTTCAGCTTCTTCAACTATATCTTCAATTTTTCTGCTCCTAAAATGTCCTCTAATCATAGGAATAGCACAATAAGTACAGTTATTGTCACAACCGTCGGCAATTTTCAAATATGCCGTATATGACGGTGTTGACAAAATTCGCGGAAGCCGTTCATCCGGAGTTCTGTCATTATGACCGCATATTACAGGCTTTTCGCCCTTAAACGCCTCGCGGATAACCTCCGCGATTTTATCATAATCACCTGTTCCGACTATTGCATCAACCTCGGGCAGTTCGATTAAAATATCACTGCTGTATCGTTCTGCCAAGCAACCTGTCGCAATAAGCAATCGACATCTTCCGTTTTTGTATTGAGCCATTTCAAGTATAGCGTCTATTGATTCCTGTTTAGCCGACTCGATAAAACCGCAAGTATTTACGATTATGACATCGGCGTCCGACGGATTATACGTTATATTAAAACCGTCATTTGCCAATATACCGAGCATAATTTCGGCATCTGTCTGATTTTTCGCACAGCCAAGTGAAACAAGACCGATGTTATACATAAGTTTACTCTCCATATTCCTCTTTTATATTATCTATACAATTTTTAATGTCAGAAAAGCCGTAACCTCTGTACATAAAATATCGTATACATTTATCAATGTTTTTCTTTTCAAAGTCACCTTTAAGCCTTTTTTCAACAAGAGGCAAAAGCATATCTTCTTCGTCCTCATCAAGATACGAAACCGCCTCCTCAACGTATTCCGCATCTATACCCTTGCTGTAAAGCTCGGACTTAATACGTCTTTTACCGTATTTTTTCAAATTCTTTAAATCCTTTGCCTTTGCAATCGCATACTTTCTGTCGTCCAAAAAGCCGTAATTTCTGCAAAATTCAAGAATTTCATCTATATCTTCTTCCTTTGCACCGGCTCTTTTCAGCTTATCCGAAAGTTCACGCTCACTGTGCGAACGAAATTCAAGCAATCTCAAAGCCTTGTCTTTAGCCTCATCAAAGGTCAGTTCTTTTTTTTCTCTGTTATATCTCATAATACAAAGTAACTAAATAATTCTCCAAAATTAATTCCGCCGATAACCTTATCCTTGTATTTGCCTTTCAAATGGTCATATCCGCTCTGCATTTGCTCTGACTTAATGCCATAGCTAAGCGACATATATGCCTCAATGTATGCGGAAAGGTGGTCACATCCGCGTATAATCTGTCCGTCTATCGGATTGTATTTGTCTTCATTATACTTTTCGTTTATCAAGTCCGACGTAACCATATTGATTTCGCCGTCATCAATAATTTTAGAGTCAAATTCATTCTGCGTGTAATACTCTATCTCCCTGTGCCAAGCAGGCGGTAAAAGCGGATAAATAACTTCACGCATTTGTTCATCTTCTATTTCACTGATTATGCTGTCCAAACCCTTGACGCTGTTCTTTACAGGGGACACAATATCCCTTGTCAAAACCTCGGGTAAATCGTGAAAAAGTCCCGAAAAGAAGTTGTTTTCAAGACGTTTTCTGCAAGGATTGTCAAGTTCAAGCGACATAAAGTACGACAAAATCGCAACGACAAGCATATGCCCCATAACAAAAGTTTCGGGCATTCTTACCGCTTTTGCCCACCTTTGTTGGTATCTCAGCTTTCCTATAAGCGACAAAAACTCTTGAAGATACTTACTTCCGGCAAAATATCTGAAGCCGTGAAAAGTATCGCAAGCCGCCAATCCCTGTGCCATTTCGGTTTTAACCTGTTCTATACCGAAAGTCTGCGGATTCATAGGGTAAATTATTTTAAATTCCCAGTTGCTTGCATGGTAATGTGCGGCTTTTAAAATCTGTTTTTCAAGAGATGCGTAATCTTTGTCAAGATAATACTTTTTCATTCTCTCAAAGAAACCGCCGCCGATACCGTCCATATGTTCTTCAAGCTCGGAAAGTACCCAATTATCTATTTGAAAGCCTTTTTCTTTTACAAGTTTATGATAAATAGGCGGTTTAATGTCAGTAAGCACAATTCTGTGGAAAAACTCAAATATTCCGCCCTCAATAAGCTTTATCATATTAACGCTTTCGCCCTCACACTTTGCAAGCACATAAGCATAAAACATCTTGTGTGCCTGCTTGTCAAGCTCCGTAAAGCCGGTCCAAGGACGGATATGGTCGTTCCAACGCTGAATAGATGCCGCCTCATACATCAGAGAAATAAGAGATTTTTTAATCATTTAATTTTACTCCATCACAATATTATAACCGTTCTTTTCAAGTACCTTAATAACTCTTTCGCCGTGTTCTCTGCCGCCGACTTCACAAGCAATATGAATAATTGCCTCGTTCGGATCAAGTTCTGCACTCAATCTGTCGTGCTGTACCATTACGATATTTGCGTTTGCCTCGGCAAGAATGTGTGAAAGATGTTCCAAACTTCCCGGAATATCAAGAAGTGTAGTCTTAAATTTAAGCTTTCTCTCACGCGTAACAAGACCAAGCTCGATAATTCTGTGAATAAAGCTAACATCAATGTTACCGCCAGAAAGTACGCAAGCGATTTTCTTACCCTTAACATCAACCTTGTTGTTAAGAACAGCCGCAAGCGGTGTAGCACCGGCAGGTTCAACAACTTGCTTTGTTCTTTCAAGAAGCAGTAAAATAGCCTCTGAGATTTCCGCATCCGATACCGTTACAACATCATCTGCATACTTGTTGATAAGTTCAACAGTTTTGTCACCCGGTATTTTAACCGCAATACCGTCTGCGATAGTAACGGCAGAATCGGTAGTAACGTGTTTTTTCTCTTTAAATGAATTGTAAATTGCAGGAGCGCCCTCAGCTTGTACACCTATAATTTGTACACGCGGATTGATTTGCTTTATGCAAGCCGCAACACCGGCCAAAAGACCGCCGCCGCCAGCCGGTACAAGTACCATATCAACAGTAGGTAAATCCTCAAGAATTTCTATACCGATTGTACCTTGTCCTGCCATAACTTCAAGATCGTCATATGGGTGAAGGAAAGTTGCACCCTCTTTTTCTTGAATTTCAACCGCTTTTTTGTAAGCGTCGTCATAACAATCTCCGTAAAGCACTACCTTGGCACCGTAACCCTCTGTCGCACTCACCTTAGCAATAGGAGCAGACTTCGGCATAACGATAGTTGCGGGAATGTTGTGAACGTGTGACGCATACGCAACACCTTGTGCATGGTTGCCGGCAGATGAAGCAACGGCTGAAGTAATTTCGCCTCTTTCAACAAGTGCGGCAATCTTATTTGACGCACCTCTTATTTTAAATGAACCGGTTTTCTGTTGGTTCTCAAATTTTAAATATATCTCTCCGCCTGTCATGTCAGAGAAAGTTTTAGATGATTCAATCTTAGTTCTGTGAATAGTCGGCTCAAGACGTTTAGCCGCAAGTTCAATTTCTTTTAATTCCAAATCCATTTTTTTCGCAAGTCCTTTCTTACTTTTCCTTATCTTATAATTATACCGCAATTATATCTATTTTTCAATAGCGGATTTTATTTATATGCAAAATCATTATATTATTCACAAAACAATTCTCCGTTCCTCTCATTCATTCGTAGAGGACGGCACACCGATGTCCCTTAAGGCTCCCCTTGAGGGGAGCTGGCGGCTCAGCCGTCTGTGGGGTGGCTTTTTATTTTCTCGATTGCCACCTCTCCGTCACTCCGTGACACCACTCTTCCGTAGGTGCGACCAGTGGTCGCACGTTATCCCATATGCTTCCCACTCGGGCGGCCAATGACCGCCCCTACCCCTCATTCGTAGGGGCGACCAACGGTCGCCCTATTACCATACACAAAAATCCCACAATCCCCTCACCTTCCCTTGCAAACCGCCACAAAATATAGTATAATAAAAAAGTTGCATATAGAGATCGAAAGGAGTCACAATAAATGGAACAAACGAAAGAAAATAAAATGGGTACAATGCCTGTAAACAAGCTGCTTGTAACAATGTCACTGCCTATGGTTATATCAATGATAGTGCAAGCACTTTATAACATAGTCGACAGTATATTCGTATCAAGACTTTCCGAAGACGCATTGACAGCCGTTTCAATGGCATTTCCAATGCAAAACCTTATGATTTCCGTAGCAGTCGGAACAGGGGTAGGTATAAACGCAATGCTTTCACGCGCACTCGGCGAAAAAAAGTTTGAAGCGGCAAACAAGACCGCCGAAAACGGTATATTTATAGAAGTTCTCGGATATGTTTTATTTTTACTTATAGGAATTTTCGTAACAAAGCCGTTTTTTCTTGCACAAGCGGGTGCAGGCGATATTGCAAATATGGGTATTGAATATACAAGAATTTGTCTGCTTATGTCATTTGGTATTTTTATGCAGATTGGTTTTGAAAGAATCCTTCAATCTACCGGACGAACAATATTCACAATGATAACACAGTCAACAGGTGCAATTATCAATATCATTCTCGATCCTATATTAATTTTCGGTTTGTTTGGTATGCCGAAAATGGGTGTTGCCGGTGCGGCGATTGCGACTGTAACAGGTCAAATATGTGCGGCAATTCTTGCGATTACATTTAACCTTACCAAAAATCCCGATGTACATATCAGCTTTAAAGGTTTTAAACCGCAGATTATATTTGTAAAGAACATTCTTTCTGTCGGTATTCCTTCAATAATTATGTCGTCAGTCGGCTCTGCAATGACTTTCGGTATGAATAAAATTCTTATCACTTTTTCGTCAACTGCCGTTGCGGTATTCGGTGTATACTTTAAACTTAACAGTTTTGTATTTATGCCTGTATTCGGTCTTAATAACGGTATGGTGCCGATTGTTTCATATAACTACGGTGCACAAAACAAAAAACGTCTTACAAAAACCATTAAGCTCGCAATTATGTATGCGGTTTGTATTATGCTTATAGGAATTATGCTGTTCCAATTTATGCCCGATGTACTTTTGAAATTGTTTGATGCATCAGACCATATGCTTGAAATCGGTATTCCGGCATTGAGAGTAATCAGCCTCAGCTTTGCATTTGCAGGTATATGTATAGTTATTTCATCAAGCCTGCAAGCATTGGGACACGGCTTTTTAAGTATGATGATTTCTATAACACGTCAGCTTATCATACTTCTTCCGTCAGCATATATCCTTGCAAAATTCGGCGGTATCCACGCAGTTTGGTGGTCATTCAACATTGCCGAAATCGGCTCATTGACGTTATCATTGTTATTCTTTAAACATATGTATAACAAGATAATTAAACATTTAGGAGAATAGTAAATATCCCCCGGCTATACCGGGGGATATTTATTTAGCATAGATTCTTTTATCACCTCTGATTAGTATTATTTCTGCTCAAATTTGGCAATAAAAAAAACAAACCGCATAATAATGCGATTTGTTTGCCGTTTTTGGTCGGGATGACAGGATTTGAACCTGCGGCCCCTACGTCCCGAACGTAGTGCTCTACCAAACTGAGCCACATCCCGATATGACCTATAAACAACATAAATTATTATACCACCACTCTTCCGCAAAGTCAACCACCAAAACAAAATTAATCCAATATTTTTTACAAAGTAAAAAGACGGATTGCTCCGTCTTTTTAAAAATCAGTTTCATCATCGTCTGCAACCGAAACAGGTTGTTTAACAATTTGTTCTTCTTTAATTTTTACTTCTTCTTTAACTTCATCTATACTCGATTTCTTCTTATTAAATATATGTGCAACGGTATCGTCTACAAAATAATGCGATATAAGCGCACACAATACAGCAATAACATAAACCGCCGCAACATATCCCATATTACCCACCAAACCGATTTGCACGAATATATCAACAACAACCATGTGATACAAATACAATCCGTACGACAAATCAAACTTAAATCTGATTTTACCGAAACTGTAACCGAAACCGACAGTCATAAGGCAAAGCAAAAGCACTTGAATCATATCCATATACTCGCCTATTCTCACACCGAACCTGTCGCAATAAATCGCACGGGCAATAAACAAAATCACACACAATATTTTTGTTTTTGAAAGTATCGGCACGATTTTTTCACGATAGCGGTACATAAACCAACCTGCAAAATACATATAAAAATACGGCATACACGAATGTGAGATTATCAACCGTCCCGTTTCGGGCAATATTTCCTGTAAGTGCGGCACAACAAGATTAAGTGCCATAGACAGTATCATTACAAATATCCATACCCACAGTTTTCGATTTTTTAAAAATCTGTATATTATCGCAGTAATAATGTAAAACTGGACTGTAAATATCATTGTCCAAAGATTTGCTTGAAAATTTCCTATTCCGAAATTACTTATAAAATCCGGTTGCGGCAAATCCCGTATAAAAACAAGCTGACCCAAAAACCACGTCACAAACGTCTTGTTCAGCACAAATCCGCAAAAAGCCGCCGCCACAATCACTCCGACAATTATACACACCCACAGCGACGGAATTATTCTAAGCACACGTTTTTTTAAAAACTCCCACGTGTTTTTACTTCTCTCCATAGACGCCGGAACCAAAAAACCGCTTATGCAAAACAGCACAACGACACCGTTCCACCAATCGAATACAGGCGACACTTCCTGTAATCTTATATGTCTGAATATGTGCAGAGTCATAACGTAAAACGCACTGTACAGTCTAAGCACATCAAAACAGTTGTTCGCAAAATCAAATTTAATCTGTTCTTTTACCTTGTTCATCACTTCACCCCAATACTTTTTGTCGTATATTCTTATTATATGTCATAAAATATTATTAGTCAAGTGAACAAAATAATACAGCAATTTTTAAAATGAAAGTTGTGATTTAAAGAGTATTAATGAGAAATAAAGAGAAAATAAGAGATTGTTATTTGATTTATTAAAAATTTTTCAAAAAGTGTTGACAATGAGCAAAAAACATAGTAAAATAGCCGTTGTGAGTTAAAGAAGTAAGCTTTAACATGAATAGATTAAGTATAGGAGGACACAACTATGAATTCAAGCTATTTGCAAAAGCCACAAGACGTAGAAAGAAAGTGGTATGTTGTTGATGCAGCTGACAAGCCACTTGGTCGTGTTGCTGCAACAGTTGCAAGCATTTTAAGAGGTAAGCACTTACCTACATTTACACCAAACGTAGATTGCGGTGACCACGTTATCGTTATCAATGCTGATAAGATTATCCTTACAGGTAATAAGCTTAACCAAAAGGTTCGTTACTACCACACAGGCTGGGTAGGCGGAATTAAGGAAATCCACTACAACAAGCTTATGGCAGAAGAACCTGAAAAGGCTGTTATGTACGCTGTAAACGGTATGCTTCCAAACAACACAATCGGAAGAAAAGCTCTTACAAGACTTCGTGTTTACAAGGGTACAGAACATGATCATCAAGCACAAAATCCAATCGCTTGGACAGGCGAAATAAAGTAAGGAGGACAATATAAATGGCTAAAGAACAATACTACGGTACAGGTAGAAGAAAATCTTCTGTTGCAAGAGTTCGTCTTGTTCCGGGCAACGGAAAAATCACAATAAACGGCAGAACAATCGATGAATACTTTGGTCTTGATACACTAAAGCTTATCGTTCGTCAGCCACTTGAACTTACAAAGACAACAGATAAGTTCGATGTAATCGCAAAAGTTGAAGGCGGTGGTTTCACAGGTCAAGCCGGTGCAATCCGTCACGGTATCTCAAGAGCACTTCTTGAAGTTGATACAGAAGCTTACAGAGCAGACCTTAAGTCAGCAGGCTTCCTTACAAGAGACTCAAGAATGAAGGAAAGAAAGAAGTACGGTCTAAAAGCCGCTCGTCGTGCTCCACAGTTCTCAAAAAGATAAGTTTTTTATCAAACAAATCCCACAATCATGCCGATTGTGGGATTTATTTTTTGTCTTTTACCGCAATTTTGCCACAAATAATTGTGGTAATCAGTAATATATCATTTTACACAAGAGTAATTTGTATAATTCTTGCTCTTAGCATATTTTTTCAACCAGATTCATGATACCACCTTGATTTTTGTTTCTTATAAATACAATATAAATTAAATCATCCAAATAGGTACAATATAATTGTCGCTATCAACTGCGGAAAGAGTTTCTTTCATACAAATAATTGCACCTTTACCTCTTGGAACAGATGCTTTATCTAATAATTTAAACGGTTTTATAAGTTCGGTTCCGGGACTGGCAGTTCTTTTTATTTCAATAGGATGAAGCATACCGTCACTTTCAATTACAAGGTCAATTTCATTACTGTTTGTATCACGGTAATACCATATAAGGCATTCTTTTGCATTGTTGTGATACGTTTTGATAATCTCAGACACAACGTAATTTTCAAGTATTGCGCCATTAATTGCACCGTTTGCTAAAATCTCCGGGGACGAATATCTTGTAAGATATGCAACAAGTCCGGTGTCAAAGAAATACATTTTAGGAGTTTTTATCGTTCTCTTTAGCAAGTTATTTGAATAAGGACGTAAAAAAAATACAATATCAGATTTTTCAAGAATCTTTAGCCAACGCTTTGCCGTATCGTTAGAAATCCCAACATCTCTAGCAATATCTGACACATTGAGCATTTGACCTGCTCTACAAGCAGCAGAACGAATAAAATCGCTAAATATCATTGTATCATCAATATCAGCTATCTCTTTTACATCTCTCTCTATATAAGTTTGAATATAACTGCTATAAAACAGATCTCTATCTGTGTATTTTCCACTTATATGTCCGGGCAAAGAACCACTCCATATACGTCTGTATATTTCGTTAAGATCAGCCGGTTTATTTATTTTACTACGTTTCTTTAATTTATCTAAATCAATAGAAAATGGTTCGGTTTTATCATTTCCATAGATTTCATGTTGTGAAAGTGAAGGCATGTGAATAATAGCAATTCTTCCAGCCAGAGATTCTTGCGCAAGTTCCATGAGCTTAAATGGTTGAGAACCCGTGAGCCAAAATGAACCGGGAGCAGCACCTTTGTCTATTGCCATTTTTATATAAGAAAACAGTTCAGGCGCATATTGAACTTCATCTATCAAAATTGGTAATGAGTGCATTTGCAAAAAAAGTGCCGGATCCTTTGATGCTAATTTTCTTTCTTCTATATCATCCAACAAAACCTCTTCACGATTATCATCCATTAATTTCTTTAGTACAGTGGATTTACCAACTTGCCTTGCACCTGTTATCAAAATACAAGCATATTCTTTAGAAGCGGATTTAATTTTTTCCTCTAAGTCACGATTTATATATGTCATGGATATTCTCCTCTCATATTTTAATCCTATTATATTATATATCAATCGCGCATCATTGTCAATGTTAATTCAAGATTGTATCGTAAATTAACCTAAAATACTCGTCGAATATTATTGTTTCTATTAAAAAAAATTACAAATTATCATATTTCTCTTTTTAGTGTAATTAAAGGGCTTTCTTGTTTCGCTTTTATGTTGACTCTCAAAAAAATCACGTTTTATATTTTTGTCTTGGTGGTACATAGCTCTTATCATAATAACAAATACTATAACTACTATTATCTATCATCTCATAATTTTACTCTGCATAAACGAATTTTCTGATATTATTTTTTATAATTAAGTATCTTCAAAATCTCCCATAACATCACCATAAAATATTATAGATATAATATACATCTATTTATTAACATTATATCACATAATATTAATAAAATAAATCCAATAATTAAAAATTGTATTTTTAACTTATATGCTATACTCATTTAGGAGTCACTCTCTTAACCACTAATTTCTTTTTTCCACGAATACTAATGTGTTATATTTTAAGAGAGTAAACTCCTTTCGATAAACGTTATATGCGAATTTGTAAGTTCTGAAAAGTTACGGAACCCCTTGAGCAGCCTACCGTGTATAACACATATGCAACATTTTGTGTGAGAAATTCCTTGTTTCAAGGCTTTTCAAGATATCAAAACGTTATCAAAGAGATAAGTTTTACGACACATCAAAAATACCGCAGTCTTACGACTACGGTATTTTTTTATTGTCTATATACTAAAACCAATACGGATCCCAGTCTCTTGTCAGACGTGTAAGTGCCTCCATATAGAAATAATCTCCCCATGTATTACACTCATCAACACCGCCGTTATGGCATGTATTATACGGTGTTTTCTTTGCGTATGTGCCGTGAAGTAAAAGTCCGTTAGACTCTTTACTGTCTTTAACGGCACAATTATCAATAATCGCTTTAAGCAATCTTTTAGCCGTCTGCGTATAATATTCAGCCTCATCTTTATCAAGATATTTAGCCATTTCAAGCATACCGCATACCGCTATAACACCTGCTGAAGAATCACGCGGTTCATCACTGCCGGTATCAAAATCAAAGTCCCAATAAGGCACTAAATCCTTCGGCAAATGTTCCATAAAATATTTTGTTACACGTTTAAATATATCCAAATATTCTTTATTTCCTGTTTTAGAATACGCAACCGCACTGCCGTATATTCCCCAAGCCTGACCTCTCGCCCAAGCCGAGCCGTCACGATTACCCTGACAAGTAACGCCCTTTGTAGGTTTACCTGTTTCCATATCAAAGAAATATGTATGATATGTCGAATTATCGTCACGCACGATATTTTCCATCGCTGTTTTTATATGCGCCTGTGCTTTTTCTTCATACTTTTTATCACCTGTCACCTTGCTTGCCCAGAAAAGCAACGGCATATTCATAAGGCAATCTATTATAAGTCTGTAATTGTCCTTATCGCCTATTTTGCCCCACGCCTGAAAGAACTGACCTTTTTCGTGAAAACGTTTCATCAAATTATCCGCCGCCAAAAGTGCCGCACGTTTACCCACTTCACTGCCTGTAAGCTTATATGCCGCAACGCAAGACGGGCTGTACAAAAAGCCCATATCGTGATGGTCGGTATTAATATGATGTTCTATTCTGTAAAGGAAGTTGTCCACTTGACAAAGTGCCGCTTCCTTTAATTTATCGTCTTTGTTACTCTCATAAGCAAGCCACAATTCACCGGTCCAAAACCCCTCTGTCCAGTCTGTATTTTCTGTTTGCCTGTAAAAATTATTTTCACTGTTTGCACCCGGAAAACATTCAAAAAACTCGTCAACATTATGTTCAATAAGCGAAATCGCCTTATTGTGTGCATCACGAATTTCTTTATCATCAGCCACCGGATAGCCTTGTAATTCTTCCATAGTTATCATACTTAAAATCACACTCCTTATATAATAATTATACCAACACAGCCAAGTTATTTCAATAGCAATAATTTAATGTCAATAAATTGAATGTATAACAATAGGCAAGCCGAAAATATAGGCTTGCCTATTCAGTCTACCTCTTTAATTATCCTTTAACTCCCGAAGATGTAGCGTTTTCAATAAAGAATCTCTGACAGAACAGGAATACGAAGTATACGTCAACACAGCTCGGAATTATGATTACCCACATAGAATTCAGAAGCTTTAAGTTCTTAAAAATCATATATCTCGGTAAAATCATAATATCTGCCGGTATCACCATTGCCGCAAGCAAAACAAGGAATATAGCATCTCTGCCCTTGAATTTTATCTTTGAAAAACCATATGCCGTATATGTGATAAGGAACAGTTTGATGATAATTGTAATGCCTGTCATAAGTACAGTGTTCAAGTACCATTTAGGGAAATTATAATAATCACTGCGGAAAAGTCCCTTAATATTTTCCAAAGTTGCAGGGTCCGGAATTATCTGAAACGGTTTCTGCAATACATCTCCGCTTACTTTGAATGACGATGAAACCATGAATATAAATGGATAAATACAAAGCAGCCCGACTATCAGCATTACGATGGTTATAACCCATCCGAAAATTTTATTTTTCTTCTGCATGGTCTTTCAATTAACTCATTTTTTCTGTCCACGCCATTGAATAAGTGTAATAACCATTACAATCAAGAAGATTACCATAGCCTGAGCACTTGCAAATGCAGTGTTATTCTGTACGAATGCAGTACGAACAATGCTTAGTGCCATAACCGTTGTTGATTGACCCGGTCCGCCTTCTGTCAAAGACTGAATTACGGTAAAGTTCTGTAATGATGTTATAATTGAACTTATAATCAAGAAGAATGTTGTTGGTGAAATCATCGGTATAACAACATTTTTAATTCTCTGCCATTTGTTAGCACCGTCAATTTGTGCCGCCTCATCAAGTTCTGTCGGAACATTCTGTAATGCTCCAAGATATGTTATCATATTAAGCCCGACGCCTTTCCACACTGCTATCAAAGCAACAGTCGGTAGTGCCAGACGTTTCACGAACAGATCAGTCAACACAAATATTTACAACTGTTTTGTCTACAATCTGAAATACACCTATCATTTGATAGGTGTATTTTTCATTTGTTTCTCAATCCAAGCCATAAGCAAATTCACTATTTTTTCTTGTTGGACAGGAGTAAGTTCAACATTTTTCGGTATTCTGTACCACTTGTTAAGGCAACCGCGGCAGCAGCACGCCGTTGCGTGCTGTGCGATAAACACAGGGTGTCCGCGCATGGGTGTTTGCTTGCCGTCATTTGCAATAAATGACGGTGCAAGTCTGTCACGAACAAAGTCGCGTGCGTGTGAACGCACAGTATCCATACCTTTATTTTTTACATACTCCCTATCCTTTTCTTTCAGCTTAAAACTACTTCTGAACTTTGACTTTTCCAACTTTAAAAGTGCCTGTTCAATCGTCTGCATAAAATCACTGTCTTTCATATCTTCCGTATGTACAGGTTATATCGGCAATTTTCTTTGCGAGTTTGTCAGTCAAATCATTCTTACCCATTCTCCACTGCCAGTTGCCGCCGAGTACAGACGGTGTATTCATTCTTGCCTCACTGCCGAGTTCAAGATAATCCTGCATTTGAATTATCGCCGTATCGCTCACACTTGCCATAGCGGTTTTAATGAGTTTCCAAACAATATCATCTTCCGAATCAATGTACTTTTTACAAAATTCAAGTGTATCTTCGTCAAGCTCATCAATCCAACCAAGCACTGTATTATTATCATGCGTGCCGACATAGACAACACTGTTTGAATTATATGTATACGGCAAATAATTACTTTCTTCACGCGGATCAAATGCAAATTCAAGCACTTTCATACCCGGAAAACCCGAATCCCTCAACAGCTTATGCACGTCCTCCGTCAAAAATCCCAAATCCTCCGCTATAATCGGCAAATCGCCCAATTCATTTTTAACGGCATTGAACAATTCAATCCCCGGACCTTTCAGCCACTGACCGTTTTCGGCGGTTTTATCCCCGTAAGGAATCGAATAATACCCCTCAAATCCTCTGAAATGGTCGATACGAACAACATCATACAATGACGTTGCACTCTTTATTCTGTCTATCCACCAATTAAAGCCGCATTCTCTGTGCCTGTCCCAATTATACAGCGGATTTCCCCAAAGCTGACCTGTCGGAGAAAATGCATCCGGCGGACAACCTGCAACAGCTTTCGGCACAAGATTTTCGTCAAGTTCAAATAAATCGGGATATACCCACACTTCCGCACTGTCAAGTGCAACGTAAATCGGAATATCGCCGATTATCGACACACCGTTGTCATTGGCATACTTTTTAAGTTTGTTCCACTGTTCAAAAAATTTAAACTGCACAAACTCCCAAAACATAACGTCATCTTCGTGCGACGACTTAAATTCCCATAACGAATGAGAATCACGTTTTCTTAGTCCGTCCTCCCATTCAAGCCAAGACTTGCCGTCATTTTCATTCTTTATGCTCATAAACAACGCATAGTTTGAAATCCATCTTTCGTTTTTCTGCAAGAAGTCGTAAAATTCCGACAAATCACCTTTTTTAAATTCTTCAAAAGCAATTTTCAAAACCTTAAAACGATTTTCATAAATTGTTTCGTAGTCAACATTTTTTCTGTCTTTGCCCCAATCAAGCTTTGAATAGTCCGATTTTTTCAAAAGACCTTCTTCACGCAAAATATCCATATCTATAAAATACGGATTGCCTGCATTCGTTGAAAACGACTGATACGGCGAATCGCCGTAACTTGTCGGGCCAATCGGAAGAATCTGCCAGCACTTTTGTTTTGCACTCTTTAAAAAATCTACAAATTTATATGCCTCTTTGCCCATTGTACCGATACCGTAATCAGACGGCAACGATGATATGTGCATTAAAATACCGCTTTTTCTCATTTCTTCTACCTCCCGATAAGTTGTAAAATTACATGCGGATTTTCCGCAATATAGTCTGCACCGGCTTGTACCAATTCATTTCTTGTTCTGAATCCCCAAAGCACTCCTACCGATGTCATTCCGGCATTTTTCGCTGTAAATATATCAACATTGGTGTCACCCAAGAACAGACACTCTGACGGCTTTACACCAAGTTTTTTCGCTATTTCAAGCGCCGTAAAAGGATTGGGTTTTGTCGGCATACCGTCAATAACTCCATGCACCGCGTCAAAATAATTTTCACCGAAAATATTATCGGTAACAAAATGCACGACATTATCCGGTTTATTTGAGCATACCGCAATTTTTATGCCGTTCTCTTTCAGTTCTTCAAGCAATTCTCTTATTCCGTCATACGCATCCGTATCATAAAGATAATCATTTTCATAATTTTCGTCATACACATCACGCACTTTTTCAAACATTTCCGCATTATCCTTGCCGTAAACTCCGAGCATTCTGTGAATAAGTTTATCTCTGCCGTCACCGACATATATTTTATAATCCTCTACCGGAATTTCGGGCAAACCGAATGCCGCAAGTGCAATATTACCAAAATGTGCAATAGCATTTATCGTATTTGTAAGCGTACCGTCAAGATCAAATATACACGCTTTAATATTACTCATAAAATCACCTCATTATGTTAATTATATATCTTGAAAACTATTATGTCAATGTGAATAGATTATGAATTTTTCTTGATATGCTTGATTTTTAAAAAACACTGTGATAGTATATCATTAAAGCTTCTACAAAATTGTTTTTTGAAGAAAGGATATGTAAATATGAAAAAAAGTTTAATCGTTATTGCCGCATTAATTCTTGCAATGTCAGTTGCGGGCTGCGGTAAAAAGACAGAAAATACAAATACAACACCTCAGCAGACTGCGCAGGCAGATGCGTCGGGTGCATACGAAAACGGCAGTGCAACAGAAACTCTTGACGGTCAGGACTATTCAAAGAATGTCGATATGGCGGCAGTTGAAGGTACAGAGGCAAAATCAGATACAAAAGCGGACAGCTATTCGGGTGAAGTAAGCAACAATGATATTTCTATCGAGGAAGCAAAACTTATCAATTATGATGACAGCGACGTTGTTGTTGTGTCATTTGAATTTACAAACAAAACCGATTCCGACCAATCATTCAGCGGAGTATATGACGTCATCGCCGAACAAAACGGTTCTTCATTAGCTCCTGCAACAGTAATCGGCGTGGACGGTGTGGAACTTCTTACACTTTCACAAAATATTGCTCCGGGTGAAACAATCACTGTTCAAAAAGCGTACAAGCTTGACAGTAAGTCGTCACCGCTTGAAATAACAGTTCAGCCGTTCTCTTCAGACGACGAATCATTCGTTACAAAGACATTTAATTTCTAAAACAAATAAACCGTAGACAAAACCATAATGGTTTTGTCTACTTTATTCTTGGGTGTTTGAGGTGCTAACCTCATTAAAAATCATTTCTGACGACCTGTGCGACAGAAATGGCTTAAAATCTAAAGTTTCAACTTTGGAGGAACTTTAGATTTTTTCTCTAAAAATACTCAAAAATTACATCGCAAGATGTGATTTTTGGAGTTGTCGACATCTGTCGACAGGCTCAAAAAAATATCTCTGCACAATGCAGAGATATTTTTTATTATGCTTTAACAACCACATTTTTACCGTTAATTTTGCCTCTGTACAGCAATTTATCGGCACTTTCAAGAAGAACATCATCGACTTTACCGCTATCACGTTCGATAATTCCGAACGTCATCGTAACGTAAATATTGTTATTTTCATAAACAAAATTTTTATTTTCGATAGTTTTTCTTAAGTTTTCAACTTTTACAAATGCGCTGTCAATATCATCATTACAGAACATAAACACAAATTCTTCACCGCCCCACCTGCATATATCAACATTCTCCAAGCCGAGCGATTTTCTCATAATCTCCGAAATATTCTGCAGTACATAGTCACCGCATAAATGACCGTATGTATCGTTTATTTTTTTGAAATCATCAATATCACCGATACAAATGACCACAGATTTATTGTCCTCGCTGTCCTTAATTCGTTCCATAAACATTCTTCGGCTTTGCAAGCCTGTAAGTCGGTCATAATTTGCAAGATGGTTAAGAGTCTTGTTTTCATCAACGAGCTTTCTATGCGTTACAGTTGCCGATACGTCCGATATGTACGCACCTATCAATATAATTCCGACTGCCAAAACAGTATTGTATATTGTAACAAAAACGATATGTACTTCTGCCTCCGAGTAAATATGACGGCAATGCAACGTCAACCCTATATACAACAGTACCTCACATATTGAAAATATATATGTTACACTCCGATGTTTAAACGGATTAAAATACACAAATGTTGCCATAGAAATCAAATACAAGGCAAAATCCGACGAATATCCGCCATTTAGCACCGTCACCGTAACAAACGCCGATACTTCCAAATGCACCAGTACAATACAAACGCGATAATATCCTTTAAGCACAACAAACAGCATTAATATATAAAATATCACACTGCCGATATTATACATAAACGGTATCTGCATTGAAAAATGCTTAAATATAAATAGAAACGAAATATGGAATATTTCACATAAGACAATAATCTGTGTGTAGACACTTTTAACATTGTCTTTAATTCTCATAATATATCTCCCTATTCTCTATGAGTATATTATACACGTTTCTTTCGACAAAAACAAGATTAATTTAGAGTTATTTTTCATTTTTTGCATAAAAAAAAGTGACAGACTGAAAATCTGTCACAATGTACTCCAAATTAAAGAGCAGCCTTAGCTGTTTCAACAAGCTTTGCGAATGCAACGCTGTCAGCGATAGCGATTTCAGAAAGCATCTTTCTGTTCATTTCGATACCTGACTTCTTAAGACCGTTCATAAATGTTGAATAGTTCATACCGTTTTGCTTACAAGCAGCAGAGATTCTTGTAATCCAAAGACGACGGAAATCTCTCTTTCTTCTTTTTCTGCCTACATAAGCATTTTGCATTGAACGCATAACAGCTTGGTTAGCAATTCTGAATTGCTTGCTTTCAGCACCTCTGAAGCCCTTAGCAAGCTTTAATATCTTCTTATGTCTTTTTCTTGTATTTAATGCACCTTTTACTCTTGCCATTAGTTTCTACCTCTCTTTCGAATTATTTGTAAGGAATAAGCTTTTTAATAACTGCTGCGTTAGCCTTTGAGCAGTAAGCTTGCTTTCTTAGATGTCTTTTTCTCTTAGTTGTCTTTTTGTTCAAAATGTGTCTTCTGAACGCCTTGTTCATCTTAACCTTACCATTCTTAGTTACGTTGAATCTCTTAGCGGCGCCTCTGTGAGTCTTTATCTTAGTCTTAGCCATAATGCACACTCCTTCCGAATTAAATAATATTATGACAAGGGAGCAAGAAACATTGTCATATTTCTGCCCTCAAGCTTAGCCGGTTTTTCAACAGTTCCGGCTTCTTTAGCCTGTTCTGCAAATCTTTCAAGCAAGGTATAACCAATCTGTGAATGACTTACCTCTCGACCTCTGAAACGAACTATAACCTTTACCTTATCGCCCTTTTTAAGGAACTTTATTGCATGATTACATTTCGTATTGAAATCATTTGTATCGATAGACGGTGAAAGCTGAACCTCTTTGATGTTAATAACCTTTTGGTTCTTTCTGTTTTCTTTTTCACGCTTATTAAGCTCAAACTTGTACTTTCCGTAGTCCATAATCTTGCATACCGGTGGCTTTGCCTGCGGAGCAATCTTAACCAAATCCATTCCCTTTTCATACGCAATATCCTGTGCCTCTTTTGCACTCATTACGCCAAGCTGTTCGCCATCAGCTGAAACAACTCGAATTTCGTTATCACGAATTTGTTCGTTAATCTGCAAATCATTCTTACTAATTGTTAATCCCTCCTTAAAACATAAACAAAAAAACGGCTGCAAAACGCACCCGCACAATACACCGATACCTAAAGTATCTGTATATTTACCGCAAAGCCTTCGCCGTACGGTGAGAACGGATTGTTCTGCTTGTTTTCTTTTCTGAAATATTATATCAGATTATTTATTCACTGTCAAGCATTTTTATTAAATATTTTCAAAAAAGGTTGCCGGCATTAGCCGACAACCCTTTTATATTATACATCTGCTGTTTTAACCGATTCAAATTCTTCTATAACTTCCTTTGACGGAGCTTTTGTGGCAAGTGACACTATAAAGATAAGTGCAAGCGATACAATAAATCCAGGAATAATTTCATATACGGTAAATATACCCGGAAGATTATCCGCACCCCATATAGCAGTCGGAACATATGCCCACAAAAGTGCTACCGCACCGCCGGATATAACACCTGCCAATGCACCGTATTCATTACAGCGTTTCCAGAACAGGCTGCAAAGAATAACCGGACCGAATGCCGCACCGAAACCCGCCCATGCGTGAGCAACGATTTCAAACACCGATGAATTAGGGTCAAGTGCAAGCAAGCAAGCTATAATTGCAACAACCACAATCGTGATACGGCTTACGTTAAGCAATGTCTTTTCCGAAGCATTCTTGTTGAAAAGCGTGTTGTATATATCCGATGAGAATGATGATGACGCAACAAGAAGCTGTGAATCGGCTGTTGACATAATAGCCGCAAGTACAGCCGAAAGCAACAATCCCGCAATCACTGTCGGGAACATATTCTGTACAAGTACCATAAATACTTTCTGTGTATTTGCGCCCTCAAGCATACCGTTTGCATTCAAAATGCTAAGTGATGAAGGGTCTGTAATCTGACCTGTTTTGAACATATATTGAATATACGGCGATGCCAATATACCAACCAATACAGCCATAGCAAGACTTACAATAACCCAAACCATAGCAATTCTTCTTGCAGGCTTAATATCCTTTGATGACTTTATGGCCATAAATCTTGTAAGGATATGCGGCTGACCGAAATATCCAAGTCCCCACGCAATAGCACTGACTATACCCATTGCACCGAAACCTTCCGATACACCAAGTGTAATTTTACCGATTTCCGACCATTCAAATGTATTTGAAGTAAGACCTTTATACATAAAGCAAGGTACAACGATTATTGCGGCAAACATAAGCAATCCCTGAAACAAGTCTGTCCAACAAACCGCTTTAAATCCGCCAAGGAATGTATATGCCGTTACAACGACAACGCTCAAAATAAGTGCAGGTATATATCCGATACCGAATACATAGTCAAACAAATTAGCACCTGCCGCAAACATTGACGATGTATAAACCGTAAAGAATATCAAAATAAACAACGCCGAGAATATACGAAGTACGTTTGATTTTGAATGAAATCTGTTTTGCAGAAAGTCGGGAATTGTGATTGAATTGCCTGCAATCTGTGTATATTTTCTAAGCGGTTTTGCAACGATTAACCAGTTAAAATATGTACCGAGTGCAAGACCTATTGCAGTCCATATTGCGTTTGTAGCACCCGAACCCAACAAATATGCAGTACCCGGAAGTCCCATCAACAGCCAACCGCTCATATCCGAAGCCTGCGCACTTAGTGACGTTACCCAAACGTTCATACCGCGTCCGCCAAGTACATAATCGGAATGTGTTGAATTTTTTTTGTAGAAAACAAATCCGACCATTACCATAGCGATAAGATACAGAAGTAATACAATACCCTGTATTATACTTTGTGATGTCATATTAATACCTCTCTTTTTTTAAATATACTACTCATTATATCAAAAAAGGATAAAGTTTGCAATATTAAATATACATCAATAATTAATTTTAGCGAAATTTGCTTTTTTAATAATGCGATTTATTATAATGAAGTAAGCAATCATAAGCCAAATTGTCGCCCCAAACCACGCAACAGGTGACGCAATACATACCGCCGCAAACTTCAAATATGACACAAGCACAAATGCAACAAGCGAACGCATAACCAGTTCCCAAACACCGCCGAAAAACGCAATCATACTACTGCCTATACCTTGCAGAGCATTTCTGTAAACGAACAGTAAACCGAGTATCACATAGAATACACCGTTTAGAACAAGGTATTCTTTTGAAAGCGACATAACTTCATTCTGACCGCTGCCGACAAACAACGCAACAAGCGGTTTTGCGAACGTAATAACAACAAATCCGCCTACAATACCGCAAACCGTTGCGATAATCGCCGCACCCGTCACACCTTTTTTAATTCTTTCAAGCTTTCTTGCACCGTAGTTTTGTGCGGTGTATGTCGCAACTGCAACCCCCAATGACGCAAGCGGCTGTGTTGCAAATTGGTCTATTTTCGAACCGGCTGTAAATGCCGCAACGGCAGTTGAACCGAGCGAATTAAGTGCCGATTGGATTACCATTGTACCGATGGCGGTTATCGAAAACTGAAACGCCATAGGCAAGCCGACTTCAAGGTGTTGCCAAGCAAATTTCCAAGAGAATTTCCAATCGTGCTTTGTAAGTCGTAGAATCGGGAATTTTTTCAAACTGTATACAAAGCACAATATACCCGAAATAAATTGTGCGATAACAGTTGCCCAACCCGCACCGGCAACACCCATTTTAAATGTAAGAATAAACACAAAGTCAAGTATAATATTGATAATACTTGCGATTATCAAGAATACAAGCGGTGTTTTACTGTCGCCGAGCGAACGGAGTATACTTGAAAACAAGTTGAAAAATACCGCTGCCGCAATACCTTCAAAAATTACTATTATGTAATTGTACGAATCGTCTATAATGTCGGACGGAGTTTTCATAATCTCCAAAAGCGGTCTTGCCGCCAATACGCTTATCGCCGTCATAACAATCGTTACGGCTATACCTAAAATAATGCTTGTCGCAACGGAACGCCTTACGCCGTTTTCACTACCTGCACCGAATCTCTGTGCGGTTATAACCGCAAAACCGCTCGTCACACCTTGCACAAATCCCACAATCAAAAATGAGATTGAACCTGTCGCACCAACCGCCGCAAGTGCCTCAACACTTATAGTTCTTCCGACAATAATCGTATCCGCCATATTATAGAACTGCTGAAATATATTACCTATAAGAAGCGGTACCATAAAGCTTAATATCAACTTTATCGGACTGTCCTTAGTCATATCGTTAGTCATATGTAATCTCCTCTCTTTGTTTAATGCCTGAACTATTATAGCACAATGTTTTTATTTTTCAATACTTTTTTCAAAAATTATCAAATAATCGCAAAAGTTATAAAAAACTAAATATTTTTCTTGTTTTGATTGTGATTTTGTGGTACAATCGAATGGTTGTTGTTTTTGAGGAGGGTAATATTATGAATAAAAAATTATTAACAAAAACACCTGTCGTCTGCGGACTTGCGATTATATGCTGTCTGCTTTGGGGAAGTGCTTTTCCTTGTATTAAAATAGGTTATCAGATGTTTAACATTCCGTCCGGTGCGGTCGGCTCACAATTTCTTTTTGCCGGTATTCGTTTCACACTTGCCGGTATACTTACAATTCTTTTCGGAAGTATTTTAAGCAAAAAAATACTTGTACCGAAAAAAGAATCACTTTTTTCGGTTTTTAAACTTTCTATGGTGCAAACAGTTTTGCAGTATGTGTTTTTCTACATAGGCTTGGCGAATACATCAGGCGTAAAATCTTCTATTATAAATGCCGCAAACGTATTTCTTTCAATATTATTTGCAGTATTTATATTCAAGTACGAAAAAATGACGGTTTTAAAAGTTTTGGGATGTGTTGTAGGATTTTTAGGAGTTGTTGTGATTAACCTTGCGAACGGAGGTTTTGATATGAGTATAAAACTTTCCGGTGAAGGTGCTATATTGCTTTCAGCGGCAGCTTATGCACTTTCATCGGGTATGATTAAAAAATATTCTAAAGATGAAAACCCTGTGGTTCTTAGCGGTTATCAGTTCTTTTTAGGCGGTATTATTCTTGTCGTTGTCGGAATAGCAACAGGCGGTAAGATTTCCGGATTTACTCTTGCATCTATCGCACTTCTTATATATATGGCGATGATTTCAGCTGTAGCATATACTTTGTGGGGAATATTGCTTAAATATAACCCTGTCGGTAAAGTTGCCGTTTTCGGTTTTACAAATCCGATCTTCGGCGTTATCCTTTCGGCTGTTTTTCTCGGCGAGAAAAATCAAGCTTTCGGTGTTCAGGGTCTTGTAGCACTTGTCCTTGTTTCAGTCGGCATATTTATGGTTAATAAATCTAAAAATTAGTTATTCTTCGGGCGGTTATTCACCGCCCATTTTTTGTTTGCTTGCCACTTAGCCGACTTCGTCACCGGTTCCCATTAATAGAGCCTTTTATACCTCTCCTTGAGGAGAGGAGGCACGCAGTGACGGAGTGGTGGCTCCGTAAGGCGGTAATCTGCCACTTATCTCCTATTTTCTGTAATTACTATTTTGTGTAGGATGGCACCCCGACGTCCCCACTTACACGCTCCGTGGGGAGCGTGACCACTACCATTAATCAATATTTTTGTGTTACTGCCATTTCAACTCACACGCTCCGTGGGGAGCGTGACTTTCACGTTTACGTTGGTTTTCGCCGTTTTTTGCATTTCAACTCACACGCTCCGTGGGGAGCGTGACTTCAAGTTCTTCGGTTGATTCGTCGTGCAAATCATTTCAACTCACACGCTCCGTGGGGAGCGTGACTTTTGCAAGCGGTTTACCACTCACCACATAGCAAATTTCAACTCACACGCTCCGTGGGGAGCGTGACCAGAATTGACGGAACAAGCGTGTTTGGCGTTTATTATTTCAACTCACACGCTCCGTGGGGAGCGTGACGCGGTACAATTTTATTGCCGATTGATGAAAAAATTATTTCAACTCACACGCTCCGTGGGGAGCGTGACACCACTCACCGCATAGCAAAAAAGCAATTTAAAATTTCAACTCACACGCTCCGTGGGGAGCGTGACCTTTTTTGCTTACATTTTCTTCCTTTTTGCACCATTTCAACTCACACGCTCCGTGGGGAGCGTGACAAATGTGGGCTGACTGTCAACCAACAAGAATATTATTTCAACTCACACGCTCCGTGGGGAGCGTGACAACACCAACAAAAACAACGGAAAAAACAATAAAAAATTTCAACTCACACGCTCCGTGGG
>OLNN01000454.1_pt1 | contig 43762 bp, 30 predicted proteins | sample 1672141 | NCBI WGS metagenome assembly OLNN01 (sample SAMEA3136652, study PRJEB25190) | human gut metagenome | biome: human gut; feature: human-associated habitat; material: faeces | place: Austria | collected 2013
GGTCGACGGTCACGAGCGTGAGCTCGCCGGCCTTCTCGGCCCCGCGGGCGGCGCGCTCGTCTGCCTCTTCGAGCAGGGCGTCCCAGGCCTTCTCGTCGTGGCCGAGCCAGCCAGTGAAGCCCCAGCGGCTTCGCAGCAGCCCGGGCGCGCGGTCGAGTGCGATGCCGGCGGCCTCGGAGACGAGCGTGCCGGAGCCCGAGAACGCCGCGACGAGCGTGGGCGAGCCGTGGCGCACGAGGCGGTGCCACGCGCCGGCGGCGAGCATGGCGGCGGCGTAGTCCGGGCGCATGCCGCCTAGGCCGTCGTCTGCGGCGCGCCTTGAGGTGCCGCGGCGGAACAGCGGGTCTCCCGACAGGTCGATGCCGCAGGTCATGCGGTTGTTGCGCACGCGGACGACGATGGTGACGTCGGGGTTTCTGGTCTCCACGCTCGGGCGGGCTCCGAGCTTTGCCTGCAGGCGGTCGCACACGGCGTCCTTGGCGCGCAGGGCTATGAACTGGGTGTTCCTCAGCTCGTTGTTCGTACCGTGCGCGTCGACGGCAAACGTCGAGGTGAGCGCGATGTGGTTCTCCCACGGCAGCTCGTAGAGACCTTCGTAGAGCTCGTCGGCGTCTGCGGAGGCGGCGTGGCTCAGCACGAGGACGACGCGTGAGGCGATGCGGCTCCACAGGCAGGCGCGGTAGGCGGTCTCAAGATTGCCGGAGAAGGCCACCTGGCCGTGGAGCGCTCGGACTTCCTCCGCGCCGAGGCTTGCGAGCTCGCCGGCCAGCAGCTGCTCGAACCCCTTGGGGCAGGTTGCGAAGAACTCGAGCGCCGTGCTCGGTGCCTGCGTGTCAGTCATGTCAATCACCTCTCGGGTCACCATTTGCCCGTCATGGCGCGTGGGCCGGGTGGCGGGGCATGTTGCACCGGCTGGTCCGCGCGCGGGAATACGCTGCGTTCCAGCCTAGCGTAGCTGCCCGTTTGGTCGCGGCGCCCCTTGGCCCCTTCGCATAAAAAACGCGCCATGCCGCAGGTGGCATGGCGCGTAGGCCCCAGGAGAGGAGGGGCGGGGCGGCTGCTTTTGGCGCGGGGACGCCGGGCGTTGCGGCGTGGGGACGCCGTAGGTGCCCGCTACAGGTCCATGGACAGGTAACGCTCGCCCGTGTCGGGCAGGATGGCGACGACGGTCTTGCCGGCGAACTCGGGGCGCGAGGCCACGGCGAGCGCGGCGAACGCGGCGGCGCCGGAGGAGATGCCCACGAGCACGCCGGCCTTGGCGGCGAGCTCGGCGCGCTCGGCGATGGCGTCGGCGCTGGCGACGGGCAGGATCTCATCGACGACCTCGCGCTTGAAGTTCTCTGGCTCAAAGCCCGCGCCGATGCCCTGGATCTTGTGGCCGCCGGGCTTGCCGCCGGACAGTACGGGGCTCTCGGCCGGCTCAACGGCGACGGCGCGGACGCTCGGCTTGCGCTCCTTGAGGAACTTGGCGGTGCCGGAGATGGTGCCGCCCGTGCCCACGCCGGCGACGATGGCGTCAACGGTGCCCTCGGTGTCGGCCCAGACCTCGGGGCCGGTGGTCTCGTAGTGGGCGCGGGGGTTGGCGGGGTTGGTGAACTGTCCGGCCACGATGCTGTTGGGCGTGGACTCGTGCAGCTCGTTGGCCTTGGCGATGGCGCCCTTCATGCCCTCCGAGCCGGGGGTGAGCACAATCTGCGCACCATAGGAGGCGGCGAGCTTGCGGCGCTCGACGCTCATGGTCTCGGGCATGGTGAGGATCATCTTGTAGCCGCGGGCCGCGGTGAGCATGGCGAGGCCGACGCCGGTGTTGCCGCTTGTGGGCTCGATGACGGTGCCGCCGGGCTGGAGCTCGCCGGACGCCTCGGCCGCGTCGAGCATGTAGCGGGCGACGCGGTCCTTGACGGAGCCGCCGGGGTTCGTGGCCTCGTACTTGCCCAGGACGCGGGTGCCGTTGGCGCGGACGTCCTCGGGCAGCAGCGCGGAGAGGTCGATGAGGGGGGTGGAGCCAATGAGGGCCTCGACGTGGTTGGCGACGTGCATGGGATGCCTCCTTGTGGTGGCGGGGCGCTTTGCCCCTGGCTGGCGGACGGGTTTGGCGTGCTTTTGCGTGGGCCGTCCATGTGGTGGGCTGGAGGTGCCTCCGGCTCGTTGGCGATAGTATGCCACTTTTAAACCAACTAAACCAGTAGGAATTTATGAATTACCGGTTTTCGTTCGTCTTGGGGCGTTGCTGCGGGCTTTTGCGACCCGTGGGGCGGTGCTCTGGGCTTTTGCGACCCGTCTGTGTCATAAAACCAATCGTTTGTGCGATGGTGGGCTTGGCTGCGTCTCCGTCGGGCCTCTTGTGCGTCCTGTTCCTGAACGAAAATGGAATAATGTTTGGAAACTAGCTGACGGAAGCGCCTGGGATTGCACGCTCTTTCCGTTGGCACATAGCCGGAAGCGTCTCTAGCGCACTTATGATTGGTTTTGTGACATTCTGGCGTGGCATGAGAGGCCGCACGGCCGACTTGGGCCGGCATTCTGGGGATTGTCGCCGCTCATGTTGGCACCTCCCTGGCCCAGATCCCGCTTTCAACGCCTGGCACCATCTATATGTGGCGAATTGTGACAAGGCGATTTCAAAGTACTGGGTCTCCGGTAATTATTAAACCCCGGGCATTATCTTTTAAATTCTTTTAAGGGAGAGAAACGGGGGCGCGGTGGGCAAGAGCGAGAACAAGCGCAGAGGGCGTCCGGCGAGTCTGGCGCGCCAGCTCGCCAGAGACTACGTGAGCTCGCCCAATGCCTCGGCTCCCGTCCGGCTGGCGCTTGACGCCGACGTTGCGTGCATGACGGATGACCCAGCCAGCCTCAAGCTCCTCATCGGGGACCTTCAGTTTGAGAACGACCTGCTGCGTGGCATCATCGACCACGGCGGGGGAACGTCCTCCATCCTCGGGGAGTATTAGCCGTGCTCGCGAGGCGCAAGGCGCAAGCAGCCCGCCCGCCTAGCGCGCCTCGAGCGTTCCGATGAGCGCGAGGTGGTCGGTGCCGGCCACGTGCGCGGTCTCCAGCGAGCTCACGACGATTCCCGACCCGCTCGAGTACACGATGTGGTCGATCTCCACGAGCGGCGCCACGATGCCGTTCGCCGGGTAGGTCATGTGGACCCCCTCGCCAGACGCCTCGCCGGCGTCCTCGAACGTCGTACCGAGAAGCGAGCGAAAGCTCGCGTGGTCCCACGTGGAGTTGAAGTCCCCCATGATGAGGTAGGCGTGTCCGTAGTCTGACAGCGACCCTATGACGGAGAGCCCCTCGTCCCACAGGTCCTGGGCGCCGCGCACGGGAGAGTTGGGGTGAACGCTCACGATGCGGACGGTCGTGCCGCCCACCTGCACGCTCGCGGCGGGCATGGAGCTCGTGTCGATCGGCAGCAGGTTACGCGAGACGTCCGCCTGCGGCGCCGCCGTCCAGATGCCGTTGCGCCCGCCGTTGCTGATGGCCGAGGCACCCTCGGACACCACGTGGTAGGGGAGCAGCTCGTCGATGCCGGCGCGCTCGAGGTCCTCCACCATGCCGTCCGTGAGCTCCTGTAGGCAGAGAACCTCGACGTGCCTCTCGCGGACGAGTGACACGACCTGGGCGGCGCTTGCCCGGCCGTTGTAGGTGTTGAGTGTCATCACACGCGCATAGGCGTCGTCCGTGGTGGGGCTTGCGGCCACGGCCGCCTGGGCCTCGGCCGAGACGCGCTGCCTGCCAACGAGATAGCCGGCGTGCCAGGAGCCGTTCACGGCAAGCGCGAGAAGGCAGACGAGCGCAAGGACACGCCTGTGCCACAGCATGGCGAGGACGAGGCAGATGACGCTGGGGACGATCGCCGCGGGGACGAACGAGACGAGCTCCGGCACGGCGGGCCCGCTCGCCATCGAGCTCGGCAGCGTTCGGAGCGCGAGAAGGGCGACAACGGCCGCCATCACGATCCAGAGCAGCGTGGACAGGCAGCCGTGACGCGCGCGGCCGCGCCCACGAGAGCCGGTTGGCGCCTGCGGCGGCGTGCCATCCATGTGGCCCCGGTCGTCTTGCGGCACGCTTGCGCCACCGTGCCGCGAGGCCTGCGCGCGCGGGCGCTGGCGGCGGCGCAGGGGTGCGGCCGGCGATCCCTTGGGGACGTAGGGGTTCTGCTGCGGGGGAGAGGGGACGGCTCGGCGCGGCGCGCCCGGCTGCGTGCTCGTGTCATATGGTGAGCGTGACATGCCTCTCCTCTCGTGTGCGTCCCTATCCTAGCGGCAGCAAGGCCGCCGACCCGCAACCCCAACGAAATCGCCGCACACCAAATGTGTGCCCGCCGTGCGCATCGCCCGACGTCTGCCGGCTATTGCTCACATTGTGCAATACTGCTCAGGCTGTGCAATAACTATCCATGGCCGCCAGCGCATGCAGGTGGCCAGCCAATGCAAGGAGGTCCGCGTGTCAGACGTGCTCGCCAGCACACCCGTCGCGCCCCCTCGCCTCGACCGCCGCAGCCTTCGCAGCCGTGCGCGCCTTCGCGACGCGCTTGCCGCAGAGATCCAGGCCACCGGCGACCTGTCGCGCGTCACGGTCACGGCGGTGACCGAGCGCGCCGGGCTCACGAGGAGGACGTTCTACTCGCACTTCCATGACATCCCCGACCTCGTGGCCGCCGTCGAGGCCGATGCGCTCGCCGACATCCGCAGCCTCGTCGAGCGCATCGCCGCCTCGCATCTTGACGACCTCACGGCCGCGCTCGAGCGCCTCAAGCCCGCTCCGGGCGCGGTTGAGCTGCTGTGCTACTTCCGCGACAACGCCGCGCACCTCACGGCACTGCTCGGTGAGGGCGGAGACCCCGCATTTGTCGAGAAGATCAAGGACGTGTGCGCGGACGCCGTGTGCGGTCGCGCCCTCGACGGCATCGACGCGCGCGCCGTGGGGCCGTTCTTTGACTACTACCTGACGTTCGCGGTCTCCGCCGAGGCGGGCGTGCTCACACGCTGGCTCACGGGGGGCATGCGCGAGAGCGTGCAGACCATGGCGCTCATGATGACGGCGCTCACCTTCGTGCGCCCCGGCGACCTGTACGGCAAGACCATCGACCTCAACGTGCCGGCCTACGCGCTGGCGCTCATGCGTTCGACCGAATCGCAGACTGTCGCGGCGGGCGGGGATACCCGCCGTGCGGAAGGAGAGCCCAACCATGACTAACAACCCGGCAGCCTCCAACGCCGCCCAGGCCCAGGCGGCCCGCGGCATCGAGCTCGTCGCCAACGGCGCGGAGCTGCGCCCGGCGAGGACCACCGACTTCTCGCGCGCGCAGCTGCGCCTGGGCATCGACGTGGGCTCCACGACCGTCAAGCTCGCCGTCATCGACGAGCGCGATCGCATCGTCTACGCCAACTACCAGCGCCACCACACCGACATCCGCGCCACGGCCAAAGAGCTGTTCGAGGGCGCCCGCGCCGTGCTCGGCGACGCCTCCATGCGCGTCTCCATCACCGGTTCGGGCGGCCTGCTGCTTGCCAAGTGGCTCGACCTCGAGTTCGTCCAGGAGGTCATTGCCAGCAAGCGCGCCGTCGAGACCCTCATCCCCCAGACCGACGTCGCCATCGAGCTCGGCGGCGAGGACGCCAAGATCATCTACTTCGACAACGGCATCGAGCAGCGCATGAACGGCACGTGCGCGGGCGGCACGGGCGCGTTCATCGATCAGATGGCGAGCCTTCTGCACACCGACGCCGGCGGCCTGAACGAGCTCGCCAAGGAGGCCACGCACATCTACCCCATCGCGAGCCGCTGCGGCGTGTTCGCCAAGACCGACGTCCAGCCGCTGCTCAACGAGGGTGCCGCACCCGCCGACGTCGCCGCCTCGATCTTCCAGGCCGTCGCGAACCAGACCGTCTCGGGCCTGGCGTGCGGCCACCCCATCCGCGGCTACGTCGCCTTCCTCGGCGGCCCGCTGCAGTACCTCTCCGAGCTGCGCCACCGCTTCTACGAGACGCTCAGCCTGGACGAGGAGCACCGCATCGTTCCTACGAACGCCCACCTGTTCGTGGCCACCGGCGCCGCGCTTGCCGGCGAGACCGACAAGCACGTGACGTTTGCCGAGGTCATCGACGCGCTCGAGAACCTCGGTGACATGCAGGGCAGCGAGGTCCAGCGCCTGGACGCGCTGTTCGCCACGCCCGAGGAGCTCGCCGAGTTCCACGAGCGCCACGACGCGCAGGTCGTTCCCAAGGGAGACCTTGCGAGCTACCGCGGCCGCGTGTTCATCGGCATCGACGCCGGCTCCACGACGATGAAGGCCGCCGTCGTGGGCGAGGGCGGCGAGCTGCTCTACACCTGGTACGGCAACAACCGCGGCGACGTGCTGGGCACGGCGCGCGTCATCATGGACGACATCTACGACAGACTGCCCGAGGGCTGCACGATCGGCCACGTCACCACGACCGGCTACGGCGAGGCCCTGCTCATCGAGGCCCTGCGTGCCGACTCCGGGGAGATCGAGACGGTGGCGCACCTGCGCGGCGCCAAGGCGTTCGTGCCCGACGTTGAGTTCATCCTAGACATCGGCGGCCAGGACATGAAGTGCCTGCGCGTGCGCAACGGCGTCATCGAGCACATCATGCTCAACGAGGCGTGCTCGTCTGGCTGCGGCAGCTTCATCGAGAGCTTCGCAGACTCCATGGGCCTCACGGTCCAGGAGTTCGCCAAGGCCGCCATGGGTGCCGACAAGCCCGTTGACCTGGGCAGCCGCTGCACCGTGTTCATGAACTCGCGCGTGAAGCAGGCCCAGAAGGAGGGCGCCACGGTGGGAGACATCGCGGCGGGGCTCTCCTACTCGGTCATCAAGAACGCGCTGTTCAAGGTCATCAAGATGCGTGACCCCGAGGAGATCGGTCGCTACGTCGTGGTCCAGGGCGGCACGTTCATGAGCGACGCCACGCTCCGCGCGTTCGAGAAGCTCACGGGCCGCGAGGCCATCCGCCCCGACATCGCCGGCTGCATGGGCTGCTACGGCGCCGCGCTTCTCGCCCGCGACCGCGCCGGCGCGGACGGCGTCTCCACGCTGCTCACGCGTGACGAGATCGACAACCTGCAGGTGAAGCAGACGAAGGCCCACTGCGGCCGCTGCTCCAACAACTGCCTGCTCACAATCAATAACTTTGGCAACGGCCACAAGTTCATCACGGGCAACCGCTGCGAGAAGGGCGCCGGCCACAAGCGCAACAAGGTGGAGGCCCCCAACCTGTTCGCGTTCAAGAACAAGCTGCTGTTCGACCGTCCCGTGCTTGACCCCAAGACGGCCCCGCACGGCACCGTGGGCATCCCCCGCGCGCTCAACATGTACGAGAACTACCCGTTCTGGCACGCGTTCTTCACGGAGCTCGGCTTCTCGGTGGTGCTCTCGGACCAGTCCACGAAGAGGACCTACGAGGCCGGCATCGAGTCCATGCCGTCCGAGTCCGTGTGCTACCCGGCCAAGCTCTCCCACGGCCACATCATGAACCTGCTCGAGAAGGACCCCGACTTCATCTGGATGCCCTGCATCCGCTGGGAGCGCCAGGAGGACGAGACGGCGGGCAACCACTACAACTGCCCCATCGTCATGAGCTACCCGCAGGCGCTGGGCCTCAACGTCGACGAGCTCGCCGCGCCCCAGGTGGAGTTCCTGGACGCCTTCGTGCCCTATGACGACAAGAGGGAGCTCAAGCGCCGCCTGTACGAGCTCATCTCCGTGCGGCGCGAGGCCGACGCCAAGGCGGGTCGCGGCCGCTTCCGCGGCGAGCACATCACCCGCACGGAGGTCGACCGCGCCGTGAACGCGGCCTGGGAGGCCGACCTCGAGTTCAAGCAGACCATGCAGCGCAAGGGCGACGAGACGCTCGCCTGGATGGAGGCCCACGACGCCCACGGCATCGTGCTGGCGGGCCGTCCCTACCACAACGACCCAGAGATCAACCACGCCATCCCCGAGCTCGTGAACAGCTTTGGCTTTGCCGTGCTCACCGAGGACTCCGTGGCCCACAAGATGCGCCCCGAGCGCCCCATCCGCGTCGTCGACCAGTGGATGTACCACTCGCGCCTCTATCGCGCGGCGCGCTTCGTGGCCTCCCGTAACGACCTCGACCTCATCCAGCTCAACAGCTTTGGCTGCGGCCTGGACGCCCTCACCACCGACCAGGTCCAGGAGATCCTCGAGGCGTCCGGCAAGATCTACACTGTGCTGAAGATCGACGAGGTCTCCAACCTGGGCGCCGCGCGCATCCGCGTGCGCTCGCTCATGGCGGCCCTGTCCGAGCAGCGCGATGAGCTCGCCCGCGAGGTGGCCGCCGGCAAGCTCGCGCCCGCGGGTCCCGTGGACGTGCGCCGCGCCGACGGCTCCTACGTCAAGTACAACGCGGCTCGCTCGAGCGCGCGAAGGCGCCCGAGCAGGGCAGGCTGCCCGTGTGGCGCGAGGCCAAGAGCGCCGCGTTCAAGAAGGTGCGCTACACCAAGGAGATGCAGGAGAGCGGCTACACGCTGCTGTGCCCGCAGATGTCGCCCATCCACTTCGAGCTCATCGAGCGGCTGCTCGTGAACGCCGGCTTCAACGCGGTGCTTCTGCCCTCCGTCGACCACGGCGCGGTGGAGGCCGGCCTCAAGTACGTCAACAACGACATCTGCTACCCGTCAATCCTCGTCACGGGCCAGATCATGGAGGCCATCGAGAGCGGCAAGTACGACCTCTCCCGCACGGCCGTCATCATCTCCCAGACGGGCGGCGGCTGCCGAGCCACGAACTACATCGCCCTCATCCGCAAGGCGCTCAAGGACTCGGGTCATCCGGAGATCCCCGTGGTGTCGCTCACCGCGGCGAGCGGCCTTGACGAGGACAACCCCGGCTTCAACGTCTTCAAGCCCGACCTCATCGTCCATGCCGTCTACGCGCTGCTCTACGGCGACCTCATCATGCAGGCGCTCTACCGCGTGCGTCCCTACGAGGCCCAGGCCGGTGCGGCAAACGCCCTGTACGACCAGCTCATGGAGCGCGCCAAGGTCGAGCTCGTGGGCTGCGGCCAGCGCGGCTTCCTGAAGCTGTGCCAGGACACGGTGGACGCGTTCGAGACGCTGCCCGTGGTGGCAGACCGCTCCAAGCCGCGCGTGGGCGTCGTGGGAGAGATTCTCGTCAAGTTCCACCCCACGGCCAACAACGAGGTCGTCAAGGTCATCGAGCAGGAGGGCTGCGAGGCCGTTGTCCCGGGTCTGGTGGACTTCTTCCTCTTTGGCATGACGAGCCCCATGAACATGCGCGGCGAGCTTGGCACCAAGTTCCGCAAGCGCCTCACGCACCAGACGGGCATCAAGGTCATCGAGGCCATGCGCGAGCCCATCAACCGCATGCTCGAGAAGTCCACGCGCTTTGAGCCCTACCCCGACATCTACGAGCTCGCCGCCAAGGCCAAGCAGATTCTGTCTTTGTGCAACACGATGGGCGAGGGCTGGCTGCTCACGGCCGAGATGTGCGACCTCATTGAGACGGGCACGCCCAACATCGTGTGCTGCTCGCCGTTCGCGTGCCTGCCCAACCACGTGGTGGGCAAGTCGGTCATCAAGCGCCTGCGCGAGATGCACCCCGAGAGCAACATCGTGGCCGTGGACTACGACCCGGGCGCCTCGGAGGTCAACCAGCTCAACCGCATCAAGCTCATGATTTCCGTGGCCAAGGAGAACTTCCGCCGTGCCCGCGCGGCCGCAGCCGAGATGGGAGGGGCCGCCGACAACGTGGCAGCCTTCCGCCTCGAGAACCCCGAAGACCCCACGACCCACGTCGTGGCGCCGCTTGCGGGTGCGGACCTTGCCGATGACGCGTGCGAGGGCGGCGTCTGCGCCATGCCCGAGAGCGCGCTGCCCCTCTCGCGCGCCCAGCTCGACCGCATCGGGGCCGCGAAGGCCGCCGCTGCCGAGCGCGCCGCCGCGGCCGAGTCCGAGGCGAGCGGAGACGACGCGGAGTAGCGAGCCGTGGCGGGTCGGCCCGTCCCATTTCTGGCGGGCGTGCGGCCGCGTCCCCGCTACCATAGGAGCCAGAACGTCTGCCCGCCCGGTGCCAGCGTGCCGGGCGGGCCTTTCTCACACGACCCTTCGCACAGGCAAGGACTGATCATGAGCGACAACAACGCAACACCTAAGACCGTCGCCGACGCCCCCAAGCCCCTGTGGGCAGGCCGCTTCTCCGCCGCCCCCACCGGCGAGCTCGAGCGCTTTGGCGCCTCGCTGCCGTTTGACAAGCGCATGTGGCGCCAGGACATCCGCGGCTCCAAGGCCCACGCCGCCATGCTCGCCCACCAGGGCGTCATCTCGCAGCAGGACGCCGACGCCATCCGCGCCGGCCTCGACGGCATCGCCGGCCAGATCGAGCGCGGCGAGTTCGCGTTCGACGTCGACCGCGACGAGGACATCCACATGGCCATCGAACGCGTCCTGACCGAGAACATCGGACCTGCCGGCGGGCGCCTCCACACGGGCCGCTCCCGCAACGACCAGACGGCCGTGGACACGCACCTCATCGCACGCGACCTCGCCGACGAGATCCTTGCCTCGCTCGCCAAGCTCGAGGCCGTGCTGCTTGACCGTGCCCAGGGCGAGTTCGGCGTCGTCATGCCGGGCTACACGCACATGCAGCCCGCCCAGCCGGTGCTGCTGAGCCATCACCTGCTCGCCTACTTCTGGATGTTCAACAGGGACTTCCGCCGCGTGTCCGCCGCGCGCGAGGCCGCGAACGTCTGCCCGCTGGGCGCCGCGGCGCTCGCCGGCACCACTTACCCGCTCGACCGGCACATGACGGCCGAGGCCCTGGGCTTCTCGGGCCCCACGGCCAACTCCATGGACTCCGTGAGCGACCGCGACTACCTTCTCGACCTCATCTACGCCTGCAGCGTGTGCCAGGTGCACCTGTCCCGGCTGTGCGAGGAGCTTGTGTGGTGGAGCTCTGCCGAGTTTGGCTTCGTGGAGATGGATGACGCCCACTCCACCGGTTCCTCGATCATGCCGCAGAAGAAGAACCCCGACTTCGCCGAGCTCGTGCGCGGAAAGTCCGGGCGCGTCGTCGGCGACCTCACGAGCCTGCTCGTCACGGTGAAGGGCACGCCGCTCACCTACGACAAGGACCTCCAGGAGGACAAGGAGCCGCTGTTCGACGCCGCCGACACGGTGCTTGGCTCGCTCATGGCCTGCACGGGCATGCTTGCCACCTGCACGTTCAAGGAGGAGCGCATGCGCGAGGCCTCCCACGAGGGCTACATGGCGGCCACGGACCTGGCTGACTACCTCGTGGGCAAGGGCCTGCCGTTCCGCCAGGCGCATGCCGTGGTGGGCCGCATCGTGGGCGACTGCGTGCGCGAGGGCGTGACGCTCCAGCAGCTCAGCACCGACGAGCTTCGCAGCTACTCCGAGCTGTTCGACGACGACGCCCATGAGGCGCTCGACATCGACAGCATCGTGCGTCGCCGCACCACGTTTGGTGGCACGGGCCACGAGGCCGTGCGCGCCCAGCTCAAGCTGGCGACCGAGGCCCTCGAGGCCGACGAGGCCGCGCTGGGCGAGTAGCCACGGCGCCTTCCGGGCGGCGGGACGTGGCGGCTGCGTGTCGCCTCGCCACCAGCCCCGGTCTCAACGCTGGCCCAGTCATCTCGTCATGAGAAAGGCCCCGTCCCTCGTGCGAGGGACGGGGCCTTGTGCTGCCGCAGGCGCTACTCGGTGGTGCCTGCGTCTCCGCCTGGCGTAGGCGTTGGGTCGGGGGTGGGCTCGGGCTCGGGCGTGGGCGTCGGGGTCGGGGTCGGGGTCGGCGTGGTGCCGCCGTCCCCGCCCGCGGTACCGCCGTCGCCGCCGGTGCCCGTGGTGGTCTGCTCGCTCTCGGTGTTCTCGGCCGCGGCCTCCTCGGTCGTGGCCTCGGTCGTGGTGGCCGTGCCGTCATTTGTGGAGGATGCGGTGTTGGAGAACTTCCAGGTGCTGTTCTCCTTGTAGGTGGGGTTCGCGGCGTTGGCCATGGGCCAGTCCGCGCGCGGGGTGTCGGCGAGCACCGTGTTCACGAAGTAGGCGAAGGCCCTGTTGGACGTCTCGGCTGGGTGCTTGCCGGTGCTGGAGTCCGAGCTCTTGTAGCCCGTCCAGATGGCGACGGACAGCTGCGGGGTGTAGCCGCAGAACCAGAGGTTCTCGGTGTTGTCCGTGGTGCCGGTCTTGCCGGCGACGGGCTGGTTGATCGTGAGCATGGAGTTCATGGCGCTGGCCGTGCCGTTGGTGACGACGCCCTCGAGCACCTCGGTGGCCGCCTTGGCCACGCCCTCGTCGAGCACGCGCGTGGGGCTGTCCTTGTGCTCGTAGACGGTGTTGCCGTTGCGGTCCTCGATCTTGGTGATGGCAACCGGGTCGCGGTGCTCGCCTCCGTTGGCAAGGCATGCGTAGGCCTCGGCCATCTCGAGCGGGGAGGTGAGGTTGGCGCCAAGGATTGTGGAGCCATAGGGCTGAAGGTCAGACGAGACGCCCATGTCCTTGGCGGTCTGGACCACGTTGTCCACGCCCACGGCCATGCCCACCTGGACGTAGCCGGTGTTCGAGGACTTTGCCGTGGCGTCCGCGAGCGAGATCGTACCGTAGGACGTGTTGGCGAAGTTCTGGACCTTCCAGGAGTTCGTGACCTGGATGGGGGAGTTGCAGTTGAGCATGATGTTGGGGTTCATGCCCTGCTTGAGCGCCGTGACGAGCGTGAACATCTTGAAGCTCGAGCCCGTCTGCTTGAACGCGTTGCTCGCGGCGTTCACCTGGGCGCTGTCCGAGTCTGCGTAGAAGTCCTTGCCACCGACCATGGCCTTGATGTAGCCGGTGGTGGGGTCGATGGCCACCAGGGCGCTCTCGAGCTTGGAGTCGCCGGTCTCGTCAAGCATGCGCGTCACGGCGTCCTGCGCGGCGTTCTGGGTGGTGGGGTCGAGCGTCGTGTAGACCTTCAGGCCGCTCTGCACGATCGTGTCCTGGGAGAAGTCGCCCTCGAGCAGGCCCTTGACGTAGTTGGTCCAGAACGGGTAGGTGCCCTGCTGGTCCATGCTCGTGTCGCCGAGGTTGAGCACGAGGTCCTCGGCCTGCGCCGCGTCGTGCTCCTCCTGCGTGATGTCGCCGAGGCGCAGCATGTTGTCAAGCACCTTGTTGCGGCGCTCCTTGGCGGCGTCGGGGTTCTGCGTGGGGTCGTAGTAGGACGGCGAGTTGGGCAGGCCGATGAGCGTGGCGGCCTCGGCGAGCGTGAGCTCGCTCGCGTGCTTGTTGAAGTACGTGAGGCTCGCCGCCTCGATGCCGTAGGCGCCATGGCCGTAGTAGATGGTGTTGAGGTACATGAGCAGGATCTGGTCCTTGGAGTACATCTTCTCCATCTCGACGGCGATGTAGGCCTCGCGCACCTTGCGCCTGATGGTCTTGTCGAACTGCTCGTCGGAGAGCACCGTGTTGCGCACGAGCTGCTGGGTGATGGTCGAGGCACCCTCCGAGCGGCCCGCGAGCTGCGAGAACACGGCGCGGATGATGCCTGCCGGGTCTATGCCGTTGTGGCTGTAGAAGCGCTCGTCCTCGACGTCCACCGTTCCCTTCCACACGTAGGGCGAGACCTCGTCCTGCGAGATGGAGCGGCGATTCTCGAGGTAGAACGTTGCGATGGTGTTGCCGTCCGCATCGTAGACCTCGCTCGGCTCGGCCACGAGGTAGGCGTCGGCCGAGGTGTAGTCGGGCAGGTCCTGCAGCCACGACTCCACGACGGCGCCGAGCGACACGGCAACGGCGATGGCCAGCAGCGCGAGGAAGCCCATGACGCCGGCAAGCGAGAAGCCGATGATGTGCGTCTTGGCGTGGGCGCGAGCGCGTCGGTTGCGAATTCCCATGCAAACCCTCCAATGCGGATACATAGACTGTTCCATTATCCGTCAAAAACCCTCGTGGGATGCGCGCGCGTTGGAGTCAACGCCGCGTCCACATGCCTTGGGGGCGGATCCGGGGCCGCTGACTCCGCCACTCGTGGTAGGCCGACGCGAGAGGGGCGTCCGTGGGCGTTGCGTGGGGCGCGCCAAATATGTCCGGTGCGTGTCATAGACTTGTGCGAGTGCAAAGCGAGGGAGGGGCGCATGGCGTCGGACAGGACGATAACCGAGAGGCGCACGAGCGTGGCGGTGGGTGCGATGGGGGCGGCCGTGCTCGTCGCCGTCCTCGTGCCGCTTCTGCTCATCAGCGCCTACAACCACTCCTACGCAGACGACTGGCACTATGGCGTGTGGGCCCACCTGGCGCTGCAGCAGACGGGCAACGTCGGCGTGGCCATCGTCACGGCCCTTCAGCAGGTGGGGAAGGCCTGGTTCGACTGGCAGGGCACCTACTCGGCGATCTTTCTCATGGCCATCGAGCCGAGCGTGTTCGGTGAGCAGTGCTACGTCATCGCCGCCCCGCTCGTCATGGCCTCGCTCGTGGCGGGGACGCTGTTCTTCTCCCATGTTGTGCTCGTCGAGCTCATGGGTGCGGACCGCGGCTCGTGGATCGGGCTGTCGTGCCTCGTCGTCGCCGTTCAGCTGCTGCTGCAGCCAAGCCCCGTCGAGGGCATCTTCTGGTTCAACAGCGCCGTGTACTACACCACCTATCACGCCGCGGCCCTCGCGCTCGTCGGCTGCGTGCTGCGCGTGTGCGACCCGCGCCGCACGAACCGCCCCGTTGGCGCCATGGTGGCGTCGTGCATGCTCGCGGCGTTCGTCGCCGGGGGCAACTTCGTGACGGCGCTCGTGACCGCCGAGGTCATGGTCGCCGTTCTCGCCGTGCTCATCTACCAGGGCAGGCGCTGCGCCACCGATGTCCTGCCCGCGTTTGCCCTCATGGTGCTCGGGCTTGCGCTGTCGCTTGCCGCGCCGGGCAACGAGGTGCGCCAGCAGACGCAGTTTCCCGACGACGGGCTTGGCGTGGCGCAGACGGTCCTGCAGTCCTCGGTCGCGGCGTTCCAGTATCTCCAGCAGTGGTCGAGCGGCCTGGTGGTGATCCTGGCCGTCGTGAGCGTGCCCATTGCCGTGCGCGCGTGCGAGCGCGCCGCGGCCCGCGGCTGGACGTTCAGGTGGCCTGCGCTCGTCGTGGCCGCCTCCATCGCCCTGTTTGCCACGAGCTTCACGCCCACGTTCTGGGCGCAGGGCTCGGTTGGGCCGGGCCGCGTGCAGAACTGCCGCCTCGACCTGTTCGTTGTGCTCGTGGTCGTCGATGTGTTCTGGGTGTGCGGGTGGCTGGCCGCCAGGCGTCGCGCCGCGGGCATGGGCGCCGCTCGTACGCAGGTCATGAGCGGCGTCGCGCTTGCGTGGGCGATGGCACTCGCCGTCGTGGTCCTCGGGTGCGTCGTGGGGTCCATGGCCGCGGACAAGGACCTGGGCGAGGACCTCTCGAGCGTCTCGGCGGCTCGCTCGCTTGCCTCGGGCCAGGCGGCCGCCTATGACGAGCAGGTGCGGGAGCGCCTTGACTACATCGAGTCCTCGGACGAGGACAGCCTACGCGTTCCCTACTACACCGACGTCCCCCACGTGCTGCTCATGGGAGACATTCGCGACAACATGGACAACTACATCAACTATCGCCTGTGCCAGTGGTATGGCAAGGAGTCCATCGTGGGCTACCATGCCGCGACGGGCATGGGCCTTGGGACGGCGGCCTCCGATGCGTCGTAGCTTGAGGGCCGCCGACCTCGAGCGCGTTGCCGCCGGTCAGACGGGCGTTGGGCGCGCAGGTGGCGGGGGACGCCTCGGCGGGGTCGGCAGGGTAGGTGCGGCCCTCGCGCGCGTGGGGCTTGCGATGAGCGCGTGCTGCCTCGGCGTCGTCGTGCTTGTCGTGTGTCTCTCGACCGTGTGGCTCATGGTCGGCGCCGACGACGGAAACCTCACGCAGAGCATGTCGATTCGCACGTGGCTTGGCGCGGACACGCGCCTGGACCTCGCGCTTGGCCTCGTGGGCGCGATCGTTGTCCTGGCGCTGTGCCGTCTGGCGTGGAACCGTGGCCGCATGCTCGACGGGCCATCCGCGACGTGGGCGCTCGTGGTGGGGACGCTTCTGTTCCAGCTCCTCGTCATCCTTGCGCTGCAGGCGCGCGACACCTACTGGGGAGACTCGTGGATGGTCTCCGACTTTGTGGACGAGGCCCTGGCGGGCGGCGTGACCTCCCTGTTCCGCGGCCCGTATCGCACACTGTTCTACGACGCGCGCCTGTACTTCTCGTGCTATCCGTTCCAGGCGACGTTCTTCTGGCTTCTCTACGGCTTGCGCCTCGTCTTTGGCGACCTCGCGTTCATGGCGTTCCAGGTGCTGTCCGCGCTTTCGACGTCGCTGGGCGTCTGGGCGCTCATGTCGCTCGTGGGAAGCCTCACGAGCTCTGCCGGTGCCCGCCGCGTGGCGTGGGTGCTCGTTGCCCTGTGCCTGCCCATGTACTGGCTGTCGACGTTTCTGTACGGAAACGCCATGGGCTGCGGTCTTGCGCTGGCGTTTCTCGCGATGCAGGCGCGGGCGATGGGCGAGCGCGGGCGCGCTGCCGCCGGGTGGTGCGCCGGCTCGCTCGTGCCGCTTGCGCTGGCGCTGTGCGTGAAGGCGACGTTCGTGCTGTTTGCGATCGGGGCCGTTCTCGCGTGGCTCGTCGTGGCGCTGTGCCGCGGGCGGGCGTGGGGGCTCGTGGGCTGCGTTGCCGTCGTGGCGTGCGCGCACGCGCTGTCGGGCCTGCCGTTCTCGGCGCTGCGGGCGGCCTCGGGCGGCTATGAGTTTGGCGAGCCGCTCACCACGCTCAACCACATCGAGCTCGGGCTGCGCATGGGCGCGGGCGAGTTCTACGTGAGCGTTGACGGGGGCGTCTACGAGTACGCGCCCGGCGGCTGGTCCAACCACGCCAACGCCGTGTGGCAGGCCTCGGGCGAGAACGCCGACGTGCAGAACGAGGTTGCCACCCACGAGCTTGCCGCCGACGTGCTCGGCTTTGCGAGCCACCCGCTCTCTGCGGCGCGCTTCTTTGCCGTGAAGCTCGCGACCGAGTGGGCCGACCCAACCTACCAGTCCCTGTACTACCTGTCCATGTGTGGCAACGCCGCCGGCGCGCGCGTGAACCCCGCCGACGAGTCCGCGTCGCTGGGCATCGCGTGCGCGAGGCTCACGAACCTGCTCGACGGCTATCAGACCGTGACGTTTGCCGCCGCGCTTGGCCTTCTCGTGCTTGCGTGCCGGCGATGGGGGAGCGGCCAGGACGGGCCGGCGCCGCTCGAGGTACGCGCGTCTCGCGCGACCGCGCTGCTTCTCGCGGCCGTGTTCTTCACGGGCTTTGGGTGCTACCTGCTGTGGGAGGCAAAGGCCGTCTACGTCCTGCCGTTTGCCATTGCGGTCATTCCGCTTGCCTCGGCGGGCCTTTCCGCAGCGTTGCGCTACACTAACCGTTTGTTCCCGCACCGTCGGGAGGCTCGTAAACCAAGCACCGCCCGCGGTCGCGAGCGAGGGTGCTAGCCGCATATTGGAGGAACCGTGCTCTCAGTCGACGAACAGATGAAGGTCATCGCCTCTGGCGCCGCCCAGATCGTGCCCGAGGCCGAGCTTCGCAAGAAGCTCGAGCGTGGCGTGCCGCTCAACATCAAGCTTGGCGTTGATCCCACCAGCCCCGACCTGCACCTCGGCCACGCCGTGCCCCTGCGCAAGATGCGCCAGTTCCAGGACCTCGGCCACCAGGTGACGCTCATCATCGGCAACGGCACCGCCCTCATCGGCGACCCGTCCGGCAAGAACTCCACGCGCCCGCAGCTCTCGCAGGAGCAGATCGAGGCCAACGCGGAGACCTACGTCAGCCAGGCCATGAAGATCCTCGACCCCGAGAAGACCAACGTCGTGCACAACGGAGACTGGATCCTCTCGCTCGACCTCAAGGGCATGCTCGAGCTCTGCAGCAAGTTTACGGTGGCTCGCATCCTGGAGCGCGACGACTTCACGAAGCGCTACCAGTCGCAGACGCCCATCGCGCTGCACGAGTTCCTCTACCCCGTCATGCAGGCGTACGACTCCGTCCAGATCAAGGCGGACGTCGAGATGGGCGGCACCGACCAGCTGTTCAACCTGCTTGCCGGCCGCGAGCTCATGGAGAAGATGGGCATGGAGCCGCAGATCGCGCTCACGATGCCGCTGCTCGAGGGTACGGATGGCGTCCGCAAGATGTCGAAGAGCTATGGCAACTACGTGGGCCTCACCGACGAGCCCGCCGACATGTACGGCAAGCTCATGAGCATTCCCGACACCATGATCGGCAAGTACTACCGCCTTGCGAGCACCCTGTCGGTCGATGAGGTCGACAAGATCGATGCCGCGCTCGCCGACGGCTCCGCCGACCCCTACGAGCTCAAGCGCGCCCTGGCCGCCAACATCTGCGACCTGTACCACGGTGCCGGCGCGGGCGAGGAGGCTGCTGCCGAGTTCACGCGCGTGCACTCCAAGCGCGAGATGCCCGAGCAGATCGACGAGGTCTCCGTCGAGGTTGAGGTTGGCGACGACGGGCTCGTCTACCTGCCGCGCGTGCTTGTTGCCGCTGGTCTCTCCAGCTCCGCGAGCCAGGCTCGCCGCGACATCGACGGCGGCGGCGTGCGCATCGACGGCGAGGCCCTGCCGGCCAAGAGCTACAACGTCGACCCTGCCCTCGTGAAGAAGGGCGCCATCCTCCAGGTGGGCAAGCGCCACTTCGCCCGTCTCGCGTAGGGGTTGCTTCACTCGTTATCTCTCTGGCGTCCCGTGGGCCTCGTGCTCGCGGGACGCTTTTTGTTGGGCCTGCTAGCTGTCATTTTGCTGGTTATCAACATGGGCTTTGGACGATTGTGCGCCAAACCTGGCAAATCCTGTTGGATTTCTGCAAGGTTTGCGTTTGACGGTGCGGGACTTTCCCGCGAGTCTCCCGGCGCCAGCGGTGCGGGCGCGCTAGCCTTCCCACATGGACATCTGCCTGTGCGACATATCGGCGCTTGAGCACGTCCGCTCGAGCGGTACGCTCCTTCCGGAGCTGCTCGACCGTCCGCGCGCGTCGCGGCTTGAGGGTTGCGGCGTGCCCGGCGGCGTTGAGCTGGACGACCTCGTGGTGGGGCTTGGCCTGCGCACGAGGCCCGTTCACCTTCTGGTGCCGGACGGTGTCTCGACGCACGGGCGTCCCGGCGTGGCGCGTCACCGCCGACGTGCCGCTCTGCCCAGGGGATCGCTCATCCGCGTTGCGCCCAACGTGCTCGTGACGGGTCCCGAGCTTACGCTCTGCCAGCTTGCCGTTCGCGGCGACTATGACCTCGTGGACGTGGCGAAGCTTGCCTTCGAGCTGTGCGGGACCTATCTGCTTGACCAAGACCCCAACTCCTGGCAGGGTTTCGTCAACAACGAGGTCTCGGCCACGACGGTGAGCCGCATCGGTGCGGCTGCTCGCTCGCTCAAGGGCTCGAAGGGCGTTGCGAGAATCAATTCGATGCTTCCCTACGTGCTTGACTCGTCTCACTCGCCCATGGAGACGGCGCTTGCGATGCTTCTCGTACTTCCTCAAAAGCTTGGCGGCATCGGGCTCAAGGGAGCCCGCATGAACTATGCGATATCTGGTACAAACCGGCTCATGGACCTGGCGTTTCCCGGAGATAGGGTTGGCCTTGAGTACAAGGGAAAACAGTATCATGCAATAGAACAGAGCGGCCGTGATGATCGTCGCCAGAACGAGATTGCCGGCCGTGGCTGGACGATTCTCAACGTTTGGCACGAGGACCTGTGCGATGACAACCTATTTGCTCTTCTTGAGGACTCGCTTCTCAGGGCCCTTGGCCATCGCTTCAGGCCGTCTGCTGCGTTCTACGAGCGGCAGAGGCTATTGCGCTCTCGATTGGTACCCGGATTGCGCTCCTTTTCATAGCGTCTGAGAAGTTCCGGATCGTCTTTTTGTCACAAAAACAATCATGTGTGCGCTGAGGTGGCGTCGCAGGACAGATCTTTGGCCAAATGGTGGCAATTAAGCTATCCCTAAATTTAATAACAAGCCTTTGCTGGGTGGAATGGTGGTCCTTGGCTTGCAAAAGCGTGGCTATATCGCACACATGATTGGTTTTGTGACAATTGGCGTTGGCTGAACGGTCCAGTACGTCTGCACCGTCGCACCTTGCTGCGCTATTGTTATCGGGTTACATCGGCAGATGGAGGACTTGATGACGATGGAGCTTCTGGCGCCGGCCGGCGGCGAGGAGCCGTTCCGTGCGGCGCTGGCCGCAGGGGCGGATGCCATTTACTGCGGCGTGGGCAACGACTTCAATGCTCGTCGCGGTGCGAACAACTTTACCTATGACGCCTTCGAGCGCGCGTGCCGTGCCGCGCACCTCGCGGGCACGCGCGTGTACGTGACCATCAACGTCGTCGTTCGCGACGAGGAGATGGACCGGGCGCTCGCGCTCGTGCGCTCGGCGGCGCTTCGTGGCGCCGATGCGTTCATCATCCAGGACTGGGGCCTGTTCGAGGCCATCCGGCGCACGTGGCCCGAGCTTGAGCTGCACGTCTCGACCCAGGCGAACGTCCACGACGCCCGCGGCGTGCGCTGGGCGCGCGAGCGCGGGGCGCACCGCGTGACGCTGTCGCGTGAGCTGTCGCTCGCCGAGATCGGGCACATCGCCAAGGAGGGCGTCGAGCTCGAGGTCTTTGGCCATGGCGCCCTGTGCTACTGCTACTCGGGCGTGTGCCTGATGTCGAGCATGGTCGGTGGCCGCAGCGCCAACCGCGGCCTGTGCGCCCAGCCGTGCCGCCTGCTCTACGACCTCGTTGACGAGAACGGCCGCAGCGTCTCTGCCCCGGGCCGCACGCGTCCGCTGTGTCCCAAGGACGCCTGCACCGCCTCCGACGTGTCCGCGCTCATGGCAGCCGGCGTGGGCTCTCTCAAGGTCGAGGGCCGCATGAAGGCGCCCGACTACGTGTGGAGCGTCGTTGGCGCCTACCGCGAGCAGATCGACTCCGTGCTGGCGCACCCCGAGGTATCCTCGGCCGAGCTTGGCTCAACGCCGGTGCCCGCCGAGGTCGCACGCCGCCTCAAGCGCGCCTTCAACCGCGACTTCACCGACGCCTACCTGCGCGGAAGCGCCGATGACGAGATGATGAGCTACGAGCGCTCCAACAACCGCGGCGAGCTCGTGGGCGAGGTCCTCTCGAGCTCGGGCGGCCAGGTCCAGCGGCGTGACGGCAAGGGCAACCTCCACAAGGACCCGCGCCAGGACAAGCGCAGTGCGCGCTGCACCGTCACCGTTCGCGTGGACGAGCCCGTGGGCGCCGGAGACCTGCTCGAGCTGCGCCCCGTCGACAACCCGGACGCCTTCCTCACCGCGACCGTTCCCGTCTACGTCCCCGCCGGCGGTACCATCGAGTGCCGCGTTGCCCGCCCCATGCCCAAGGGCTGTCCCGTGCGCGTCATCCGCAGCAAGGCCGCCCACGACGGCAGCGCCGCCGCGCTCGCGCGCGAGGTCTGCCGCCGCCGCAAGGTCGACGTCCGCATCGTCGCGCGGACGGGGGAGCCGTTTACCGTGGAGCTTGCCTGCGTCGACGGTCCAGCGCTGCCGGACGGCTCGATGCCCCGAGCCCAGGCGAGCGGCTTTGTCGTCGAGCCCGCGCGAACGAAGGCCGTGAGCGCCGAGGACCTCGTGGAGCATGTGGGCCGCATGGGCTCCACGCCCTTTGAGCCGCGCGGCTTCGACGTGGAGCTCGATGAGGGCTGTGGCATGGGCTTCTCGGCCGTCCACAAGGTGCGCGCCGCCGCGTGCGAGGCGCTCGAGCGGGCCATCCTGGCGCCGTATGCCGAACGAGCTGCCGCGCTTGCCCCCGTGCCGCGGGAGTCCTCGGCGCGCATCGCCTCGTCTCTCGTGGCCGCGCCGGCGTCCAGGCCGTGTCCGCCCCGCTCGGCCGAGGTGTGCGTCGTCGCGCCGACGCCCGAGGTCGCCGAGGCCGCCATCGCGGCCGGCGCCACGCGCGTCTACGCCCAGACGGACGACCTCTCCACGCTCGACGGCTGGCCGGCCGGTACCGTTCCCATCCTGGACGAGGTGTGCCGCGAGCCGGACCACGAGCGCCTTGACCGCTGGGTCGAGGCCGGCGCTCCGATGGCCGTCGGCAACGTCTCCGAACTCGCGCTTGCCGCCGAGCTCGGTGCGCTGGCCGAGGTGCGCGGCTGCATCCCCGTCCACAACGAGGCGTGCCTCGCCGTGCTCGAGTCTGCCGGCGCCGCGGGGGTGTGGCTGTCGCCCGAGCTCACGCTCGAGGAGGTCTGCCACCTGGCGTCGCGTGCAACCGTTGCTGTAGGCCTCGTCGTCTCCGGCAGGCCGCGCGTCATGACGAGCGAGCATTGCGTGCTCAAGGTCGCCGACGCCTGCGTCCACGACTGCGCCCGCTGCGGGCTGCGTCGCCGTCGCCTGTCGCTGCGCGACCGCGATGGTCGCCTGCTGCCCGTGCGCACGGACCTGCGCGCCCGCTCGCGCATCTACGACGCCGTGCCGCTCGACCTGACGCCGCAGGTGGGGGAGCTCATGTCCGCCGGCGTATCCCGCCTGGCCGTTGACGCGACGCTGCTGGACGCCTCCGAGGCGTCGGCTGCCGTCGAGCGCCTCGTGCGTGCGATTGCGGCGGTGGCCGCCGGCCGCAAGCCGGCCGAGCGCGAGCGCCACGCCTCGAGCGGTCACCTCTTCTGGGGAATCGGGTAGCATCAAGACTGCGCGGCCGCGCGCTCGGCCGCCCGCGCCGCCGCTCGCGGCCGAACGAACATGACGAGACACCCGGCCGCGCGCCGGGGAGAGGGGATAGACATGGCAGACGCCGAGAACACCACCGCGCCCGAGGCCAAGGCCGAGGACAGCAAGACCGCCAAGATCGACCACCGCCTGCTCGAGGACGTGCTCGACGCCATCCGCCCGAGCTTCCAGGCGGACGGCGGAGACGTCGAGCTCATCGGCGTCGACGACGAGACGGGCGTCGTGACCATCGAGATGACGGGGGCCTGCGCCGCCTGCATGTTCGCCTCCTCCGACATCTCCGAGGGGATCGACACCATCATCAAGGAGCATGTCCCCGGCGTCACCGCGGTGCGCCCGGTAATGTACTAGCTGCAGACTCTTGGGCGCCCAGGCGCCCGGACGGGAGGGACCATGGCGGTAGACGTAGAGCTTCTCAGGGTCGTGCTCGATGCCGTGCGCCCGAGCCTTCAGGCCGACGGCGGCGACTGCGAGCTCGTGGGCGTTGACGAGGATGGCGTCGTGTCGCTCGAGCTCACGGGTGCGTGCGCCGGCTGCTCGCTTTCCGACGTGACGCTGTCGCAGGGCATCGAGCGCGTCCTCAAGGACAACGTCCCGGGCGTCACGCGCGTCAAGGCGGTGATGTAGATGGTGCTGTCCGACCGCGACATCAAGCTCGAGCTCGCGCAGGGCCGCATCGTCATCGAGCCGCTCGACCTGGCAGACGTCCAGCCGGCCTCGGTGGACGTTCGCCTGGGCTCGAGCTTTAGGATCTTCCGCAACTCCACGCACACGTTCATCGACCCCACGACCGACCAGCCCGAGCTCACGGAGCCCATCGAGGTGCCCGAGGGCGGCCAGTTCGTCTTGCACCCGGGCCAGTTCGTGCTCGGGACCACGCTCGAGCGCATCGCCGTGCCCGACGACATCCTCGGCAAGCTCGAGGGCAAGTCCACGCTCGGCCGTCTCGGCCTCATGATCCACTCCACGGCCGGCTACGTCGACCCGGGCTGGGACGGCGAGATCACCCTCGAGCTCTCCAACGTCGCCACGCTGCCCATCGTTTTGCATCCGGGCATGCGCATCGGCCAGATGTCGTTCGAGCGCATGTCGAGCCCGGCCGAGCGACCGTACGGCTCGGCGGGTCTCGGCAGTCACTACCAGGGCCAGCGCGGCGCCGCGGCGGCCCACACCCTCACGCGCTAGCCCAGGACCCGTCCTTGCGACGGGTCCCATCATGTGCCGCCTCGCAATCGTCGCAGACGCCCACGTGGCCGCGTCGCGGCAGGAAGGGTACGAGATGCTCAACGAGCTCTACCACAGCCTCAATCCCATCGCCTTCACCCTGGGCCCGCTGCAGGTCCACTGGTATGCCCTCGCCTATCTCGCCGGCTTCGTGCTCGCGGGCGTCGTGGCGTACCGCGTGGCCAGGCGCTGGGGCCTTGACCTTTCCGCCGAGGACGTCACGAACGTCGTCGTGGGCATCGCCTGGGGCATCATCATCGGCGCCCGGCTGTTCTACGTCGTCTTCTATGGTGATGGCTATTACCTCGCGAACCCTCTCAAGGTCTTTGCGCTCGGCGAGGGCGGCATGAGCTTTCACGGTGGCCTCGTGGGCGCCGTCGTGGGCGGGGCCATCATGTGCCGCGCCTGCCACATCTCCATCGCGACCTTCTGCGACCTGGGCGTCATCGGCGCCCCGCTCGGCCTGTTCTTTGGCCGCTGCGCCAACTTCGTGAACGGCGAGCTGTGGGGCAAGCCCACGAGCCTTCCGTGGGGCGTGGTGTTCGAGACGGGCGGCGGCGTGGCGCGTCACCCCAGCCAGCTGTACGAGGCCGTGCTCGAGGGCCTCGTCATCTTTGCCGTGCTGCTGTGGATGAGCCGCAGGCGCCCGGCGCGTCCGCAAGGCACGTTCATGGGGACGTTTCTCGTGCTCTACGGCGTGTTCCGGTTCCTCATCGAGTTCGTGCGCGTGCCAGACGCCCAGCTCGGCTACCTGCTTGGCCCCATCACGATGGGCCAGCTGCTGAGCGCGCCGCTCGTCGTGGCCGGCATCGTGGTGATCGTCGTGGCGCATCGTGCCCAGCGCCCGCAGGTGGGCCACGTGGCGTAGCCGCCCGCGAGGCGTCCCAAAAGTCTCTGACGCCTTTGGGAGACCTTTGTGCGTGCGCCATGCGAGAAAAGGGCTAATATAAGCAAGTTGCGTGCATGTGTCGCTTTGGCGTATGCTCACGCAGTCTAGCTAGAGGTCTTGCGCGTCGGCCATAGGGACGGGCGCGCTGCGGCAAGTAAGGAGACGTGCATGTCCGGACACTCCAAGTGGGCAACCACCAAGCATCGTAAGGGCGCGCAGGACGCCAAGCGCTCTGCCCTGTTCTCGAAGCTCTCTCGTAACATCACCGTTGCTGCCAAGCTCGGCGGCGACCCGCTTCCCGAGAACAACGCCTCGCTCGCCGCGGCCGTGGCCAAGGCCCGCATGTCCTCCATGCCCAAGGACCGCATCAAGGCCGCCATCGACAAGGCCTTTGGCGCCGGTGCCGATGCCGCCGTCTACTCCGAGGTCACCTACGAGGGCTATGGTCCCGCCGGCGTCGCCGTCTACGTCGACTGCCTGACGGACAACAAGAACCGCACCGCGGCCGACGTCCGCTCCGCCTTCACGCACTCTGGCGGCTCGCTGGGCACCACGGGCTCCGTGGCCTTCCAGTTCGAGCGCAAGGGCTCCATCGCTGTCGACAAGGTCATCAAGTCCGACGACAAGAAGGTCGCCGACAAGGAGAACGCCGTCGACGAGGACGAGTTCATGATGGCCGTCGCCGAGGCTGGCGGAGACGACTACGAGGACGCCGGCGAGGAGTGGGTCGTCTGGACGGCCTACGACAAGATGCAGGAGGTCCAGAAGGGTCTCGAGTCCCAGGGCATCGAGGTCAAGGGCTCCGAGCTCACCATGGTCCCCACCACCCCGACGCAGGTCTCCGTCGCTGACGCCAAGAAGGTCCAGCGCCTCGTCGACCGCCTCGAGGAGCTCGAGGACGTGCAGAACGTCTACCACACCATGGAGATGACCGACGAGGTCGTCGCCGCTCTGGAGGAGGACGAGTAGGGCAGTCGCCCCTCGCGCGCGTCGCGGTCCTACCCGACGCGGCTCCAGGCAAACCCGCTGCCGGACAGTTCGTGTCCGATATTCGGGGTATCCTAGTGCTAACGCGCCCTGGTCGTCAGGCCGGGGCGCTTTTCTATCCGAGGGAAGAGGTCTCATGGGCGGTCTCAGACGCTTCATCCTGTTCGTGTTCTCGCTCGCGGGCATCGCGTGCCTCGCGGCGCTCGCGCTGCCGTGGTTTGGCCTGTTCCCCGATGAGATCGCGATGCTCGAGGGCCTTGACTGGTACGTCACGGCTGTCGAGGTCTGCCTCGCGATGACGGCTGCCTGGCTCGCCTTCGAGCTATTGCGCTCGCTCTTCTCGCGCAAGCGCCGTGACGCCATCTCGGTCATGGACGTGGACGGCGGCGCCATCACCGTCACGAAGAGCGCCGTCGCCTCCCAAGCCGCCCACATCGTCGAGGCGCTCGGCGTGGGCGAGGCGCGCAGCGTGGACGTCTCGGCCTCGCGCTCGGGGCAGGTCCGCGTGGACGTCAAGGTGACGCCGTTCGAGTCCATCGACGTCACGGACGAGGCGCCCACGCTTCACGAGGGCCTCGTCGCGGGGCTCTCGGCCATGGTGGGCGAGCACCTCGGTGCCGTGAACGTCGAGTTCCTCGAGCCCCAGCACGCCAGCTCGCTTGTTGTGCTCGACGAGCAGGACGAGGACGACGAGGCGGACGCCGGTGAGGAACCTGCGGCCAGCTTCGATGACACGGGTGACATCACGATCCCGATGAACGTCGAGAGGGAGGCGTGATTCCCATGGCAAACGAGAAGGTCCAGGCTCGCATAGAGCCGGCTCCCCGCCCGGCAGCCGCGCCCGAGCCCGAGCCCGCGCCCACGCCGCGGCCTGACGCGCAGGCTGTCGCCGCTGCCCCCTCGGAGGTCACCGCCCGGGAGGAGGCGCCGCAGCCGGGAGCGTGGACGCGCCTTTCGACATGGCTCGCCACGACGTTCCCGCATAGCCGTAACGCGGTTCTCGGCGGCATCTGCGGCCTTGTGGTGGCGCTGCTGCTGTTCTCGGTCGGCCTGCTCAAGACGCTCGTCATAGCGCTGCTCGTCACGATCGGCGTGGCGTGCGGCCAGTACGCAGACGGAGACCCCAAGCTCGTGAACCTCGTTCGCGAGCTCATGAAGCGCCGCTAGCCACCTCGGCGGGCGAGCGCGTGCAAGATTAGGTATGAGACCCACCCCGCGAGGATTGGAGTCAGCATGAGCACGAAGGAAACCACGCAGGAAGAGACCGTCGACCAGACGCCTGGCGCCGAGCCTGCCGAGGACTCCACGGGCGTCCTCGCAACGAACGACTCCGGCGACCTCATGTATTCGGACGCCGACGAGGACCTCGACAGCGAGGACTCGCTCACGTTCTCCAACGGCGTCATCGAGAAGATCGTCGCCATCTCCGTCCGTGACGTCCCGGGCGTCCTCGGCATGAAGGGCGGCTTCATCAACCGCGTCCAGGAGACGTTTGGCGCCTCTGACCCCACGAAGGGCGTGTCCGTCGAGGTCATGCCTGACAGCTCCGTGCGCGTGAACATTTCCGTGCTCATCGAGTACGGCGCCTATGCCCCGCAGGTGTTCGAGGACGTCAAGAAGGTCGTCGTGAAGCAGGTCGCCGGCATGACGGGCCTTGAGGTGGGTGGCGTCAACCTGCGCATCGAGGACGTCCTCACGCCCGAGGAGTACGAGCGCATGCAGGGCGCCCACGAGGACGACGAAGCCGAGCCGGAGGAGTAGCGCGTGAGCCTGAGAAGCTCCATAGCGCGGGGTGCCGGCCGCCTCACGGCCGGCCTGCTGCACGCGGCGGGCCGCTCGGCCTCGCAGCTGCCGGGCCGCGTGGCCCTCGCGATCGATCCCGCCGCCATCGCGGACCTGGCGCCCAAGCTCGTCCACGGCTCAATCGTCGTGTGCGGCACGAACGGCAAGACGACGACGAACAACGTGCTCGCGAGTGCCGTCGAGGCTGCCGGCGCGCGCGTGCTGTGCAATCGCGCCGGCGCCAACATGGCCCCCGGCGTGGCGGCGGCGCTTTTGCCGGGCTCCTCCGCGGACTGGGCCGTCATCGAGGCCGACGAGCTGTCCACCATCAACATCCTGCCCGAGCTGCGCCCGCGCTACCTCGTGCTGCTCAACCTCTTCCGCGACCAGCTCGACCGTGCCGGCGAGATAGACCGCGTGCAGGACGTCATCGCGAGCGCGCTCGCCGCAAGCCCCGAGACCACGCTCGTGGCCTGTGGCGACGACCCGCTCGTCATGGGCGTGGCGTACCGTGCGCGCAGGGTTGGCACGCGGGTGCTCACGTTTGGCATCGGCGAGGACCTCCACCTGCCGGCCGACCGCGTGCCCGAGGCGCGCTTCTGCCAGGTGTGCGGCGCCGAGCTTGCCTACGACTATCGCGCCTATGCCCAGCTGGGCGCCTTCCGCTGCCCCAAGGGGGACTTCTGCCGCCCCGCGCTGGACTGGCAGGCCACGGGCGTCGAGGTGGGGCGCACGGGCGTGAGCTTCACCGTGAGCGGCACGGACCTGCCTGAGCCCGTGCGCATCAGCGCGAGCTTTGGCGGCGTGTACATGGTCTACAACCTCATGGCCGCGTTCGTGGGCGCGCACCTCGCCGGCGTGGATGCCCAGACGTTCCAGCGCACGGTGGACGGCTACCACCCCGAGAATGGCCGTCTGCAGCGCTTCCGCGTGGACGGTCGCGAGGTCGTCCTCAACCTCGCCAAGAACCCCACGGGCTTCAACCAGAACATCTCGCTCATGCTCGCGGACGACCGCAAGAAGGCGGCGTTTTTCGTCATCAACGACGACTACAACGATGGCAAGGACATCTCCTGGATCTGGGACGTGGACTTCGAGCGCCTTGCCGTGGGCGCGCCCAAGCGTGGCGGCGTGGTCGAGGAGGGCGACCTTGCGGTCGTCGCCGGCGGGCACCGCGCCCATGACGTGCGCGTGCGCATGAAGTACGCGGGCATCACGGCGCCGGTCGCCCACACCGTGCGCGAGGCGCTCGATGCCGTGGCTGGCCTTCCGCTCGACGAGCCTCTGTACGTGCTGACGAACTACTCGGCGCTGTGGCCGGCCAAGGCCGAGCTCGAGAAGATGGGGGAGCGCCTGTGAGCGAGAGGACCCTGCGCATCGCGCATCTCTACCCTGAGCTGCTGAACCTCTACGGAGACGGCGGCAACATCCTCGTGCTGAGGAAGCGCCTGGAGTGGCGCGGCATCGGCTGCGAGGTCCGGGAGGTCCACATCGATGACCGCCCGAGCTTCTCGGACGTGGACATCGTCTTCATCGGCGGTGGCTCGGACCGCGAGCAGCGCATCGTGTGCGAGCACCTGCTTGCCGAGCGCTCTGAGCTCGCGGCCTACGTCGAGGATGGCGGCGTGCTTGCGGCCGTCTGCGGCGGCTACCAGCTGCTCGGCCACTCCTACCTCATGGGAGACGAGAAGGTCGAGGGCCTCTCGCTCGTTGACCTGTATACGGATCGCGGCAGCCCTCGCCTTATCGGAAACATCGCCATCGAGAGCCGCATCTCGGCACAACCCATCGTGGGCTATGAGAATCACGGCGGCCGCACGCACCTGGGAGAGGGCGTAGAGCCGCTTGGGCGCGTCGTCCATGGCCACGGCAACGACGGCGAGAGCGGCTACGAGGGCTGCCTGTACAAAAACATCGTGGGCACCTACATCCATGGGCCGCTGCTGCCCAAGAATCCCGGCGTGGCCGACTATCTCATTGGGCGCGCGCTCGAGCGCCGCTATGGCGACGCCGTGCTCGAGCCGCTCGATGACGCGTTTGAGCTCGCGGCCAACGACACCATGTACCAGCGCCTCGTCTCGGGCGAGGAGAAGGAGTAGCCACTTCTCGCCCAGGCGAGTCTCGCCGCGTTGTCGCTTGCGAGTTGCCTGATCCGAGGGGTCCGTATTCAGGCTTGCTGCGATTTATGAAAAACCCAACTGGGGGACTATACTTTTACGTTTGGTTAGTTCATTCATGCGTCGAGAGGCCCCCATGTCTCGTTGGAACAGGAACAGGCTTTGCACGGCGGCCCGCAGGGGTGCCGTCGCTGCCATGGCGCTCACGCTGGGTCTGGCGCCCGTGCCCTACATCACGCGCGAGGCCATCGCGCTTGCCTCGGCCGATGCCAGCGTCCTAAGCTGGGACGCCACCTTTGACGGCTCGAGCTACGTCTTCACCATCGACTTTGCCAACGACGTCTACAGCGGCAACCACTACCTGGCCGTCTCCTACGACGACGGCACCCAGGGCAACGCCAACTCGCTGCAGCTCACCTGGGACTGCTCGGAGGTCAAGGGCGGCTACTACCAGGACATCCCCGGCGCCTCGACCTCAATCTCGGGCAACACGGTCACGGTGGGCGTCCCCGCGAGCTACTTTGGGGGCAAGTCGTTCACCGTCACGTACTGCGGCTCCTCGATCACGAGCGCACAGATGGGCGGCGCCTCCGTCGCGCCTGATACGCCCACCACGCCAGACGAGCCCGAGACGCCCGCCACGCCCAGCGAGCCCGCCACGCCCGAGACGCCCGCCACGCCAGGCGAGCCCGAGACGGGCGGTTCCGCAGACACCCCCACCGGCGCCTACGCGGGCATTGCCATCGACGGCGACTTCTCAGACTGGGACGCCGTGGCCAAGGCCGATACGGACGCCACGGTGGGCTGGGGCCACGTCAACAGGATGGCCATGGTCTGGGACGGCGACTGGGTCTACCTCTACCTGGAGTCCGTGGACAGCAATCCCGTCTCCATGACGGGCGCTGGTCCCTCTGGCAATGGCAAGTTCGCCATCACCACAGACCTTGGCAACCAGACGCTCGTTGACCTCTGCCAGGCCCCCAACCGCGTCCTGGGCATCGACGGTGCCACCATCGCAGCCAACAGCACCACCTGGGGCCAGCCGCCCTATAGGTGGGAGGTCGCCATCCCGGCCTCGGCCCTTGGCCCCTACTCCAAGACGATCAGCTTTGGCCTGTACCGGCAGGACGCCGCCATCAAAGACGTCGCGAACCTGCGCGCCTCGGGGGACGAGGACCACACCTTCTCCGGCATCACCTACGACGGCTCCTACGACGACTGGACCTACTACCCCCACACGACGATCCAGTACGCCGGCTCCGGCACGGGCGAGACGGTCGTGGACGCGCGTGGCGCCCTGTACGCGGACGCAGACAAGCTCTACGGCCACGTGGTGACCTCCATGCCCGCGCACCTCTCCGAGGCGGGCGGCGAGTTCGCGAGCGCCGTCTCGCTCAAGCTCAACGACGACGAGAACCTCATGCTCACGCCGCGCTTCGTGGCGGTGGACGCCAACGGCAACATCGACTGGAACCCACAGACCTCCGGCCTTGCCGCCGGCACCTACGAGTTCTACCTCGCCTCCACCACCACGAACGGCACCTCCGCCAACATCAACGACCTCAAGGACGACGACGTCATCTACGGCCACGCCATGGTGACCATCGGCGCCGACAAGGACGAGATGGAGTACGTCATCGACATCCCCACGCTCGCGGCGCACCTGCATGCCGGTGGCGGCCAGGACAAGGCCGAGACGTCCATCGATCCCAGCAGCATCACGAAGTTCTCGGCGCAGTACGGGCGCATCGGCCAGGAGTGGGTCACCACGGCCGGCACGTCCACGGCGCCCGTCCTGGGCGTGGGCCTGTGCCTGGCAGCGGTGGGCGGCACCTATGCGTACCGCCGTCGCGGCTCCCGTCGCTAGCGGGAGGTGCGCATGCCCTACGCAATAGGTGCGGCGGCGGCCCTCGTCTGGCTCTACGTCCTGCGCGTGCTCTCGCGCGCCGAGCTTGCCTTCTGGCGCTTTGCCGTGGGGTCGCTTGGGCTGTTCGTGCTGCTCATGATATTCGTGCGCCCCTGGGCCACCGAGCCGCTCGCCCAGGCGGTGGCGGCCATCTCTGGTGTGTTTGGCTCCGTCACGCACACGTTCGAGGCGTTCTTCCGCTACGGCGTGATCTTCGTTGACTCCGCCGCCGGCTCCATCACGCTTAAGATCGACTTCGAGTGCTCCGGCATCGTGGAGATCATGGCGTTCGTCTCGCTGCTGTCGTTCTTCCGGGTCTATAACAGAAGCGAGCGCGTGCTCGTGGGAATCGCCGGCACGCTGTTCATCCTGCTTGCCAACGCCATCCGCATCGTCGTGATCTGCGAGCTCATCCACTTCATGGGGCCTGGCGTCTACTACGTGGCCCACTCGCTTGTGGGGCGCCTCGTGTTCTACGCGCTCACCGTGTGGCTGTACTTCTACGTGTTCACCAAGCCGCAGGTCGTGCGCATGAGAGTTGGGCGCTTTGCCTATGAGCGCGGTGAGTAGCTTGCTTGCGAACATCGCCTCTAGCTTCGTCTTCTGGGCCGCGTGGATCGTCATCCCGCTCATCATGGAGATCGTGCCGGCGCTGGGCAGCGTGGGCCTGCTCGTGCGTCGCCGCATCCGCGACCGCGAGCTGCCGCCCGAGCCCGCCCTCTGGCCAGACGTCACGGTCATCGTGCCGGTCTACAACTCCGCCGACACGCTCGAGGCGTGCGTGGACTCCATCGCGGGCGGCACGTACCCCGCCAAGCGCATCAACGTCTACCTCGTGAACAACGCGAGCCCCGACAACTCCTTTGAGGTGTTCGCGCGCGCCCAGGCGGCCCACCCCGAGCTCGCCATGCAGTGGCTCGACGCCGCGCAGGGCAAGTCCAACGCGCTCAACCTCGCCCTGTACAACAGCCAGGGAAAGTACATCGTCCACGTGGACTCCGACGGCGTGCTCGAGCCCCATGCCCTGGCCAACCTCGTGCGTCGCTTCGAGGCAGACCCCACCGTCAATGTGGCCACGGGTGCCATCATGGTGGAGCCGAGCCTGGTGGAGGCCTACAGGCCCGGCCCCGCGCGCCTGCTGCGGCGCCTCGAGTTCATGGAGTACGCCCAGGCGTTTCTCGCCGGGCGCAACTACGCCAGCGAGGTCGACCGCGTCTACACGCTCTCCGGCGCGTTCACGGCCTTCCGCAGCAGTGCCATCCTCACCTCGTGGCTCTACAACGCGGACACGATCTGCGAGGACACCCAGATCGCGTTCCAGATGCGCTACAACCAACGGCAGCGCCTGCACGTGTGCGAGGACGCCATCTTCTTCGTGGACCCCATCGAGGGCGTGGACAAGCTCTACACGCAGCGCCAGCGCTGGCAGCGCGGCAGCCTCGAGGTGGCCCACCAGTTTGGCGGCGAGCGGCTCTCGCTTCGCCATGCCCTTACGGACGTCAACGTGGGAACGCTGCTGTATGACCACACGTTCGCCTTCCCGCGCATGATCTGGTACGTGGCACTCGTCTGCCTTCTGGCCGTGGGCTACTCCGGCACGGTGGTGCTTGGCGCCATGGCCGCGATCTACGTGCTCTACGTTGCCTGCGGCTTCCTCTACCTGCTGGCCGTGGCATCGTTTTTGCGCGGCTTCCCCAAGCTCCGCCGCTATGCGCTCGGGCTGTGGTGGGTCGTGCCGCTGCTGCCGGCGTTCAACTTCGTCGTGTTCTTCATCCGCCTGGCCGGCGTCATCAACAGCATCGGCACGGGCGGCGCATGGAAGACGCGGACCCTTTCCGAGGAGCGCGACGCGTTCGCGAGCGTCCTGCACTCGGACCTCTCGCGCGTGGCGGGCGTCGTGGGGCGCCTGCGCAACCTGGTGAACTATCCCGAGGAGGAGACGACTCGTGAGCAAGACTAGCATCGGCTCGGGCAGGCTGGCGCGCCTGCGCACCGGCGTCGTGACCACAATTGCCTGCGTCCTTGCCGTGGGTATCGGCGCCTTCTGCGTGTGGCAGCTCTCCCACTACGAGGACGGCCTCATCGAGACGTTTGCCAACCAGCAGGACGACTACGTGCGCGTGGTGGCCGATCAGCTCTCCCGCGCCAGCGACGACGGCGCCGAGGCGCTCCTTGGCTCCATCGGCCCGTCGTCCTCGCAGTACTGGACGGTGGCGCAGGACGGGTCGCTCGTCTTCGTCAAGGACGTGGACGAGACGAACCGCTACCGGGGCTTCTCGGCCCAGACCTACTATGACTCGAGCGCGGCCGAGGGTTTCATCGACGGCCTTGCCGAGAACGGCGTCTCCCACGCCGTCATCCAGATAGACGGCCGCAGCTTCATTGCCTCGGGCACGGTTGTGGAGCGCGGCGGCGCCCGCGTGTCTCTGTGCCTGCTCACTGCCCGCCACGTCATCATCGACCAGAACGCCTACCTGGGCGCCCGCGTGGGGCTGGGCGTGGCCGTCGGCGTGGCGCTCGTGGCCATGGTGGGCGCGTGCGTGGTCATGGGCCTGTGCGGCGACCGCCTGCGCGACCGCGCCGAGGCGGCCGAGGGCGAGGCGGCCCGTCTGCGCGAGACGAACGAGCGCCTGGGGCGCCAGAGGCTCTCCGAGCTGCTGGGCATTACCGAGACGGGCGACAACGACGAGGATACCGGGGGAGACGATCCCATGTCACACGAGATCAGGCGCGTCTACTGCTTCAAGAGCTACCTGAACGCGAGCCACTACGTGAGCTTTGACGGGCAGCGCGGCGAGGTGCACCCGCACACGTGGCAGTTCGGCGCCAAGGTGGCCGTGGCCGGCAGTGCCGAGCCGCGTCCGTTCGCGGACTACGAGCGTGCCATCGAGGCCGTGTTCGAACCCTACCAGAACCGCGTGGTCAACGAGTGCGAGCCCTTTGATGCCATCGTGCCCACGCTCGAGAGTCTCACCGAGGTGCTCGGCGAGAAGGTGCGCGCCGTGGCGGCCGGCATGGACGTGCGCCTCGTGGAGTTCGAGGGCTCCGAGACCCCTGCCCGCAGCTACCTTCTGAGCTACGGCCCCGAGGTCGACGACGGGGAGCTTTCGTAATGGGCCAGGCAGGCAGGGAGGCAGGGGAGGCCCGCGCGCCGATGAGGGCGTCGCTCGCGATTGCGCTGCTCGCCCATGCGGGTGCCGCGGCGCTCGTCATGTGGCTCGTGTCCACGAGCGGCACCGCGTGCTCCGGCGCGGACACCTTCTCTCACCTCTTTGCGGGCCAGTCGCTGCTCGACGGCCTTTCGCAGGGCAGCCTGTGGCCGCTCGTGGAGCCGCTGTGGTACAACGGCGCGCAGCTCATGCGCGTCACGGGGCCGGTCTTTGCCTATGCAATCGCCGCCTGCGAGGCTCTTGCGGGAGGCGTCGTCGGCGGCTACGTGGTCTTCTGTGGGCTCGTCTACCTTGCGGGCGCCCTGGGTTGGCTGTGGGTGGGGCGCCGCCTCGAGCGTCCCTGGCTGGCGATCGCGGCAGGTGCGCTGTGGTTTGCGCTGCCCGCCAACCTCACGGCGCTGTTTGTGGAGGGAGACCTCGCACGGAGCCTTGGCCTGGCGCTTCTGCCCTGGCTCGTGGGCGCGCTCGACGCGTTCCTGGCGCGTGGCGGCGCCCACCGACTTGCGGGCGTTGGCGCGGCGTTTGCGCTGCTCGTGCTCACGGACGTGGGCGCCGCGTCGTTCGCGGGTATCGGCGTGATCGTCTTTTCCGTGTGCCGGGGCGTCTCGGACGGGCACTGGGCACGCGTGCGCGAGGCCCTGCTTGCCTGCGTGCTGGGTCTCGCTGCCTGCGGGGCGTGGCTCGTGCCGTTCGTGGCAGGCGGTGGCCTTGCGGACGTGGCCCGGGTCCCCGAGCAGGGGCTTGGCTCCACGCTTGCCTCGCTTAGCTGGCTCGTGGGTCCCATGTCCGGCATCTGCCTGGGCTTTGCGGCATCGGCGCTCATCGCGTTTGGCCTGCTGTGCGCCCGGCGCGAGAGCCGGCCTGCCTTCGCGGCCGCGGCGCTGCTCGTGCTGCTCACGGCCGCCACGCTCCAGCCCGTCGTGCGCGCGCTCACGTGCCTGTCGCGCGCGGGCTCGCTCGGGCTCGTGTCCGTGGCGCTTGCCCTTGCGCTGCTCGCCCTCTTGCACTGGCGCTCGCTGAGGGTGCCCGTGCTCGTGGCCGTGCTCGCGCTGCTGGCCGTCGACGCGGCCCCGTCGTGGACGCTGGTCTGTGGCGCCCACAACGGCGCGGGCGTGCAGGAGCGTCTCGGACGCCATGCGCAGGACACGCTCGTGGACCAGGCACGCGCCATCACGACGCAGCGCCTGGCGCTCGTGGATGAGGGCGGCCTGGACGCCGAGAGCGCCTTTCTGGCGACCGGCGCCGCGAATCCTGTGGCAATCGCCCAGGGCGCCAACGCGCGTGCGGCCGTGGCCAAGAACTACGAGCAGCTCGACCGTGCCCTCGAGGAGGGGCGCTTTGGCTACCTGTTCGACCGCAGCCTCGAGCTCGGATGCGACTCGGTGATCGTGCGCACCTCGCTGGTGCGGGACCGCGCTGACGACATTCCCGTGCGCATCGACTCCGCCGCGGGCCAGAGCGGCTACGCGCTCGTGGCCGAGAACGGCGACTACCGCCTCTACCACCGCGACGTGGACGGCTCGTTTGGCGTGCAAACAAACTACGAGGCCATCGCCATCGGAAGCGGTGCCGGCCAGATTGCGCTGCAGTTTCCCAGCGTGGAGGAGACGAGCGACGCGTGCCTCGACCACTACACGGCAGACGAGCTCGCCTCCTACAAGGTGGTCTACCTCGACGGCTTTACCTACGCAGACCGGCAGTCGGCCGAGGGGCTCATCCAGGACGTGGCCGCACGCGGTACGCGCGTCGTGGTCTTGGCAGACGGCATGCCCTCAGACGAGCACACGGGAGAGACGTCGTTTCTTGGCGTGAGCGCCCAGCCCATCACGTTCCACGGGGGCTTCCCCGAGCTCTCCACGCGCCTGGGCGAGCTCTCCTGCCAGCTGTTCCCCGCGGGTCACGAGCACTGGCAGACCGTCTACCTGAACGGCCTCGACGACGTCTGGGGATCGGTGGACGAGGACGGCCGCAGCCTTGCGTTCTATGGCTCGGTGTGCGGCGGCAACGTCTTGTTCGTGGGGCTGAACCTCACCTACTTCGAGGCCGTGACGGGAGACGCCGGCGTGGCCGCGTTGCTCGCGGACTCTCTTGCCCTCGACCCGGCGGCGCTGCCGATCCGTACGCTCGTGCCCGTCTCGGTGCAGATGCGCGCGGACAATCTTATGGTCACGACAGACGGGGACGACGTGGACACCACGCTTGCCTGGCAGGACGGCTTTGCGAGCGCGGACGGCGCCAGCCAGCGCAACGGCCTGCTCCACGTGGACGCGGGAGCCACGTCGCTTTCCCCCGAGCGCCCGTGGCTCGCCCCCGGCGTGGCCGTGAGCGTGGCGGGCGTCGCCGCGGGCGCGCTAGCGCTGCTTGCGCTTGCTCGGCGCGAGAAGGCCCGTGTGGTCGACGAGCGCGGCGTCTGAGAGGATTCGCTCGAACTCCTGCGGGGGCATGGGTCGGTAGCAGTGGAAGCCCTGCGCGTAGCGCGCGCCCATGTCGAGCACGAGCTGGGCCTGGGCCTGGGTCTCCACGCCCTCGACGATGAGCGGAAGGTCAAGGGCGTGGTCCAGGTCGACCACCGAGGCCATGAGGCTCACGTCTCGGCCCGTCTGCGCCCTGGACGCGTCGGCGTCTGGCAGGAACTGGCGGTCGAGCTTGATGACGTCCACGCTCACGTCGCTGAGCATGCTCAGCGACGAGCGGCCCGTGCCGAAGTCGTCCATGAGGACGGTCACGCCCATCTCGCGCAGCCTCCTCGCGAAGCTCTCCATGACCCTCTCGTCCTGTGCGTAGGCAGTCTCGGTGATCTCCACCTCGAGCAGGTGCGGCGGCAGCCGGTGCTCCTCGATGAGCCTCTCCAGAAACTCGGGGACGTCGAACGAGAGGATGTCGATGCGCGAGACGTTGATGGAGACGGGTACGGGCGCGATGCCTCGCGCGATGACGCTTGCCAGCCAGCGGGCCACCATGAACCAGACGCGCTTGTCCAGCGTGACGATGAAGCCGCTCTTCTCCAGCACGGGGATGAACTCGGCGGGGGAGATGCGGGTGCCGTCCTTTGACACCCAGCGCACGAGCGCCTCGGCGCCCACGACCCTGCCCGTCACGAGGTCGCACTGCGGCTGCAGGGCGAAGTAGATGCTGCCGTCCGCAATGGCGTACTGGAAGCTCAACAGCAGGTCGTGCTCGCGCTTGCGCTCGGCGTAGGCCATGGGCTCAAAGAACGCGATCCTCGTCTTGAAGTCTGCCTTGGACCGCTGGTTGGCGAACAGCGCCTTGGAGTAGTCGTCGATCGTGAGGGGCTTGCGAGGGCCTATGGGATAGACGCCGAACGAGGGCGAGAAGCCCAACGCGTCGTCATAGCGCGCCACGACGCGGCGCATGCGCCCGTAGATGTCGTCGATGAGCGCGCGGTCGAAGGGCATGTAGAGGCAGAAGTCGTCATGGCCCCAGTAGCCGGCGAGGATGCCATCGTTTTGCTCGAGCTCCGAGAGCAGGTGCCCCATGCTCGCGAGGAGCCTGTTGCTCGTCTCGATCCCGTACCACTCGCTGAACAGGCGCAGGTTGCTGAGGTCGATGGCAACGAGGCACCTGATGACCCCCGTGGCATGCACGTTGGCCTCGCTCGCCAGCCTGAGCATGTCCTGGCCGCTCCTGAGGCCCGTGAGCGCATTGATGTGCTCATGGGGTGCGATCGCCAGTGCCTGTGTGTGCGTCGTGGCGTTCCCGTGCGCCGCGCGCGCCTTCGTGGCGAGCTCGGTCAGGACGGTGAACGGCTGGGGGGAGACCTCCTCGTAGTGGGTCCAGGCGATGTCGAATCCGAGGCTCATCCGCTGCTCGGCGACCTCGACCGGCTTGGAGAGCTCGCTGGCAAGGTCGTGGCAGAGCTGCTCGGTCTGCTGCGGGGTGAGGCTTGCGCCCACGAGCACGAACTGCGTGCCGCGGGAGCGGTAGGGCACGGCCCTGCCCTGCGACGCAGCCGCGAGGCGCTGCGAGACGGAGGCGAGCAGGGCGTCGCCCGTCTCGTAGCCGTAGTTGGCGTTGATCTTCGCGATGCCGTTCAGCTTGATGCCGACGAACCCCGAGGGCCGATGGAGGTGGCGGGCGTTGTCGATGACCGTGACGAGGCCGTGGATGTTCACGAGGCCCGTTGCCGGGTCGACGTTCTCCGCGATGCTGCGGTTCGTGATGGTGCCCACGAACAGCGCGGAGTTATCCCCCTCGGCGTCGAGCCTGTAGCCGCGGCACTCGCACACGACGTAGTCTCCCTGGGCGTTGCGGACTCGGCACTGCATGCTGTGGAGATGGGTCTGCCCGGCGAACAGCTGAGAGATCTCTGCCTCGTAGCCAGCGCGGTCGTCGGGGTGGATGTGCTCGGCCCAGATCTTGCCCGCCTGCTTCATGTGGCTGGAGGGCAGGTCAAAGTCTCGCACGGCGTTGCTCGACCACAGCGAATCGTCGTGGTCTATGTCGCAGACGAAGAAGTAACGGCCCTCGCTCGTCATGGCGAGCGCCTCGAAGATGCGCTCGTCGATGCCGAAGGGGTTGTCGGGCTCGGGCTTGTGGCCGGGCGCCTCCGTTCCCTGCGCGGCGCGGCGCGTGAGCTTGTAGCGGTACATCTTCTTGTCGGCGTCGATGATCATCTGGTGCTGGCTGTCGCCGGCAGCCGGGTCGACGTGCGAGCACCCATAGCTGAACGAGAAGGCCATGCGCCCGCTCGAGCGCGACTGCGCCACGAGTTGCTCGCGACAGTCCTCGAGGCGTTGCGCCAGCTCGTGCTCCGAGGAGTCCGGTGACACGAAGACGAACTCGTCGCCGCCGATGCGAAAGACCTCCTCGCCCTCCCGGCGCATGAGCTTGAGCAGCTGGGCCGTATGCTGGATGTAGCGGTTGCCCTCGGCGTGACCGAGCCGGTCGTTGCAGCGCTTGAGGTGGTCGATGTCGATGAAGGCCACGGTGAACGGCTTGACGAACTCCCAGAGCGCCTCGAGCGTGTGCTCGTAGTGGCGCCGGTTGCCCACGCCGGTGAGCGGGTCCGTGTTGACGCTGCGCTCGAGCTCCACGTGGCGCCTACGCGCCTCGCTGACTATGCGGTTGAGCATCTCGACGTACTCGCCCTGGCCCTCGAGCTGGATCGCCCTGTCCGAGACGACGAAGCTCAAGCCGAACGCCAGGAACTGCGCGAGGCTCTTGCGGACGTTCTCGAGGCTCGGGATGAGGGGGTTGTCGTGGTTGGTGTACTGGGAGCTGATGGCCTCGAGGTCCCCGCGGGCGAGGTCCTCTGCGAATACGCGCCCCTCCTGCACGCAGGACCCCAGGAAGATGAGGCGCTTGGCGAGGGGCCGGGCGCTGGCTGGCAACCGGTCGAGCTCGAGCTCGGCGTGCTCGGGATCGTCGAGCAGCGCGTTCACGTAGCCGAGCAGAAGCTTGCTTGCCTCATCGTCCATGTTCCTAGGGCCCCCTCGCAGAGTTTTTTCTCAAGCATAGCTCGCGACGGCCTGATGGGCCTGCGCGGCGACCGACTGCCTGGAACAGGGGCGGCTCTCTGAGCCAGCTGGGTGGCGCTTGCTACTCGGCGAGGAAGTCCACGGCGTACTGGGCGGCGAGCATGGAGCCGCGCACGAGCACGGACTCGTCCGGGTCGTAGTGGCTGGAGTGCTGCGGCCACACCTTGCCGCTCGGGTCCGCCGTGCCGCTGCCGAGGAACACGAACACGCCGGGGCGGCGACGCAGGTACTCAGAGAAGTCCTCGCCGGGCATGGAGCCTTGGTAGCGCACGAGGGCATCGGCGCCGAGCACCTCCCGTGCGGCTCGTGCGGCGCGCTCGCTCGCCTCGGGCGTGTTGACGACCGTGCTGTGCGCCACCTCGTAGGTGAGCCTTGCCGTGCAGCCGAACGCCGCGGCCACCTCGCCGGCCATGCGCTCCATGAGCTTGGGGATGCGCTCGTGGGCCTCCTCGTGGAACGTGCGCACGGTGCCCTCCATCCAGGCGCGGCCGGCCATGACGTTTCTCGCTGTGCCGCCGTGGAACTGGCCCACCGTGACGACGGCGGGCTCGAAGGGGCTCATGTTGCGGCTCACGATGGCCTGCAGGCTCTCCACGATGGCAGCTCCCGCGAGCACGGCGTCCGCGCCCTGGTTGGGCATGGCGCCGTGGGCGCTGCGACCCGTGACGTCGATGCGCCACCAGTCCGTGGCGGCCATGCGCGGGCCCGCCTCCACGGACACCTTGCCGGCCGGCACGTCGCTCCAGATGTGCGTGCCATACACGCCGTCCACGTCCTCGAGCACGCCCGCCTCGATCATCGTCTTGGAGCCGTTGCCGCCCTCCTCGGCCGGCTGGAACACGAGGCGCACCTCGCCGCGCAGCTCGTCGGTGAGGTGCGCGAGCAGGCGCGCGGCGCCAAGCAGCATGGCGATGTGGCAGTCGTGGCCGCAGGCGTGCATGCGGCCCTCGTTGAGTGAGCAGAACGGCTCGCCGGTCTCCTCGGAGACGGGAAGCGCGTCGATGTCGGCGCGCAGCATGAGGCGGCGGCGCGGAGTGCCGTCCTCAAGGTAGGCGTCCGGCGCGCCCCCGCGCAGCGTGGCGACGACGCCGGTGGCGGTGGGACGTTCGTAGGGAATGCCCAGGGCGTCCAGGTCCGCGCAGATCTGGGCGGTGGTGTCGTGCTCCTTGTAGGCGACCTCGGGGTGGGCGTGGTACCAGCGCCTGCGGTCGATGACGTAGTCGCTCGTCTCGCGTGCCGCCGCACGAATCGTGTCCGCCGTCTGTGCCATGTCGCTGCTCCCTCGGTTGCATCGTCCAATCCCTCGCAGGGTAGCACGCCCGCGGTGGCGGTGGTGTCGGGGCCAACTGCCACCGTGGCAGACGCTCGCGGGGCACATGGCGAAACCGTCTGGTAATCCTCGCCCGTGCCGGCTGCGCTATCATGTGACGTTGCGCGAGCGCCCACGCTGTCTACGGGGCCGTTCGCCGTCTGAGGGCTTGCCATCCGCCCCGACACGGGATGGCACAGACGAGAGGAAACGCATGCAAGACACCAGCACCACCCCTGCCGTCGAGGCACAGGCCGCCAGCGCCTTCGCCGCCGAGACCGAGGCCATGCACGAGCACTCGATGCACACGCGCACGGCCGGCGAGCTGCGCCGCGAGAACATCGGCGAGGAGGTCACGCTCACCGGTTGGGTGTGGCGTCGCCGCGACCACGGCGGCCTCATCTTCGTTGACCTTCGCGACCGCTCCGGCATGACGCAGTGCACGTTCGACCCCGAGCACTCCGGCGGAACCGCCTTCCACGCCGCCGAGGTCATCCGCACCGAGTGGCCCATCCGTGTCCACGGCGTCGTGCGCGGCCGCGATGAGGAGACCATCAACGCCAAGCTCCCCACCGGCGAGGTCGAGGTCTGTGTCGACACCATCGAGGTGCTCAACCGCTCTAAGACGCCGCCGTTCCAGATCGAGGACGGCATCGACACGTCCGAGGACACGCGCCTGCGCTATCGCTACCTCGACATCCGCAGGCCCGAGATGATGGCCAACCTCAAGCTTCGCTCCGACTTCACGTTTGCCATCCGCGAGGCGCTGCACAAGCGCGCCTTCATGGAGGTCGAGACGCCGTCCCTGTTCAAGTCCACGCCCGAGGGCGCGCGCGACTTCCTCGTGCCGTGCCGCATCCAGCCCGGCCACTTCTACGCGCTGCCGCAGAGCCCGCAGCTGCTCAAGCAGCTGCTCATGGTGGGCGGCGTCGAGCGCTACTACCAGGTTGCCAAGTGCTTCCGCGACGAGGACCTGCGCGCCGACCGCCAGCCCGAGTTCACGCAGGTGGACATCGAGATGAGCTTCGTTGACCAGGACGACGTCATGGACGCCCTCGAGGACGTCCTGCGCGACGCCTTCGCCAAGATGGGCGTGGAGCTGCCGACGCCCCTGCGCCGCATGCAGTACTGGGATGCCATGGACACCTATGGCATCGACAAGCCCGACACGCGCTACGGCATGACGCTCAAGGACGTCACGGACATCTTCGTGAACTCCAGGTTCAAGGTGTTCTCGAGCGCCGCGAACACCGAGGGCTCCGTCGTCAAGTGCATCAACGCCAAGGGTGCGGGCACCTGGCCGCGCGCCCAGATCGACAAGCTCGAGGACGTTGCCAAGACGTTTGGCGCCAAGGGCCTCGCCTGGATCGCCTTCCGCGAGGACGGTTCCATCAACAGCCCGATCGTCAAGTTCTTCTCCGATGAGGAGATGGCCGCCCTGCGCGAGCGCGCCGAGGTTGAGCCCGGTGACCTCGTGATGTTCGCCGCTGGCTCGCGCCTTGCCTCCGATGAGATTCTCGGCGGCATGCGCTGCCACATGGCCGACGCCCTCAACGTGCCGCGCGAGGGTCACGACTTCCTGTGGGTCGTCAACTTCCCGCTGTTCCACTGGGACGAGGAGCGCAAGGCCTACGCGGCCGAGCATCAGCCGTTCACGCTGCCCACGGAGAGCGACGTCGAGAAGATCAAGGCCGACCCGCTGGCTGCCGGCAGCTACACGTACGACTTCGTCATGGATGGTTACGAGGCCGGCGGCGGTGGCATGCGCATCCACGATGCCGCCATGCAGGAGGCCATGCTCGAGCTGCTCGGCTTTACGCCGGAGCGCGCCCGCGAGCAGTTTGGCTTCGTCATGGAGGCCCTCGAGTTTGGCGCGCCTCCCATGGGTGGCTTTGCCCTGGGCCTCGACCGCGTGTGCATGCTGCTCACCGGCTCGGACTCCATCCGTGAGGTCATGGCGTTCCCGAAGACCTCGAGCGGCTCGGACCTCATGAGCGATGCTCCTGGCGAGGTTTCTGCCAAGCAGCTCAAGGAGGTCAGCATCCGTCCGCTGTAAGTGACGGGACAGATTTGCCTGCAGGGAAGGGCCCGGCGTTTGCCGG
>OLNN01000461.1_pt1 | contig 43583 bp, 42 predicted proteins | sample 1672141 | NCBI WGS metagenome assembly OLNN01 (sample SAMEA3136652, study PRJEB25190) | human gut metagenome | biome: human gut; feature: human-associated habitat; material: faeces | place: Austria | collected 2013
CGGCAGCACTTTCAGTCGGCCACGGCCAAGAACTTCTTTGGGTTGGCGTTCCTCTCCTACACGCCCGGCGAGAGCGACGAGCCGGTGGAGGAGATCGCCCGTCAGATGGGCAGCCAGCTCAAAAAGGCGACCGACCCCGACCACCTCAAGCTGCGCATGAACCGCATGATCGCGTTGGAGAAGAACCCCGTTTTGCGCTTTGCCCCGCTCTTCCTCAAAGACCTCGTGCTCGAGGTGGCGAGCCGCGTGGCCGAGCGCACCTCGACCACCACGGTGTCGAACCTGGGCGTGGTGCGCCTCGACGAGCGCATAGCCTCCTATGTGCGCAACATGAACGTGCTCACCTCGACGCGCGGCCTCAAGTTCACGCTGTGCTCGTACGGCGACGACCTGAGCGTGGGCATCTCCACCGCGTTCTCGAACCACAACGTTGAGAAGAACCTGGTTCGGTTCTTCTCGTCCCAAGGCATCGAGGGATACCTGAACTACAGCAAGTCGCGCGAGGAGGCGGCCGAGGACCGGCTCGAGGCGCAGTTCGAGGAGTCGGTCAAAAAGCTGGCCCAGAACGCCGAGAAGCCCCGGGCGAGAAAACCCCGCGTCCCCAAGGGCGACGGGGCGGCTGCGCGCGCATACTCTTTGCGCGCCGTCGCGAAGGGAGGCCGCGCCGTCCTGCGCGCTCTGCGCGCCGGCCGCCAGAGCTCCGGCCGCTCCCACAACAGTGGTCTGGTCCGACGGAGCGTCGGCGTTGTACAGTGCGTCCGTCAGGGATTTTACCGAACCCATCATCGTTTGCGCGTCGCCGGAAAGCTGTTGGAACTGCAGCAGCATGGCCTTCAGCGCTGCGGTGTCCAGCCCGTTCAGTGCGGCGGTCACCTGGTTTACGGCGGCCTCCTTTTCGGGAGCCATCGCGGCCACGATCTGTCCGGCCGCTGCGTCGGCATCCACGGTCACATTGCCGGTAACGGCTTTGCCCACCGCGCCCTGAACCATGCCTGCCGCATCCACCTTGGCGGCCGCACCCTGAGCCGCTCCGGCGGCCTTTGCAATGACGGCGTTCATTTCGTCAGATGTCATTTTTCCGCTGTCCACATAGGGCTGCAGCGCGGCTGCCAGCGCGGCGCTCAGCGCAAGACTCAACAGTTTTTTCATGGTAGTTTCCCTCTCTCCAAGCGGCGGCCCGCGGCCGCCCTGATGAAAAAAGCGACAGCGCAGACCTCACGTCCGAGCTGCACCGTCGCAATTCTTGCCCAATATTTTAACACATACGGCCGCCGAATGCAAGCCTTGCGGCCGCTTTGGGGCGCTTTTTTCCGCCGCCGCTTGACAACGCGGCCGGATGCGCGCATGATGGTACGGGTACAACAAACAAAAGGGAGGAACCCCTCATGCAGCTCCGTCACGCCCGCCCCGGCGACCTTGCGGCGCTTGCCGCCGTCGAGGCCGCCTGCTTCCCGCCGGCCGAGGCCGCCGGGCCCGCCGCCCTGGCCGCGCGCCTGGCCGCTTTCCCGCAGCAGTTCCTGCTTTTGTGGGACGGCGATACGCTGGCCGGGTTCATCAACGGCATGCCGACCGACGCCCCCGACCTGTGCGATGAAATGTACGAAAACGCCGCCCTGGCCGATGCGCGCGGCGCCTGGCAGATGATCTTCGGCCTGGACGTCGCCCCGGCCTACCGCGGGCGCGGCCTGGCCGGGCAGCTGCTCGACGCCCTGATCGCCCAGGCGCGCGCCGAAGGCCGCCGCGGCCTTGTGCTGACCTGCAAGCCCGGCCTGCGCGGGCTGTACGCCCGCCACGGTTTTGCGGACGAAGGCGTCAGCGCCTCGCAGCACGGCGGGGTCCTCTGGCACCAGATGCGCCTGCGCTTTGCCGAAGGGGAGGAAACGCCATGAAACTGATGATCGCCTCGGACATCCACGGCGCGGCCGGGTTCGGCCGCGCGCTGCTGGCAGCCTGCGCGGCCGAAGCGCCCGACCGCCTGCTGCTGCTCGGGGATATCCTTTACCACGGCCCGCGCAACGACCTGCCCGAAGGCTACGACCCCAAGCAGGTCATCGCCCTGCTCAACCCGCTGCGGGACCAACTGCTCTGCGTGCGCGGTAACTGCGATACCGAAGTCGACCAGATGGTGCTCGATTTCCCGATCCTTTCGGACAGCTGCGCCGTCTGGGCCGGGGCGCGCGCCATTTTTGCCACCCACGGCCACCGCTGGAACCTGCAAAGCCCGCCGCCGCTTGCCGCCGGGGATATCCTGCTGCACGGCCACACCCATGTGCCCGCGTGGCAGCCCTTCGGGCGGGACAACTGGTACCTGAACCCCGGCTCGGTCTCGATCCCCAAAGAAAACAGCCCGCGCGGCTATATGCTCTGGCAGGACGGCGTTTTCTGCTGGAAAACGCTGGCCGGGGAAACCTACCACACGCTGCCGCTGTAAAACCGGGAACTGCGCAAACAAAAACACCGTTCCTTGCGGGGCAAAGCCCGGCGGGAACGGTGTTTTGCATGGTGCGTTACTGCGCGCCGAGGTAGGCCTTGCGCACTTCGATGTTGTTGGCGAGCTCGGTGGCTTCGCCCTCCATCTTGATGCTGCCGGTCTCCAGCACATAGGCGCGGTTGGCGATCTCCAGCGCCATTTTGGCGTTCTGCTCCACCAGCAGCACGGTCACGCCGTTGCGGTTGACGTCGCGGATGATCTTGAAGATCTCCTTGACCAGCAGGGGAGACAGGCCCATCGAGGGCTCGTCCAGCAGCAGCATCTTCGGTTTGCACATCAGCGCGCGGCCAATGGCCAGCATCTGCTGCTCGCCGCCCGAAAGCGTACCGGCGGGCTGGCTGCGCCGTTCTTTCAGGCGCGGCAGCAGGTCGTACACCATATCAAAGTCGGCCTGGATGGCTTCCTTGCCGTCGCGGCGGGTGTAGGCGCCCATCTGCAGGTTCTGCTGCACGGTCAGGCCGCTGAACACGCGGCGGCCTTCCGGCACCTGCGCCAGCCCCAGGCGGATGATCTTGTGGGCCTCCATTTTGCTGATGACCTGCCCGCAGTAGCTGATCTCGCCGCTGCGCGGGCGCAGCAGGCCGGAGATCGCGTGCATCGTCGTGGTTTTGCCCGCGCCGTTGGCGCCGATCAGCGTGACGATCTCGCCCTCGTCTACATGGAAGGAGACGTCGCGGATGGCGTGGATCGAACCGTAAAATACATTGATGTCCTTGACAGTCAGCATCTCGGCCATCGTCAGTCACCTCCCAGGTAGGCCGCAATGACCTTGGGGTTATTGCGGATGCTCTTGCCGTCGCCGCGGGCAATGATGCGCCCGTAGTCCAACACCGTGATCTCTTCGCAGATGCCCATGACAAAGTTCATGTCGTGTTCGATCAGCAAAATCGCAATGCCGAACTGGTCGCGCACGCTGCGCACGGTGTTCATCAGCTCGGCGGTTTCGTTGGGGTTCATGCCGGCGGCCGGTTCGTCCAGCAGCAGCAGCTTGGGGTTGGTCGCCAGCGCGCGGGCGATCTCCAGCTTGCGCTGCTTGCCGTAGGGCAGCTGGCTCGCGCGCAGGCCGGCCTCGCCGTCCAGGTCGAAAATTTTCAGCAGCTTGTGGGCGCGGCGGTCCATCTCGTGCTCTTTTTCGCGGTAGGCGGGCAGGCGCAGGATGCCGGTCCACATGCTGTAGGTGACCTGGTTGTGCATGGCCGCCTTGACGTTGTCCAGCACAGTCATCTGGTCAAACAGGCGGATGTTCTGGAAGGTGCGGGCGATACCGGCCTTGCAGATCAGCTCGGGGCTTTTGCCGGTGACGTCCTTGCCGTCCAGCACGATGTTGCCCTCGGTGGGGCGGTAGACGCCGGTCAGCATGTTGAACACGGTGGTCTTGCCCGCGCCGTTGGGGCCGATCAGTCCGTACAGGTGGCCGGTCTCGACTGTCAGGTCAAACTGGGAGACGGCCTGCAGGCCGCCGAAGGCGATGCCAAGGTTGCTCACTTCCAACAAAGCCATGTCACGCCACCTCCTTGTGTTTGCCGGGCCGCAGGCGCTCGGCCAGGCGCTTGCGCCAGGCGACGAGCTGCGGGCTCTGGTTGAAGATCATCATCACGATCAGTACCACCGCGTAGATCAGCATGCGGTAATCGTCCAGGCCGCGCAGCATCTCGGGCAGAACGGTCAGCAGCGCCGCCGCAATGATCGACCCGCGCACGCTGCCCATGCCGCCCAGAACCACAAACACCAGGATCTGGATCGAGGTGTTGTAGTCAAAGCGGCTCGCCGTCAGCGAGGAAAAGTTCAGCCCGTACAGCACCCCGGCCAGCCCGGCGAACACGGCCGAGACCACAAAGGCCAGCAGCTTGTAGTGGGTCAGGTTGATGCCGATGCTCTGCGCGGCGATCTCATTGTCGCGGATGGCCGTGATCGCGCGCCCGGCGCGGGAGCGGATCAGGTTGAGCACGACCGCGATGGTGGCCAGCACCAGCAGGGTGCCGATCGTAAAGTTGGACACGCGCTGGATGCGGGTGATGCCCATTGCGCCGTTGATCAGCGTCACGCCGTCCGCTTCCAGCAGCAGCGGGTCCTGGAACGAGACGTGCAGGCCGGTGCTGTCGTAGCCGAGATAGCAGGCGTTGATGATGTTCTTGATGATCTCGCCGAACGCCAGCGTGACGATGGCGAGATAGTCGCCCGAAAGGCGCAGGACCGGCACGCCGACAATGACGCCGAACAGCCCGGCCGCCGCGCCGCCCGCCAGGAAAGCCAGCGGCAGCGCGGCAAACACGGGCAGGCTGTCGCCCAGCAGCGTCCATACCAGCACCCCGGCAAAAGCCCCCACGCTCATGAACCCGGCATGCCCCAGGCTCAGCTCGCCCAGAAAGCCGACGGTCAAATTCAGCGAGACCGCCATCACCACATAGGCGCAGATCGGGATCAGCTGCCCTTCAAACGAGTTGGTCAGCAGCCCCAGGGCGGACAGCAGCTGCACGGCCAGATAAAACACGATGACGATGCCGAACGTGACAAGGTTGCTCCGGGTCGTCTTGCTGATGTTTTTGAAACTTGTCAAAGCCACGGCGCTCACCTCACACTTTCACGTTGACTTTTTTGCCCAGCAGGCCGGTCGGCTTGACCACCAGCACCACGATCAGCACCAGGAAAACGATGGCGTCCGAAAGCTGGGTCGAAATGTAGGCTTTGCTCAGGTTTTCGATCATGCCGAGCAAAATGCCGCCGATGAACGCGCCGGGGATCGAACCGATGCCGCCGAACACCGCGGCGACAAACGCCTTGATGCCGGGCATCGCGCCGGTCGTGGGCGAAAGGGTCGGGTAGGTCGAGCACAGCAGCGCCCCGGCCACCGCCGCCAGCGCCGAGCCGATCGCAAAGGTCAGCGAGATGGTTGCGTTGACGTTGACGCCCATCAGCTGCGCCGCGCCGCGGTCCTCGCTGACCGCCAGCATCGCGTGGCCGGGCGTCGTGTGGTTGACAAACAGCGTCAGCGCCGCCATGATGACCAGGGAGGCCAGGATCGTGACCACCGTTTCGATCGAGATGGTCAGCTGGCCGTCAAACAGGTGGATCGGCTCCAGGCCGCCCACCACAGAGGGGAAGCTCTTGGGGTTGCTCGTCCACAAAAGCTGCGCCACCTGCTGCAGAAGATAGCTCACGCCGATGGCCGTGATCAGCACGGCCAGGCTCGGGGCTTCGCGCAGCGGCCGGTAGGCGACCGATTCGATCACCATGCCCAGCACCGTGCACACGGCCATCGAGAACACGACGGCCAGCAGCGGGTGCCAGCCAAAGCTGCCGAAGGTGAAAAAGATCAGATAGCTGCCGATCATGATGACATCGCCGTGGGCAAAGTTCAGCATTTTGGCAATGCCGTATACCATCGTATACCCCAGGGCGATCAGCGCATAGACGCTGCCCAGGCTGATGCCGCTGATCAGATAGGACAAAAACTGCATGCGGTCTACACCTCACAAAACTCCGGTTTCCGGGCTCCTGGCCCGGACTTCCATCATACCATAAAACCCGCGGCGGGACAATTCCCGCGGCGAAAAATGCCGCATAAAACCGAAAAAAGCAAAAAGAGGGCTGCCGAAATGATTTCGGTCAGCCCCCTTTGGCGTTTTTACTGCCTGTTTACAGCCAGTGCCGGATCAGGCCTCGCCCTCGGCCAGCACATAAGCGCCGTCCTGGATGATGTAGACCTTCGGCTCCTTGCTGATCATGCCGTTCTCATCCCAGGTCTGGCCTTCGCCGGTCGTGCCGCTGAAGGTCATCGTGGTGAACGCGCCCTTGAGCGCGTCGCACATGTCGCTCACGCTCATGTCCGGGGTGATGGTGCCGTCCTGCACGCACCGGTAGATCGCGTACACGCAGTCATAGGCGTCGGCAGCGAACTGGTTCGGGGTCTCGTCGTTGAACGCGGCCTTGTAGTTGGTCACAAAGGTGACGGTGGTCTCGTCCTCGCCGTAGGCGGAGAACGGGCACAGCATCATCAGGCCGTTGGCCATGGCGGTGTCAAAGCCGTCCACGCCCAGGATGCCGTCCATGCCGTCGCAGCCGAAGAAGGTGGGCTCATAGCCGATGCGGTCGGCGGCGATCAGCACCTGGCTGGCCTCCTGGTAGTAGATGGGCAGGAAGACCAGGTCGGCCCCGGCCTCCTGGCACTGGGTGACCTGGGTGGACAGGTCGCTCTTGTTGTCGGCCGTGAAGGACGGCTGCGCGACGATGTTCAGCCCCAGCTCGGCGGCGTGGGCCGCAAAGGCCTGGTAGATGCCGGAAGAATACGGGTCGGAAGAGTCATAGATGATGCCGATGCTGGTGCCCAGGCTGTTGGCGCTGATGTAGTCGGCGGCCGCAATGCCCTGGTTGGGGTCGGTGAAGCACATCTGGAAGATGTTGTCGCCGGTCAGGGCCACGTCCTCCGCAGAGGCGGACGGGGTCAGCATGAACAGGTTGTCGGCCGCGGCCTCCGCGCCGACGGTCAGGCTCGGGTCGCTCGTGACGGTGCCCAGCAGGATCTGCATGCCCCAGTCCTTCAGGCTGTTGTAGGCGTTCAGCGCGGTCTCGGGGTCGCTGGTGTCGTCCTCAAACTTGAGCTCGAACACGGTGTAGCCCGCGGCTTCGTTGATCTCCTGCACGGCCAGTTCCTCGCCGTGCTGCACGGCGGTGCCGTACAGGGCGTTGGCGCCGGTCGTGGGGCCGATGCCGCCCAGCTTGATGGGCGCGGCGGCACCTTCGGCGGTGGCGGCGGTGCTGCCGCTTTCAGCGGCGCTTTCGGCCGGGGCTTCGCTTTCGGCGGCGCCGCAGGCGGCCAGGCTCAGCGCCATGGCGGCGGCCAGGCTCAGGCTGATAAACTTCTTCATAGGTATTTCCCTCCTTAACTGCCGCAGCGCCGCCGGGAAACCGGCCGGGCCGCACATGCCCGCGCTGCGATATAAAGGTATTATAATCTCTGCGCCTGGCACATGCAAGGGAACAACTCGACATAGTTTGTTTACACTTTCTTGATAAAGTTGAGCGGATTGCACAAAGAATGGTTACAAAATATTATCATTTTGACGGGTTGACGAAACAAAGGCGGCAATTTTCGTCAAACTCTTGCAAAATCCGTGTGGATTCGCCATAATGGAATATAAAGGAAACGGAAAGGGGAAAGGCAGCGTTATGAAGTTGTTGGAACAGCGTATCCGGGAGCAGGGCCAGGTCCGGCCCGGCAACGTGCTCAAGGTGGACTGCTTTTTGAACCACCAGCTGGATGTGGAGCTTTTGGATGCGATCGGGGCGGAGTTCCGCCGCATTTTTGACGGGGCCGGCGTCAACAAGATCCTCACGATCGAAGCCTCCGGCATCGCCATCGCCTGCATGACGGCGCGGCATTTCGGCGTGCCGGTCGTGTTCGCCAAAAAAGCAAAAAGCAAAAATATTGACGGGGACGTGTTCACCTCCACCGTCCACTCGTTTACCTATGGGCGCGATTATGACATCACGCTGTCCAAAAAGTTCCTCGGCCCGGGCGACCGCGTGCTGATCCTGGACGATTTCCTCGCCAACGGCAAAGCCATGCGCGGCCTGCTCGACGTCTGCCGCCAGGCCGGGGCGACCGTCGCGGGCATCGGCGTCTGCATCGAGAAAGGCTTCCAGACCGGCGGGGCCGAGCTGCGCGCCGAAGGCTACCGCCTTGCCAGCCTGGCCATCGTCGACGAAATGCACGACGACGGCACGCTGACCTTCCGCGAACAGAACGACGGAACAGAAAAGTAAAAAAGCATAAAAACACCCGTTCTTTCGCCAGCACGGCGCGGAACGGGTGTTTTTCATAGGTTGGCAAAGGTTTTTCACAGCGCGGCTTCGGGCGGGCGTTCGTCGTCGCGCAAGGGTTGGGTCAGGCATTCCAGCAGCGCGCTGTAGACCTGCGGCCCGCGCGCAATAAAGCGGTTCTTGACCTCTTCAGCCGTCAGTGCGTCGGGCATAGCCAGCTCCAGCCGGAAGGTGTCCGGCTGGCCTTCTTCCTGGATCGAGCAGATCACCCGCCAGCCGTCCTCGCCGCGCACGACCTCGGCGCGGTTTTCCTCGGCCCGGTGGACCCAGCGCTGCAGCCGGATCACGGCCGAGATCGCGCTCTCGCGCACGCTGCGCGGCAGGTCGTAACCCAGCGCGTCGGCCACCGTCGCGCCCTTGGCGGTGGCGGTGTAGCCTTTTTCGCCTTCCTCGATCAGCTTCTGGCGCTTGAGTTCGGCCAGCGCGCCGGAAAATTCGAAATAATTCACGAGCTGCTCTTCCAGCAGCGCCCCCTCCAAAATCTCGCGGGAGACAGGCCCGGCGGTCTTGATCAGGTAGCACAGCAGGATGCGGATCTCGGTGTCGTCGGTCAGGCCGCCCATCTTGACGCCGGCCGTAAAAGCTTCCGCCATGACATTCACTTCCCCCTTTTGTTGAGCTGCTTCCATTATACCGCAACTTGCGCGCGGGGGCAATACGGATGAGAGTTTAGAGTTTAGAGTTAAGAGTGAAGATGTGGAACGCGGCCGTTGGCCGCGATCAAAATACAGCCGGAAGGTTTCTCCCATTTTTTGAGCCGCCCGCAGGGCGGCGGTCCACCATATCTAAACTCTAAACTCTTCACTCTTAACTCTGCGCGAGCATAAACGCTCGCGCTTACGCGAACACGGTCTCAATCTGCTTGCGGCTCTGCGGGGTGGAGTAGGTCCAGCGGCGCAGCCGCCCGCGGGTGACAAAATAGTGCGGCTCAAACCGCAGCGGCTGGTTCAGCTCCTTATTGACCACAACAAGTTTGATCTTCATCTTGTCCGGCAGAATGCTCTTGATGTACACGCTCACGGCCTGGCCCGGGCGCAGCGCGCGGTCCGGTTCGGCCAGCCCGGCCAGGTTGGGCGCGATCTCGATAAACACGCCGTATTCCTCCACGCTGCGCACGATGCCGACAACCGTCTCCCCGGCCGCAAAGCAGGCGGCGTTCTCGCTCCAGGTGCCCAGCAGTTCGCGCAACGTCAGCACAATGCGCCCCTGCGCGTCGCGGTTTTTCACCGCGCACAGCAGCTGCTGGCCCACCTGCACGCGGTCGGCGGGCGAGGCGATGCGGGAGACCGAAAGGCAGTCGATGGGCAGCAGCGCCGCGATGCCGCAGCCGACATCGCAGAACGCGCCGAAACTCTCGATATGGGTCACGGTGCAGGGGATGACGCTGCCGTTTTCAAGCGTGTCCAGATATTCGCGGCGGCAGCGGCGCTGCGCCTCGGCGCGGGAAAGCCAGTACACGGTCTCGCCGTCCTCCTCGCCGCAGCCGGTCAGCACAAAGCAGGTCGGCCGCCCCACGCGGGTCAGCACGGCAATGTCCTTGACCGTCTCCTCCGGCGTGTGGTCCACACATTCCTCAAACGGCATATAGGCGCGCCGCCCGCACAGCGCAAACCGCAGGCGGCGGCTGGTGTCAAACGCCAGGGCGGTGCTCTGCAGCACCTCCCGGGTTTGCAGGCAGCGGGCCAGTTCCTCCCCGGTCAGGCGGTTGGCGTTGCGGCAAAGACCTTCGGCACGATATTCCAGCATGTTCGTTTCCTCTCCATTCCATGATTTTGTTTCCGCAGGTGCGGTCATAACACTCTTATGCAGGCGCGCGCAGGGATATTTGCAAAAACGCCCGCATGGTATATAATAGGGGGACAAACTCTTTGACAGGAAAGGCAGGCGGCCCTCATGGACGTACAGGTCGGGGATGTGATCCAGACAAAAAAGCCGCACCCGTGCGGTGCGAACCGGTTCGATGTGCTGCGCGTCGGCATGGATTTCAAGATCCGCTGCCAGGGCTGCGGGCACGAGATCATGCTGCCGCGCGCAAAGATCGAAAAAAACATCCGCAAGATCCTGCGCGGCGGCGAAAGCGTGCCCACCGGAAGGGGATAAACCGTGTTTGAAGAACTGCATGACATCCAGCGCCGGTACGAGGAGCTGGCCTACCGTATTTCCACGCCTGAGGCGGCGGCCGACGCGGCCGCCTATGCCGCCCTCATGCGCGACTATAAAGAGCTGACCCCGCTTATCGAGACCTGGCAGAGCTACCGCGCGCTGCAGGCCGAGATCGCCGAGGAGCAGCAGGCTTTGCAGGACGAGCAGGACCCGGCGTTCACCGATATGGTACAGCAGGAGCTGCGCAAAAACAGGGAAACCCTGTCGGCGCTCGAAGAAAACCTCAAGCTGCTGCTGTTGCCCAAGGACGCCGACGACGACAAAAGCATCATCATGGAGATCCGCGCCGGGACCGGCGGCGAGGAAGCCGCCCTGTTCGCGCGCGATCTGTGGCGCATGTACACGATGTACGCGGCCCAGCGCGGCTGGACCTGCGAGACGGTCGAAGCCAACGAGACCGAGCTCGGCGGCTTCAAGGAGATCATCTTTTCAATCGAGGGCGCGGGCGTCTACAGCCGCCTGAAATTTGAGAGCGGCGCCCACCGCGTGCAGCGCGTGCCGGAAACCGAAGCCCAGGGCCGCATCCAGACATCGGCGGCCACCGTGGCCGTCATGCCCGAAGCGGAGGAGGTCGAGCTCGAGATCGACCCCAAAGACCTGCGCATCGACACCTTCCGCTCCTCCGGCGCGGGCGGCCAGCACATCAACAAGACCTCCAGCGCCATCCGCGTCACCCACCTGCCCACCGGCATGGTGGTGGAATGCCAGGACCAGCGCTCCCAGCGCGAAAACAAGGACCGCGCGCTCAAGGTCCTGCGCAGCCGCCTGCTGCAGCAAAAGCAGGCCGCCTATGACGAAGCGTACAACGCGCGCCGTCAGTCCCAGGTGGGCAGCGGCGACCGCAGCGAGCGCATCCGCACCTACAACTTCCCGCAGGGCCGCGTGACCGACCACCGCATCGGCCTGACGCTGTACAAGCTGGACGCCGTGCTGGACGGCGCGCTGGACCTGCTTGTGGAGCCGCTGCTGCTGGCCGACCGCGAAGAAAAACTCAAACGCCAGAGCGAGGCGTAAACGCCCTTTCGCCCGCAGGGCGATCCGGGCAAGACTATCCAGGAAAGAAGCTCCCTTTATGCAGACACAGGTTTTACCCATCAACGAACAAAGCATCGCGCTCGCCGCCGGGCTTTTGCGCCGCGGCGAGCTTGTCGCGCTGCCGACCGAGACGGTCTACGGCATCGCCGCCGACGCGCGCAACGGCGCGGCGGTCGAAAAAATATTCGCCGCCAAGGGCCGCCCGCAGGATAACCCCCTCATCGTGCACATCTGCGGCATGGAGATGCTGGACGGCATCGTGGCCGAAGTGCCGCCGCGCGCGCGCAAGCTCGCCGCGGCCTACTGGCCCGGCCCGCTGACCATGGTGCTGCCGCGCGGGCCCGAAGTCTCCGGCGTCACCTGCGCCGGGCTGGATACCGTCGGCGTGCGCATGCCGTCCCACCCGGTCGTGCAGGCAGTCATCCGCGCGTCCGGCGTCGCTTTCGCCGCGCCTTCGGCCAACCTTTCGGGCAAGCCCAGCCCGACCAACGCCGCCGACACCCTCGCCGATATGGACGGCCGCCTGCCGCTGATTCTGGACGGCGGCGACTGTGCGGTCGGGGTCGAATCCACCGTCGTCTCGCTTGTCGGCGAGCACCCGGTGCTGCTGCGCCCCGGCTACATCACGCGCGAACAGCTCGAAGCCGCGCTTGGCGAGGAGGTCCTCGTCAGCCACGCCATCCTCGAAAAACTGCGCCCCGGCGAGACCGCGCGCTCCCCGGGCATGAAATACAAGCACTACGCCCCCAAGGCCGAAGTCACCATCGTCAAGGGCGGCTGGGACGCTTACCGCGCCTGCCTGGCCGCCCATGCGGGCCCCGGCGTCTGGGCGCTCTGCTTTGACGGCGAGGGCGCGAGCCTGGCCGATCTTTCGGTCCCCGCCATCGAGTACGGGGCCGAAAACGACGGCGCGGCCCAGGCGCACCGCCTGTTCACCGCCCTGCGCGAGCTGGACAAGGCGGGCGCAAAGACCGTCTACGCCCGCTGCCCGCGCAGCGACGGCGTCTCGATGGCCGTTTACAACCGGCTGCTGCGCGCGGCGGCCTTCCGCATCCTGGAGGTGTGACCATGCGTGTGATCGGTATCACCGGCCGTTCCGGCTGCGGAAAATCGACGGTCACGCGGCTGTACGCCTCGCTCGGCTGCCCCTGCCTGGACGCCGACGCCGTCGCGCGGGAAGTTTTGCAGCCCGGCTCGCCCTGCATCGCGCAGTTGCAAAATGCCTTCGGTTCTGATATTGTAGAAGCGGACGGGACCCTGCGCCGCCGCCTGCTGGCGGACCGTGCGTTCGCCACAAAGGAAGGCGCCGCCCGCCTGACCGCCATCACCCACCCGGAGATTCTGCGCCGCATTGCCGCCTGGGTCGAAGAGACGCGCCGCACCGGCGCCGCGCTGGCGTTTGTGGACGGCGCGGTCATCGTCGGCACGCCGTTTGAGGCGCAGTGCGACGATATCCTGCTCATCACCGCGCCGTATGAACAGAGCGTTGCGCGCATCTGCGCGCGCGACGGCATCGAACCGGCCATGGCCCGCCGCCGGCTGGACGCGCAGACGCCCGAAGCGGCGCTGCGCAAAGCCGCGCGCTGGGTGCTGGAAAACGATTCTACCCCCGCGCGCCTGGAAGAAAAGGCGCGCGCCTTACTGCCGCAGATGGGGCGGGCCTGACCCCGCCCCGGGAAAGGAGGCCCATGGACAAACGTCAACGCCGCCGCGCCCCGCGCCGCCTGTGGCCCCTGATGGGGCTGCTGGCCGTGATGCTGGCTGTGGGCGCGGCCCTGGCCCTGGCCGGGCGCGGGGCGATCGAACAGATGGAGTACCCGCGCCGCTATCAGGAATATGTCGAGTATTACGCCGATAAATATAGCCTTGACCCGCTTTTGCTCTATGCGTTCATCCGCACCGAGAGCAACTTTGACCCGAACGCGGAATCCGACGTCGGCGCGCGCGGTCTGATGCAGATCACCTCGGATACCTTCGACTGGATCAAGTCGCGCATCGCCCCCACCGAGGACCTGACCTTCGACGATCTCTACGACCCCGAAACCAATATCCGTTTCGGCAGCTACTTCGTCGCTTACTGCCTTTTGCAGCACAGCGACCTGGGCACCGCCGCCGCGGCCTACCACAGCGGCCTGGGCACGGTGGGCGAGCTGCTGGCCGATCCGGCCTATTCGGCCGACGGGGAAAAGCTCGACGAATTTCCCTACCCGCAGATGCGCCGGTATGTGCAGAAAATTACCGGCAGCTATGCGCAGTACCAACAGATCTATGCCGCGCAGCCTGAATGAAACCGGACTGCCGCCGCTCCATAGATAGACAAAGACAACAAAATGGAAAGGAAGCAAAAATCGACCTATGGCAAACAGGACTGCAAAAGAATGGGAAGCGCTGCTGTACAAGAATGAGACGGTGGCGGACACAATGCCCGACCAGCTGGCCGCGGCGCAGGAATTCTGCGAAGGCTACAAGCTGTTTCTGGACCGCGCCAAGACCGAGCGCGAAGCCGCCGCTTACAGCGAGGAACTGCTGACCGAAGCCGGCTACAAGCCGTTTGTGCCGGGCATGGCTCTCAAGCCCGGCGACAAGGTCTACCGCATCGAGCACAAGAAGTGCGTGGTGGCCGCCACCATCGGCACAAAGCCGCTGGAGCAGGGCTTCCACCTCGGCATCGCCCACATCGACGCCCCGCGCCTTGACCTGCGCCCGGTGCCGCTGTATGAGGACAAGGACTTCGGCTACTTCCGCACCCACTATTACGGCGGCGTGCGCAAGTATCAGTGGGTGGCCATCCCGCTGGCGCTGCACGGCACCGTCTGCCGCGCGGACGGCAGCTGCGTGGACATCAACATCGGCGAGAAGCCCGGCGACCCGGTCTTCTGCATCACCGACTTGCTGCCCCACCTGGCCGCCAAGCAGAACGAGAAGAAGCTGCCCGAAGGCATCACCGGCGAAAACCTCAATGTGCTCATCGCCTCCACCCCCATCGAGGACAAGGAGATGGCCGACCGCGTCAAGCTCAACGTGCTCGCCATCCTCAACGAGGCTTACGGCATCACCGAGCGCGACTTCACCCGCGCCGAGATCGAGGTCGTGCCCGCCTTCACGGCGCGCGATGTCGGGCTGGACCGCGCGATGATCGGCGCCTACGGCCACGACGACCGTGTCGACGCCTACCCGGCGCTGATGGCCGAGATCCGCACCGAGCACCCGGCCTACACGACGGTCTGCGTGCTGACCGATAAGGAGGAAGTCGGCTCGGACGGCGTCACCGGCATGAACGGTGAATACGCCTACGCCTTCCTCAAAGAGCTGTGCGCCGCCTTCGGCGCGGACCCGATCGCCGCGTTCCGCGCTTCCCGCTGCCTGTCGGCCGACGTCACCGCCGCCTACGACCCCAGCTTTGCCGAAGCGTTCGAGCCCAACAACGGCACCTACGCGGGCCGCGGCATTGCGATCTACAAGTACACCGGCTCCCGCGGCAAGAGCTCGACCAACGACGCCCCCGCCGAGCTGGTCTCCTACCTGACCCGCCTGCTGGACAAAAACGGCGTCGCCTGGCAGATCGGCGAAATGGGCAAGATCGACCTGGGCGGCGGCGGCACCATCGCCAAATATGTCGCCAACCGCGGCATTGACACCATCGACATCGGCGTGCCGGTGCTCTCGATGCACTCGCCCTTCGAGGTCGTCTCCAAGGCGGACGTCTACATGGCCTACCTGGCTTTCAAGTCCTTCTGCGAAGACGCCGAATAAGCGCCGCCGCATAGACACGAATGGGCGCTGGCCTTAAAACCGGCGCTTCCCGGCGCGGGAGATCTTCTTCCCGCACCGCCCAAACCAAAAGGCCCCGGGCCGCTTCCCGCTTTACCGGAAGCAGCTCGGGGCCTTTTATATCTTTTTGCCTGCCTGCCTGTTTGTGCAGAAACGCGCAACAACAGCCGACAAAACCTTGCCGCAGGAAACTCAGATCGCGCGGAAGCCCTTGCCGATGATCTCGCTGCTGTTGACGATGGTGATGAAGGCGTGCGGGTCGTTTTTGCGCAGGAAATCGCGCAGCAGGGCGGCCTGGTGGCGGGTCAGCACGGTCATCAGCACCCAGGCCGGTTCGCGTGTATACGCGCCGGTGGCGTTCTGCTCGGTGGCCGAGCGCTTGAGCACCTCGACGATGAAATCCCGCGCGGGTCCGGGGTTGCGCGTCACGACGGTGCACACTTTGCGCAGGTTCAAACTTTCAATGGCGCTGTCCACAACGGTCGATTTGAGGATCATGCCAAGGATGCTGTACAACCCCACCTGCGGGCCAAACACGATGGCTGCCGCCAGCACGATGCCCAGGTCGCTGAGCATCAGCGCGCGCCCGACCTCAAGGCTTGTGTATTTGCTCAGGATCATCGCCACAATGTCGGTACCGCCTGTCGAAGCGCCGATGTTGAACACGATCGCGCTGCCGATGGCGGGCAGAATAACGGCAAAGCAGAGCTCGAGAAAAACGTCGCTTGTCAGCGGCGCCGACAGCGGGAACGCCAGCTCGCACAGGCTGACAAAGAAGGACAGCGCAATGGAGGAATAGATCGTCCACCCCATGGAGCGCACGCCCAGAAAAACGAACCCCAGCACGACCAGCGCCATGTTGAGAATCCACATGAACGCGCTGACCGGCAGGTTGGGGAACACGGCCGCCAGCACGATGGACAGGCCCGACGTACCGCCAAACGCGAAATGGTTGGGCGTTTTGAACAGCTCGATGCCCAGCGCCGTCAAAAACAGACCGGCGTTGAGCAGCGCAAAAAACTTGAGTTTGTCCGGCAGGCGCTCCGGCGCCAGCTCGCGCCGGACCTTTGCCATGACCTCCTGGCTGGCGGTGTTCACATTCACGGGGTATCCCTCCTGCGTGCGGCCCCCGGTTGGCCCGGCGGCGCGGCTGCTTTCTTTTCCTGTTACCAGCATAACGAGTCAAGCCCCAAAAGTCAACCGTTTGTCACCCCGGTTTTCCTTGACAAGCGCCGCGTGCCGCGCGTATAATGAACAAGGTTTGTTATTTTGTTTTATGACGGTGCTTTCCGCCGCCTGTTTTGTGCTGCAATTCCCTGATGCAGATGCAAAGCCGATGCAAAGTAAACGCATGGCTTTTGCGCAGGGACATTCTGCGCGGTTCCACAAGAAAACAAAGCCGCAAAATTCTGACTGCAAAGCGGCATCTGCCGCGTTATCGGGCCTTACGTTCCACCAAGGAGCGCAAGGCCCTCTGCCTTGCATCTGCCGCTTTGCAGCGATTTTGCGATGCTGCGCAGTTCCTTCGGAACCTTTGTTTTCTTATGTCACACGCGCTTTCCTGCAACATCCTATGCAGGCAAGGGGGCGGTGGTGTCAATGGGGGATAGAGGGGGATCAGATCACAAGCCCGCCGTTTTGGCCAATGACCTGCCCGGTGATGTAGCCGGCGCGCGGGGAGGCCAAAAAAACCAGCGTGCGCGCGATCTCGGCAGGTGTTCCCAACCGGCCGACCGGCGTTTCGTCGGCCAAAGCGTCCTTGTCCTCGGCGCTGAACCCGGCCATCATGTCGGTGTCGATCACGCCGGGGGCGACACAGTTGACTGTGATGCCGGAAAGGCCTTCCTCCTTGGCCAGCGCGCGGCACAGCCCGATCACCCCGGCCTTGGCAGCCGAATAGTGCACCTCGCAGCTGCCGCCCACCTGGCCCCACATACTGCTCACACACAGGATACGCCCGTACTTGCGGCGGATCATGCCGGGCAGGACGGCGCGGCAGGCATAAAAAACGCTGTCCAAATCGTTTGCCATCATCGCGCGCCAGTCCTCGTCGGTCAGGTCTGTGAACAGCTTCTGCTGGGCAATGCCCGCATTGCACACAAGCACCTCCAGCCGCCCGAAGGCGTCCTCGGCCTGTTTGACGGCGGCGCGGGCCTCGGCCGGGTCGGCAGCGTCGGCCCGGATCGCCAGGAACTGCCCCTGCGGGTACAGTTCGCGCGCCTGCCGCAAAACGGTTTCGGCGGCATCGGCGCGGGTATGCCAGGTAAAGGCAACATCATACCCTTTGGCGGCAAAGGCACGCACGGCGGCGGCGCCGATACCGCGGCTGCCGCCTGTAATGAACACATGATGCGGTTCAGCGGGCAGGATCTGGGACATGGTATCCTCCTTACAGGCTTTGCTTTTTTTCGCGGGCCGCCAGCCGCTTTTGCCGCAGCATGGAAAAGAACTCCTGCAGCAGCGCCTGGGACTCCGCTTCCAGCAGGCCGTGCTCGATCACGGGGTGGTGGTTGAACGGCAGGGCAAACAGGTCGGTCAATGAGCCGCAGCACCCGGCTTTGGGGTCGGCCGCGCCGTAGACCACCCGCTTGAGGCGGCTGTTGATGATGGCCCCGCTGCACATCAGGCAGGGTTCCAGCGTCACAAACAGCTCGCACTGCCACAGCCGCCAGCCGCCCAACGCCTTGCAGGCGGCGTCGATCGCCAGCAGTTCGGCGTGATAGGTCGCATTTTTGCCGCTTTCGCGCAGGTTGTGCGCCTGCGCCACAATTTCGCCGTCTTTGGCAACGACCGCGCCGACAGGGACCTCCCCGGCGCGGGCGGCCAGTTCCGCTTGTGCCAAAGCGGCGCGCATCAGTTCTTCGTCCGTCATTCGGCGTTCTCCTTTACACAAGCTGGCTCTGGTAAAAGCACAGAAACACCAGAAAAAGAACAGCGACCGTATATGTCGGGCTGGCCAGCACGCTCCAGGCATCCACACCCGGGCGCAGCCCGGCCGAGAAGCGGAACCCCTGGCGCATCGCATGCCAGACCATCCACAATGCCAGCAGCGGGAAGAACAGCAGCACGAACAGCTCCACGCCGATCGCAGCGCCGCGCGGCGCATACAGCTGCAGATAGGCCACTGTAAAAGCAATGGCGTTATTGACAAGATGCAGCAGCATCCCGGGCAGGATGCTGCCTGTGCGTTCGGTCAGCCACCCCAGGAACACGCCGCAGACAAAAGCCGTGATGCCCTGCGCCAGATCCAGATGCAGCAGTGCGAACAGAAGCGCCGGGCCAAAAATTGCGGCCGCACTGCCGGACGGGCGCATCAGCCCCTGCAGCGCCCCGCGGAAAAACAGTTCCTCGAGCAGCGCCGGGATCACGCAGAGGCTGAGAAAACTGACCAAAAGAGCGCTGCCGCCCGCGGGAAGCGATTGCCCGCCGCCGGAGGTGCCCAACAGCCGCGCCAGCAAGCTGCCGAACAGGTTGGCCGCATTGGCCACGCCCAGAAACAGCGAAAGGCAGAACAGCGGGCTCCACGGCATCGGCCAGAGCAGGCGCAGGTCCTCTGCCTGCAGGCGGGTCAGGCGCAGCAGCAGGAGCACCGGAACCAGAATGGCCGCCGCCGAAGCAAGCATGGACAAAACGCCCGCTTCGGTCTGCGAAAAGCCGATGGGGTTCGCCAGAGAAGCACCCTCAACGCGCAGGCCCATCAAAAACGAGATAAGGACATCAAACAGCGCGCGGGCGGCCAGATATCCGATGGCTGCCAACGCGCACCAGGAAGCGGCGCCCTTGACGCCGCGTACTTTTGTGATCTTTTGCAAAGGTTTCTTCCTCTTTTCTGCGGGGCTGCGCCCCGGCATCCGCCAGCGGCGGGGTTCGTTCATCCGTGATTTTACACGTTTGGGATATAAAGATAGTGTACCACAACCGGCCGGTCTTAACAAGGCGGAACCCGGCGCCGCTTACAGCCCCGCGGCAAACTGGCGCACACGGCGGCTGAATTCCCGCGCAGCGGGGGACAGGCTGTTGCGGTCCAGGCAGGCCAGGCCGATGCGGCGGCCCGCGGCCGGGTCCAGCGTCAAAACCTGGACGCCGTTGCCCACATCCTCGCGCGTCAGCAGCATCTGGGGCATGATGGCCACGCCCTGCCCGCAGGCGACCATCTCGACCATGGATTCGTCGTCAATCACATAGCAGGAGGTATGCACGCTGACGTCGTTGTGCTTGAGATAGCTCTGGATATCGGCGTCTGTATCGCTGCGCTGGCTGACAAACGGCTTTCCGCGCAGTTCCTCGGCCGTGACATGGCCCGGCCGCCGCGTGGCAAAACCGGAAGGCGCAATGCAGACAAGCGGGTCTGTATACAGCGGTATAAAGTTCAGCTCCGGCGCGCAGGAGTCAGACAGGAACCCCAGCTCCACCGTGCCGCTCTTGAGCCACAGCGCGATATCGGCATAGCTGCCCTGGTAGATCTGAACGTCAATGCCGGGATACTCGGCCTTGAAAGCGGGCACCAGCTGCGGCAGCCAGACGACGCAGGCGCTGTTGAATACGCCCAGACGCAGCACGCCTTTGTGCAGGCCGTTGATCTGGGCGATGGACTGGTCGAGCGATTCGTTGCTGGCCAGCACGCGCCGGATGGCAGGCAGCAGGCTTTCGGCTGCGGCCGTCATGGTAACACCGGCCTTGGTGCGTGTGAACAGCGGGAAGCCGCACTCGTTTTCCATCCCGGCCACGGCGTGGCTGATGGCGGAGGGGGTCAGGTGCAGCCGCTCCGCCGTGCGGGCAAAGCTGCCTTCCTGTGCGATGGTGGAAAAGATCTGGCAAGCCAGCAACGTCATAAAAGTACTGCCTCCCGCTACGGAAAATGACGGGCGGCACGCTGCGGAACAGGCCCCGATACAGCGTGAAGAGGATTCATCTTCCGTGTGAAAAAAATGAATTTTACTTATCATGGATACTGTACTATGATTAGTGCAGAAAGTCAAGGGCGCCGCACACGCCCTTGGCGTCCGGGCACGGCACAGCGTGTCCCGTGTTCATTTTCCTTCCTCTTCGGCTCCACCGGCCCGCACAGCCGGTGGGGTATTTTTTTGCAAAAACACAAAAATTCCCCGCGCAGCGCCTTTTCAAAAGCCGGAAAAACAGGTATAATATTCTATTAGACCAGGGTTTCATTGGAAAGGGGGCGTTTTTATGCCGGGAGATCTGCATACGCACACAACGTTTTCCGACGGTTCGACCCCGGTGGCCAAACTGCCGTTTCTGGCGCGCTGCGCGGGGATGACCCACCTGGCCATTTCTGACCACGATTCCATCCGCAGCGTGCGCTATGCCTATTCAAACCCGGTGCAGGAAGGGGTCCATCTGATCCCGGCGACCGAGCTGACAGCCTATGATTATGAGCGCGGACACCGTGTGCACATCCTGTGCTACTGGCCGGACGACTGCGCGCCGCTGGCCGATTTCGCCGCGCTGATGGCGGAGCGCCGCTATCAGGCGGTGCTGCAGAGCTGCCGGGAGCTGGAAGACCTCTGCCCGCAGTTCAAAACCGGGGAAGCGCTGGAATTTGCCCGCGACAGCGGCACGCTGTACAAAGCCCATGTGATGCGGGTGCTGTGGCAGTACGGTTTGGCGGACGGCATGTACAACCAGGTCTACCGCAGCCTGTTCGGCTTAAAGCCGGTACGCGGAAAGATCCTGCACACGCCCAAGTACGAAACGGTCGACACAGTGCTCGATCTGATCCGTGCCTGCCGCGGCGTGGCGGTGCTGGCGCACCCGAGCGTCTATAAAAGCATGCCGCTGGCGCGCGAGTTGATCGCGGCCGGGCGGCTGGACGGGGTGGAGATCGACCATCCGCGCAACACGCCGGAAGACAGGGAAGAGCTGCTGCGTCTGGCGCAGGAAAACGGGTTGATCGTGACTGGCGGCACCGACTTTCACGGCATGAACGCCAACAACCCGCGCCCGGTCGGGGCCTTTTATACGGCGGACGACCAGCTCCAGCGCATCGAAGCTGCCGCCCGGGCCCGCAAGAAGTAAGAAAAAACAAAGGAGTATTATCATGGTTTACGAACGCAGAAATCAGGGGACCTGCTCGGTCATGACGCATCTCGAACTCAACGAAGACCATACCATCCAGTCCGTCTCGGTCATGGGCGGCTGCAACGGCAACCTCAAGGGCATCTGCAAGCTGCTGACCGGGATGAAAGCGGAGGACGCCATCGCCCGCATGAAAGGCACGACCTGCGGCAGCCGCCCGACGAGCTGCCCCGACCAGATCTCCCGCGCGCTGGAAGAAGCGCTCGCGGCGATGGGCTGAGCCCCCGCCGATACAGGCAAACAGAAGGAGACGGCTATGGATCAGTTCCATTACCCGCTGGACACCGAGCAGCTGCTGCGCAAAAAGCGGCGCATCCGCAAGGAGCTGCAGGCCCAGCTCAAGAACCCGCTGCAAAAAAAGATCGCCATTCTCGGCGGGTCCACCACCAACGAAGTGGCGGACCAGCTGGGCCTGTTTTTGCTCCATTACGGCATTGAAGCGGAGTTCTATCAATCGGAATATGGCCGCTACTGGCAGGATGCGATGTTCGGCACGCCGGAGCTGGATGCGTTCAAGCCGGATGTGATCTATATCCACACCACCTGGCGCAACATCGAGCAGTTCCCCACGACCGGCGACACCGCGGAAGCCGTGCAGGAGATGCTGCAGGCGGAGTATGGCCGTTTTGAGGCAATGTGGCAGGCGCTGGCGGAAAAGTTCCATTGCCCTGTCATCCAGAACAACTTTGACCGCCCGAACTATCGCCTGATGGGCAACCGCGATGTTTGGGACCCGCGCGGGCGCACCAATTTTATCGCGCGGCTGAACCAGAAGTTCTATGACTATGCCGCGGCGCACGAGGATTTTTATATCAACGATATCGACTATCTGGCCGCCGACTACGGCTTGACCGCCTGGGGCGACGCGTTTTACTGGCATATGTATAAGTATGCGATGTGCCTCGATGCGATCCCGTCGCTGGCAAACAGCGTTGCCAACATCATCAAGTCGCTGTATGGGCGCAACAAGAAGGCGCTCGTGCTGGATCTGGACAATACGCTGTGGGGCGGCATTGTGGGCGACGACGGCGTGGACGGCATCGCCGTCGGCCCCGAAGTGCCGGAAGGACAGGTGTATGCTGAGTTCCAGAGCTACTGCAAGGCGCTCAAGTCGATCGGCGTCGTGCTGGCGGTCGACTCCAAAAACGATGAGCAGAACGCGCTGGACGGCTTAAACCACCCCGACGGTGTGCTGCGCCCGGATGATTTTGTCTGCATCAAGGCCAACTGGGAACCGAAGGACCGCAACCTGCTGGACATTGCCGCCGAACTCAACCTTGGGGCGGACAGCTTTGTGTTCGCCGACGACAACCCGGCCGAGCGCGCCATTGTGGCCGCACAGGTGCCCGGCGTCGAGACGCCGGTTCTGGACGGGGCCGAGAATTACATCAAGACGCTTGACCATGGCGGCTATTTTGAAGTGACCGCGCTTTCGGGCGAGGACCTCAAAAAAACCGAGCTCTACCACGCCAACGCCGAGCGCCGCAGGGCGCAGGCAGCGTTTGCCGATTACGGCGCCTATCTGGACAGCCTTGCCATGACAGCGACGATCCGCCGCTTTGAACCGCTGTACATGCAGCGCATCGCCCAGCTGACAAACAAATCGAACCAGTTCAACCTGACCACCCTGCGCTGTTCAGAAGACGATATCCGGGCCATGGCCGACGATGAAAACTGCCTGTGCCTGTACGGCAAACTTGTGGACAAGTTCGGCGACAACGGCGTCGTCACCGTCGTATCCGGCGAGCAGGAGGGGCAGACTTTGCACCTGCGCCTGTGGCTGATGAGCTGCCGCGTGCTCAAACGCGGCATGGAGGACGCAATGATGGACGCGGTGGTGGCCGACGCCGCCGCCCGCGGCGTCAAGACCATCCGCGGGTATTATTATCCCACCGCCAAAAACGGCATGGTCAAAGATTTCTATGCCTCGATGGGCTTTGCAAACATTGAGGCGGACGCCGAGGGCAACACGGTCTGGGCGCTGGATACGGCAAGCTACCAGCCGCGCCGCCCGCATATGCGCATCGAACGGTAAGGCCGGCAAAAGTTTTTTGCCCGCCGACGCTGCATCGACAAACTTTTTTTGCAAAACCTCTTGCATTTCTTCTGTTGGTTTGCTATAATAATCAAGCACTCGCAAGTGATACCAAGCGGGCGCAACCAACAGAATATGGGAGCTTTCCCGAGTGGCCAATGGGGACAGACTGTAAATCTGCTGCGTAATGCTTCGGTGGTTCGAATCCACCAGCTCCCACCAAAAACCGGTATGCTATGCGTGCCGGTTTTTCTGTATGCTTTTATATATGAAGGCCGCGCCTTGCTGTAAGGCGCGGCCTTCGATTTTAGCCGGAGTTCCGTTCAGGTTCGGCATTCACCTTTTCCATCTGCCTGAGCTCCGGCAATACGGTGGCCAGCATCGCGAAGAAGCAGGCGCAGCCGCCGAGGACGTTGGAGACGGGTTCGGCCATAAACACACCGTCGGTGCCCATGCCAAGCGCATAGGGCAAAAGATAGGTCAGCGGAACAACAATAAACACCTTGCGCAGCAGGGAGAAAAACACTGCCTGCCGGTGTTTGTTCAGCGATTTGAAGGTCGTCTGCCCGACGTACTGCAGCACCATAAAGATGAAGGTGGAGAAATACAGTTTCATGGCCGGAATCGTATCGGCCAGCAGGGCTTCATCGCTGCTGAAAACGGCAATGAGCACACGCGGGGCCAGTAAGATCACAAGCCAGATTGCCAGCGTATAAGCGACGGCCAGCAGCGCCATTGTGATACAGGCTTTCTTGACCTTGTGCGCGCGGCGCGCGCCGTAGTTGTAGCTGATAACCGGGGAAGAACCGTCGGTGATGGCGCTGAGCGGCGTTTCGACCATCTGGCGCACGCTGGACAGGATGGTCATGACCGAGACATACAGATCGCCGCCGGTGGCAGCCAGAACGTTATTGCAGCAGATCGTGACGACGCTGTTGGTCAGCTGCATGATGAAACCGGCCGTGCCCAAGCTTAGGATATCGCGCAGGCAGGCAAAGTTGGCCGCCAGCGCGCGCGGCGGCAGGAGGCGGAGACGGTACTCCGCTTTGGTACACAGAAAGAACAGCACGAACGCCGCCGAAAGGACCTGGGAGAGCACCGTCGCGACCGCCGCCCCGGCGACGCCCATACCCAGCACAAAGATAAAAATCGGGTCCAGAACAAGGTTTGCCGCCGCGCCGATCACAACGCTCGTCATGCCGATGGTCACATAGCCCTGGGCGTTGACGAACGGGTTGAGACCGGTTGTCAGCATGGCAGGCAGGGTGCCAAGCAGATAGATCGTCATGTAGGGCAAAGCATACTGCATCGCGGCGGGCGAGGCCCCAAACAGCGCCAAAACCGGCCGGGCGAACAAAAGCCCGGCCGCCATCAGCACAATGGCGCAGTACACAAGCATCGTGAACGAAGTGTGCAGGATGCGCCGGGCGCGCTCCTGCTCATGGCCGCCGCGGGCAATCGCGAAAAGCGGCGCGCCGCCGCTGCCGAACAGGTTGCTGAACGCCGTGATGATGACGATGACCGGGAAACACAGCCCGACCGCGCCCAGCGCCGCCGTGCCAATCTCCGGGATGCGGGCGATGTAGATGCGGTCGACGATATTATACAAAAGGTTCAATACCTGCGCGATCAGCATCGGAAACGCCGATTGCACAATGTTGGGGATGATCCCGCCGTTTTCAAAATCCACCCGCCGCATGGGCTGCCTCCCTTTTTTCCTGTACCGTGTCTGTGGCCGCGGCAGCGCCGCGCCAACTGAAAAACAGTATAGCACAACGCCCTGCCGCGGTAAAGCGCGACGGCGGCCCGCAAGCCTTGCAACCGGTGCACAAGTGTGTTATGCTAAATTTTAATGACTTTGCGCCGCGGCGCAGACGGAAAGGTGTGGGAAACAAGAATGGATCAATCAAGAGTGGCGCTGTTTGAGGAGCGCCCGGTGCCCAGCGCGGTCGTCACGCTGGCGGTGCCCACCATCATCAGCTCTCTCGTCATGGTGCTGTACAACCTTGCAGACACCTATTTTGTCGGCATGCTCAACGACCCTGTCGAAAGCGCAGGCGTCGCGCTGGCGGCCCCGGTACTGCTGGCTTTCAACGCCGTTACCAACCTGTTCGGCGTCGGCAGCTCCAGCATGATGAGCCGTGCGCTGGGCCTCAAAGACCAGGACACCGTCGCGCGCAGCTCGGCGTTTGGCTTTTACTGTTCGCTTGCCTGTGCGGTGCTGTTCTCGCTGGGGTATACCGTGTTCCACGCGCCGCTGCTGGCGGTGCTCGGGGCTGACGCCACGACTTTTGACGCCACGGCCGAGTATCTGTTCTGGACCGTGACCTGCGGCGCGCCGCCCGCCATACTGAACGTCATCATGGCCTATCTGGTCCGTGCCGAAGGCGCAACGATGCACGCAAGCGTCGGCACGATGAGCGGGTGTCTGCTCAACATCGTGCTGGACCCGTTCTTTATCATGCCGTGGGGCTTTGGCATGGGCGCGGCTGGGGCGGGGCTGGCTACCTTCCTTTCCAACTGCGCGGCGTGCGGGTATTTCTTTGTGCTCTTGTATGTGCGCCGCCGCACGACTTGCGTCTGTATTGACCCGCGCAAGTTCGGTTTCCGCCGCTCGATCGTTCTCGGTGTGTTCCAGGTCGGCGTTCCGGCTTCGATCCAAAACCTGCTCAACGTTACCGGCATGACCATCCTCAACAACTTTGCCTCCGCCTACGGTGCGGACGCCGTCGCCGCGATGGGCATTGCCCAGAAAATCAACCAGGTCCCCTGGAACGTTTCGATGGGCCTTTCGCAGGGCGTGATGCCGCTGGTCGGCTATAATTACGCCAGCGGAAACTCGAAGCGCATGAAGAGCGCGGTCTACTTTACCGTCAAGCTGTCGGAGTCCTTCATGATCCTTGCCGCGCTGTTCTGCCACCAGGGAGCCGGCTGGCTCATCAGTATGTTCATGGAAAATGAAAACATCGTCGCTTACGGCACCCGTTTTCTGCAGGGGTTCAGTTTGGCGCTGCCGTTCCTGGCGCTGGACTTTCTGGCGGTCGGCGTCTTCCAGGCGTGCGGCCTTGGCAAGAACGCCCTGATTTTTGCAATCATGCGCAAGATCGTGCTGGAGATCCCGGCGCTGTGCCTGCTGAACTGGCTGTTTCCGCTGTATGGTCTGGCCTACGCACAGCTCACGGCCGAAGTTGTTTTGTGCGCCGCGGCCATCCTCGTACTGCGCCACCTGTTCCAGACGCTCGAAAACCGGCAGGCGGCCGCCGCGCTGCAGGAAGACGCCTAATCGCTTTCCGGCCAACTCTATTTGCATACGCAAAACGCCCCGGACAACAGGCCGAAAAGGCTTGCCGTCCGGGGCGTTTCTCTGTTTGTTTCTTATTTCAGCAAACCGGCCACAGCCTTGGCTGCGCCGTCCAGGTACTCGCCCGCATAGGTTTCGATCATCCCCGCATCGGCTTCTTTGGCCAGCTCGGGGTCAATGGGCATTTTTGCCAGCACCGGCAGGTGATAGCGCTCCGCCGTCTGCTCAACATGGCTGTCGCCAAAAACCTGGATGTGCTTGCCGCAGTCCGGGCAGACCGCATAGCTCATGTTTTCGACGATGCCCAGCACCGGGACCTTCATCATCTCAGCCATCTGAACGGCTTTGCCGACAATCATACCGACGAGCTCCTGCGGGCTGGAAACGATCAGGATGCCGTCCACCGGCAGGGTCTGGAACACGGTCAGCGGCACATCGCCGGTGCCCGGGGGCATATCGACAAACAGGAAGTCGACATCCTCCCAGATCACGTCCTGCCAGAACTGCTTGACCGCACCGGCAATAACCGGGCCGCGCCAGACGACAGGGGCCTGCTCGTCTTCCAGCAGCAGGTTGATGCTCATGATGTCGATACCGGTGCGGCTCTTGACCGGGTAGATGCCGTCCTCGCCGCCGGTGGCAGGGCCGTGCACCCCAAACAGCTTGGGGATGGACGGGCCGGTGATATCGGCGTCCAGGATGCCGACCGTATGGCCCAGGCGGCGCATCGCCACGGCCAGCATGGCGCTGGTCATGCTTTTGCCAACGCCGCCTTTGCCGGAAACAACGCCGATAACCTTTTTGATGTGGCTCTTGGCGTGCGGCGGTTCATGCTGGGGCGCGTTGCGGCTGGCGCAATCGGCGCTGCAGTTGCTGCAATCATGCGTACATTCGCTCATGGAAAATTGACTCTCCTTTGCGCCGGGACAGCCATGCCCGGCCTTTTCTATCGTTCGACGGCCGCACCCGGCCGCACAAGGGGACCGCGCCCCGTTTGGCGGGCGCGGTCGGACGCTTTATATTTTACAGGTTTTACGTTGAAAATGCAAGCGTTTCACGGCAGGGCCGCCACGATATCGGCCACCAGCTTCTGGAAAACCGGCCCACGCCGGTCGGCGATGGCAATGACTTCCTCCCCGGAAAGGCGCTGCCCGGTCATCCCGGCCGCCATGTTGGTGATCAGGCTCAAGGCCAGCACCGGTAAGCCGCAGTGGCTGGCGGCAATAGCCTCCGGCACGGTGCTCATACCGACCGCGTCGGCCCCGAGCGTGCGGAAGGCGCGGATCTCGGCCGGTGTCTCGTAGCTGGGGCCCATGTAGCCAAGGTAAACGCCTTCCCGCAGCGTCAGCCCCTGGGCGGCGGCCACATCCCGCGCGATTTGCTGTAAAGCGGGGTCGTACACGCGGCTCATGTCGCAAAACCGCGGGCCGATCTCGTCCTCGTTCGTTCCGCGCAGAGGGTTCACGCCCATAAAGTTGATGTGGTCTTTGATCAGCATGAAGTCGCCGACCGAAAAGTCATAATTGACGCCGCCCGCAGCGTTTGTCAAAATCAGCGCGCGGCAGCCCAGCGCCTTGAAAACGCGCACCGGCAGCACGATGTCGCGCATCTCGTGCCCTTCGTAATAGTGGAAACGCCCCTGCATGCACAAAACGCTGCGCCCGTTGAGCCGCCCGGCCACAAAACGCCCGGCGTGCCCCGGGGCGGTGGAAAGCGGAAAGCCGGGCACTTCGGCATAGGGGATGTATACCGGCTCCTCGATGCGGTCCGCCAGGCCGCCGAGCCCGGACCCGAGGACCAGCGCCAGCTCCGGCGTCTGCGGCAGGCGGGCACGCAGGAATTCGGCCGCGGCGTTGACTCTTTGCAGTTCACTCATTTTAATCGATCCCTTTCCTTGGGTGTATCTGAAAAATCCCCGGCGCTGTCTCACTCTACTAAAAAGCGGCGTCTGCTGCGTTGCGAAACCTTGGAATACACAAAGTATTCCTGCGGTTTCGTGCCTTGCATCCGCTATCTTTTAGTGAATTTTTCAGCACTTTTGATTGATCAGATACACCCTAATGTTTTGCCTTATTGTACCATCTGCCGCCGCATAACACAAGCGCCCGCCGCATAGAGATACACGAGACAGGGAAGGGGGCGCGGCGCATGCGGATCGGGCTCTATTTAAAAAACGCAGCCCTGCTGACAGCCGGGGGCTTTGCCCTGCGCGGGCTGGGCATGGTGTTCCGCGTGTTGATCGCGTCGTATCTGGGCGGGGAGGGCATGGGGCTGTACCAGCTGATCCTTGCCGTTTACGGCGTGTTCGTGGCGCTGGCATCGGCCGGGGTCAACGTAGCATCCACGCGGCTGGCGGCCCAAAGCCTGGCGCGCGGCCGCGGCATGGCCCCCACGCTGTGGGGGCTTGTCAGCGCGGCGTCCTGCCTGGGGACGGCGGCGATGCTGGCGCAGTTCGCACTGGCGCCGCTCATCGCCCGCTGGTGCCTGCATGATGTGCGCGCCGAGCTTGGCTTGCGCGTACTGGCGCCGAGCCTGCCGTTTCTGGCCGTATCCGGCGCGCTGCGCGGCTGCTTTTTGGCGCGCCGCCGTGTGGGTCCCAATATTACGGCCCAGCTTTTTGAGCAGCTTTCGCGTATGGCCATCGCGCTGGGGGCGCTGCGCCTGCTGCACAGCTGGGGGGCGGCCTATGCCAGTGCGGCGGTGCTGATCGGCAACACGGCCAGCGAAGCGCTGTCCTGCCTGCTGATGGCGCTGTTTGCACGCACGGAAGCGGCGTTCCGCCCCCAAGCGGCCGACCCGGCCAAAGGCTTTGCGCTGCGGGAGCTGTGGGCCATCGCGTGGCCGGTGGGCGGCAGCCGCCTGCTGGTCAGCGCCCTGCAGGCGGTGGAGAGCAGCCTGCTCCCGCTGTGCCTGACCGTGTATCTTGGCCAGCGCGGGGCAGCGGTGGCGCAGTATGGGGCCATGAAGGGAATGGCGCTGCCGCTGGTCTTTTTCCCGTTCAGCGTTCTGTCGGCGCTGTCCGGGCTGCTGATGCCCGAGATCGTACGCGCGCACACGCGCAGGGACCGCACCGGGGAAAAACGCCTGATCGACGCGGCGATACGCCTGACCGGCCTGTTCGCAGCGCTGGCAGGGGCCGGGCTGGTTCTTTTTGGCGAGCCGGCCGCCTGCCTGTTGTTTGATGACGCCGCGGCGGGGACTTATGTACGGCTGCTGGGCTGGATCGCGCCGTTCATGTATTTTGAGAGCATGGTTGACGGGATATTGAAAGGGCTGGGCGAACAGCTGGCGACCTTCCGCTATACGGTGCTTGACTCCGCGCTGCGCATTTTGCTGATCGTTCTGCTGGTGCCGCAGTATGGTCTGACGGGCTTTCTGGGCGTTATGGTCTGTTCGAACCTCTTGACCTGTATGCTCAATACGCGGCGCATGCTGCGCCGCACAGGCATGCGCGCTGCCTGGCTGGCCTGGTTTGCGGGCCCCGCTGCCCTGGCGCTGCTGGGCGCAGCGCTGACGCTGGCGGTGCGGCAGATCGTGGCAGACAGCGCCGCCGGATGGCTGGCACAGGGTTTTGTCTTCCTTGCCGGGGCAGGGGGACCGGCCGCGCTGCTGCTTTCCAAAAACCGGGAGCTTGTGCAGGCGCGGCGGCGGGCGTAAAAAGCAAAAAACCGGCAAACCGGCAGGGCGTTCTGCTCCCTGCCGGTTTGCTGGTTTTATATAGCTGTATTTGTCTTAGTAACACACGCGGCCGTATATTTCGGTCATATGGCGGAGCTTTTCAGCCAGCCAGGGGTTGAATGCGCCGGGCCGTGCACGCCAGCACCAGTTGCCGCCCAGCGTGGAGGGCGTGTTCATACGGGACGAAAGCCCCAGCCCTAGGATATCCTGCGCCTGGGCAACGGCAAGGTCCGCCACGCTGGACCAGATACCGCGCACCATGCCCCAGTGGTAACCCTCCCCAAGGGTGAGGTGAAAATAGTCCACTGCGCGCTGCCGTGCAATGGGGGAGGCGTTTTCAAACCAGCCGTTGACCGGTTCGTTGTCATGCGTACCGGTATAGGCGACACAGCTGCGCGGGTAGCTGTGCGGCAGGTATCCGCCGCCGTCCGGCGAATCAAAGGCGAATTCCAGGACCTTCATGCCGGGGTAGCCCACATCGGCCAGCAGGGCGTAGACATCCGGCGTCAGGTAGCCAAGGTCCTCGGCAATGATGTTCTGCCGCCCAAGCTCCTTTTCGATCGTGCGGAACAGATCCATACCGGGGCCGGTGCGCCAGCGGCCGCCGCGGGCGTCCGGGCTGCCGTAGGGGATCGCGTAATACCCGGCAAAGCCGCGGAAATGATCGATGCGGACCACGTCATAGATGCGGCAGGTGTGGCGGATGCGGCGCACCCACCAGGCGTAGCCGGTCTTTTTCATTGCGTCCCAGTCATACAGCGGGTTGCCCCACAGCTGGCCGGTGGCCGAAAACGCATCCGGCGGGCAGCCTGCGACCTCGGTCGGGGTCAGCGTATCGTCCAGCTGAAACCCTTCCGGGCTGCTCCACACGTCGACGCTGTCGGCCGCCACATAAATCGGCAGATCGCCGATGATCTCGACGCCGCGCTCGTTCGCATAGGCTTTCAGCGCCAGCCACTGCTTGAAGAAAAGGTACTGCACAGCCTTCCAGAACTCGATGTCGGCGGCGTAGGCCCGGCGCGCATCTTCCATGGCTTCGGCTTCACGGCGGATCAGCGCCGGTTCCCATTCGCTCCAGGGCGCGCCGCCGTGCGCGTCTTTCAGCGCCATAAACAGCGCATAGTCCGGCAGCCAGAACGCGTTTTCACGGCAAAAGTCCGCGTAACCGGCCGGCGGGGCGGCCAGCAGGCAGTCGCACGCTTTGCGCAAAACTGGATACCGCAGCGCATACATCCGTCCATAGTCAATACATTCGGGCGTGCCGCTCCAGTCGATATTATTATACTCTTGTTTCCGCAGCAGGCCGTCCGCCGCCAGCAGGTCCAGGTCGATAAAATACGGGTTGCCCGCAAAGGTCGAAAACGAGGCGTAGGGGCTGTCGCCATAGCTTGTGGAGCAGATGGGAAGGATCTGCCAGTATTTCTGCCTGGCACATACAAGAAAATCCACAAAATCGTGCGCCGCTTTGCCCATCGTGCCAATGCCGTAAGGGGAGGGCAGGCTGGAAATAGGCAGCAGGATGCCGCTGGAACGATTCAAGTAAACCACGCCTTTCAAAGAAAAAATAGAAGGGGTGTGCAATGCCACCCCTTCATCATAGCGAAAAAACAAACAAAAGACAAACATGCGGCGCAAGATCGTCACTCTGCACGAACACGGCTTTTTCAATTTGTGCAAAAGCGCAGAAAATTTACAGCGTCTGCCCGCTGAGCAAGCCGTTCCACAGGCGATAATAGATCCCCTTGCGCTCCAAGAGCTGCTCGTGGGTGCCTTCTTCCTCAATGCCGTCGCGGCCAAGAACAAGGATACGGTCGGCGTTCTTGATCGTGGTCAGGCGGTGGGCGATGGTCAGCGTCGTGCGGCCTTTCGCCAGCGCGTCCAGGCTTTGCCCGACAAGGATCTCGCTCTCGTTATCCAGTGCGCTGGTGGCTTCATCCAGCAGCAGAATGGGCGGGTTTTTCAAAAATACGCGCGCGATCGAGATACGCTGCTTCTGCCCGCCGGACAGTTTTACGCCGCGCTCGCCGACATAAGTGTCGTAGCCGTCCTTGAGCTCGTTGATAAAGCCGTCGGCGCCGGCCAGTTTGGCGGCGTTGACGATCTCCTCCTTGGTGGCGTTGGGCTTGCCGTAGGCGATGTTTTCAGCCACGGTGCCGCTGAACAGATATACGTCCTGCTGCACGACGCCGATGGCCTGCCGCAGGCTTTTGAGCGTGACCTTGCGCACGTCCTGCCCGTCAATAAGGATCTGCCCGCTGGTCACGTCATAGAAGCGAGGTATCAGGTTGCACAGCGTCGTTTTACCGCCGCCGGAAGGCCCGACCAGCGCGAGACTCTCGCCCGGGCGGATGGTCAAATCGACATGGCGCAGGACTTTGTTGTGATCGTCCGGATATTCAAAGCTGACGTCGCGGAATTCGATGCCGCCCTCCTTAACGGTCAGGGGCCGGGCGTCGGGGGCGTCGGTGATCTCGACCGGGGTATCCATGATTTCAAAGAAACGCTCGATACCGGTCATGCCGCGCTGGAACTGTTCGGCAAACTCAACGATGCGCCGGATGGTGGCGATCAGCGTGGAAACGTACAGAACATACGCCACCAGGTCGCCTGCATTGATGCGGTCGTACACCAGGAACAGCCCGCCCGCAATGATAACCACCAGATACATCAAGCCGTCAAACAGGCGCGTGGAGGTGTTGAAGGCGGCCATCGCATGGTAGGTCTTTTTCTTGATGGTCTGGAAGGCCTGGTTGCCTTCTTCAAACTTTTCGTTTTCCTGCGCCTCAGCGGCAAACGCTTTGACGACGCGCTGGCCCAGCAGGCTGTCCTCGATCGAGGCGTTCAGCTCGCCGATCTGGAAGCGCTGCTTGCGGAAAGCGGCGCGCAGGCGCAGGTTGAGGCGCACCGATACAATCATCATCAGCGGCACACAGGCAAAAAGCACCAGCGTCAGCGGCACGCTGGCCCCGCACAGGATGATGAAGGACGCCACGATCTTGATGGCGGCGATGAAGAATTCCTCGGGACAGTGGTGGGCGAACTCGGTCACGTCAAACAGGTCGTTGGTGATGCGGCCCATGATCTGCCCGACCTTGGTGTTGGAATAGTATGTATGGCTCAGGCGCTGCAGATGGGCAAACGCATCGCGGCGCATGTCGGTCTCGATATACACGCCCATGATGTGCCCGGTGCCGGACATATAATAGCTTGCCGCGCCGTCGACGATACGCAGCACGAGATAGAGCAGCGCCAACCTGGCTACGGTACCAACCGTCAGCACGATCGAAGCGTCGGTCGCCGCGTTGGTCAGGTAGCGCATGATGGACGGCAGTACGATATCGCACAGCGTTGTCAGCGCCGCGCAGAAAAGGTCAAATACCAGGATGCCCTTATATTTGAGCAGATAGGGCAAAAAGCGGTGGAGTTGGGACGTTTTCCGGTCGTTTTCGGGTCGAGACATGGTTTCCTCCTGACGCAAACGCCTTCCCCCGCGCAAAGCGGGGGAAGGTGGTTGCTACTTTTTTATTCTTTGTTTTCATTTTCATCGGCAAGCACTGCTTCCGCGGGCGGTTCATCGGATGGCTGAGATGGCGCTGTGATTTCTGCGTCTGCCTCGGAACTTGGCGGAACTGTCGTCTGCGGTTCTTCTACGACATCTTCTGGCGGGAGAGGCGGTGTTGTTGGCAGAGGAGAAATTGCCTCCTCATAAGTGGCGCCGCAGCCGGCACGGGTACAGGTATAGGTCATGACCCCAGAAACGCCGGGTTGTGCTTCAACGGTAACGGTGCCGCCATCCCAGGAATGCCCAAGGGGGGAGAGCTGATCTGTGTATTCGTCGCCGCAATCGCAGCGGTATGTGACGGACCCGGCTTTTTCGCACAACGGCTCGGTACGCGCCACTTCGTAATATTTATGCTCGTGGGGCTGCGGGGTTGGCGAATTTGTGGGGGCCGGGCTTGGTTCTGGCGTGGCTGGGACCGGCGTCTGCGTAGGTGCTGGGGAAGGCGTCACAGCCAGTGCCTCAATAGGTTCCGTCCGCTGCGCCCCGCACCGTGTACAGGTATAGGTGCGCTGGCCTTCCACACCGGGCTGCGGCTGGCTTGTTACCTCGCCTTCGTTCCAGGCATGGCCGAGGGCGTCTAGCTCACGCTCGCGGATGGCGCCGCAGATCGTGCATTTCTCTTTGACCGAGCCTTTGGTCTCGCAACCGGGCTCGATTTTTCCGCCCTCCACTTCGGCAAACACATGGTCGTGTTCGTCAGGCACAAAGTGCGCGGTGACCACCACGCCGCCTGCATCGGCGTTGCTTGGCACTGTGAAGGTTAGGCTGGCGCTGCCGCCCGCCGAGCCGATCGAAGCCGACCAGTGGTCAAACCGCCATCCGCTGGCGGCGGCCGCCGTTACGGTGGCGCAGGTCCCGCCTTTTTTGACCATCTGGCTGCGGGCGCCGCTGATCGAGCCGTTGCCGTCGACAACAAACTCGACCGGCACCTTTGCGCCGCGCACGGCGATCGGGTCGGAGGAGATCACCCCCAGCGGCACGCCGGCCGGTTCGGGGATCGTGCCCAGCGGCTGCGGGCGGCGGTCTTCCGTGAGCAGGGCGTGGGTGCGCACATACTGGAAATAAGCGGTCACAGCCTCTTTGGAAAGGTGCACGCCGTCCGAAAGAGTGTAGTCCTTTTTGGCCCAGCCGGTGGCTTGGTCACGCAAAACTTCGGCCGAATTGAGGAACTTATAGCCGTTTTCCTCGCACAGTTCGATAAGCGCCGCGTTGTAGGCGTCCACCTGGGTCATCGTCAGGTTGGTGTTTTCCCGCTGCTGGTCAAGCGGCGGGATGGCGCTGACGATCAGGTCCGCATACGGCCAGGCGTCGGTGATGGCCTTGAGCCCCTTTTGGTAGCTGGCAATAAACTCCGTGGCGTCGGTCGAGGAGCCTTTCAGGTTGTTTGTCCCGAAACAGATAATGATGCGCTTCGGCTTGAGTTTGGCGACGGCGTCGGGGATCGTATACATCTGGCTGTCGCCCTTGAACTGTTCGCACTTGAGCGTAGGGATATCGCCAACGCCCATACTCACCACGCCGATGTTGTTTTTAAGGCTTGTAAACGCCGTGCCGGTCTCGTCGGCGTACATCATGTAGCGCACGGTGTTGGAATCCCCGATGAACAGGGTCTCCTCTACATAGCTGCGCCCGGCGTCCGCTGTTTCGGGTAGAACGGTCGGCGTCTCGGCGGCAGAGGCTGTCTGCGCGACCGGCAGAGCTGCTGTTTCTGCGGTCTGCGCCGTTTCCGCCGTCTGTGTGGTCTCTGCCGTGGCCGCAGGCAGGTCGATCGCCTGCTTGCCCCGGCACCCGGCAAGCGTCAGGCACAGCAGCGCCGCAACGGCCCCGGCCGCCAGACGAATGGATCGGTTCATTCTGTGTTCCCTCCCTGGTCAGTAAAAGATATCAAAATCATCTCATCGGATATATAATGCAGAAATAGAAAAAGATAGCTTGATTTTACACCCAAAGAAGGGGACATGTAAACAGCAAAACAGGGCAAACCGCGTAAATTTTGCCTTCCTTTTGCAAAGATTTACAAGTCTGCCCTGTTATGACAAAAAAAGATCAAGCCCGCTTATGTACAAAGCGGATGAATTCGTCGCGTTCTTCCTCCGTATCGGCGTTGATGACATACATCTGGTTGCCCAGGTCCAGCGCCAGTGCGTCGGGGATGCGGTCGCACATCTTCATGCGGCTGCCGTAGCGCTGCAAAATTTCCTCGTGGCTGTGGGCGTACGTCTTGCCGTCACGCCGCCCGGCATAAACGCAGAAATAATGCGGCTGGTCCAGGCGCACATGGCGCAGCTGGTCATAGCAGACCATGTCGGCCCAGATCTGGTAGCAGTCCACACTGTTGGCAAAGTTGATCATATCCGGCGTGTAACCGCCCGCAGGCCGCATGTTGACCTCCAGCGCGACATAATCGCCGGTCTTTCCCAAGCCGGGCTTGTCTTCGGTAAGGCGGAAAAATTCACAGTGGAAGAAGCGGCTGCGCGCCCCGAACGCTTTGATCGTGCGGAAGCCGACATCGCGCAGCGCTTCGGGAACCTGCTTCTGCGTCCAGTAGGCCAGGTCGCCGTTCTCGTTTACGATGTCCATGATCGGGGTGGGGAAGTAGTTGCTTGTGTAAAACAGCGGCACGCAATGGCTGTCGGCCACGCCGTCAAAGCTGACAATTGTGCCGCGGATAAACTCCTCCATAATATACGGCACAGCGGGCTTGTTGCGGTAAAATGCCTCCAGCTCGGCGCGGTTGCTCAGCTTGTAGGTGGCTTCCGCCCCACAGCCGTTGTCCGGTTTGACGATGACCGGATACCCGACCTGCTCGATAAACGGCAGCGATGCTTCCAGCGTTGTGACCATGTGATGGCGCGCCACCGGCACACCGGCAGCGATATAGCTTTCTTTCATACGGCTCTTGAGCTTGATCCGCTCGATGAAATCGCTCTTGGCGCCGGTCGTGATATTGAAGTCGGAGCGCAGCGCGGCGTCCTGTTCCAGCCAGTATTCGTTGTTGCTCTCCAGCCAGTCGATCTTGCCATAGCGGTGGGTGAAATACCCCATCGCGCGCACCATTGCATCATAGTTGGCAAGGTTGTCGACACGGTAATATTCGGTCAGTACCGTGTGCAATTCCACCGGGATCTCGGCATACGGCGCGTCGCCGATGCCCAGCACGTTTGCGCCGTTGCGGCGCAGGCGGTCGCAGAAATTCCAGTACGTTTTGGGGAAATGCGGCGAAATAAAAACGAAATTCATAGCCTCCACCTTTCCAGTGCGCGGATAAACAAACGAACCGGCGGGATACGCGCCCCAAACCGCCGGTCCAACACACACTTATATAAACTGGTTGCGCTGCGGATCATACGCATACCCGACCTGAGCCAGCCGGGCGCACAAAGCCGCCTCGTCCGCGTCCTCCCGGTCGCAGAAAGCGTCGAGATCGCTGTCGCGGTCGCGCAGCTTTGTGTTGACGTAGCTTAACAGGATCATGGGGTCTTGGGGCAGCATGGGGGACACTCCTTTACCGGAATCAGAAAAAGCCGGCCACGACGTGACCGGCAATTTTGATCAATCGAATCAGACCGCGCGGGTGATCTTGCCCGAACGCAGGCAGCGGGTGCAGGCGTAGATATACTTCGGGGACCCATCCACGACAGCTTTTACGCGCTTCACGTTGGGGCTCCAGGTACGATTGCTCCGACGGTGGGAGTGGGATACCTTGATGCCGAACGCAACACCCTTGCCACAGCATGCACATTTGGCCATAGCTTGCACCTCCTTTTACATAGCTGTACTATCATAGCAAATCCAAAAGGAAAAAGCAAGCCTTTTTTTGAAAAGTTGCGAAAAAATCGGGCTTTTCTGCCGGGATAACGGCCTGCCGCCTGCAAAAACACTTGTTTTGCAGCGCCGGATACAGTATAATAGCGAAAGAATTTTGTATGATTTGAGGAACTGCTATGAACGGCCTGTTGGGCCCTAACGCTTTATATATGTTTATCCTGCGCGCGGTGGCCGTGCTGCTGGTGATCCCGTTCCACGAAGCCGCGCACGCCTTCATCAGCTGGAAGCTGGGCGACCCGACGGCCAAGAACGCCGGCCGCCTTTCGCTCAATCCGCTGCGGCACTTCGACCCGCTGGGCACGCTGTGCATGGTGCTCGGCGGCGTCGGCTGGGCGCGGCCGGTTGGGATCGACGCGCGCCGCTTCCGCGACCCCAAAAAGGGCATGGCGCTCTCGGCGGCGGCCGGTCCGGCCGCCAACCTGCTGTTGGCGTATGTGTGCGTACTTTTGTATAAAGCGCTGTTCTACCTGATGGCAGGCGGCGCGGCGGTCCCCGGCTTTGTGCTGGATTTTCTCAGCGTGCTCGCTTCGCTGAACATCAGCCTGGGCGTGTTCAACCTGATCCCGGTGCCGCCGTTTGACGGCAGCCGCATCTTTCTTCTGTTCCTTCCGCCGCGTCTGTACTTCCGCGCCATGCGGTATGAACGCTATATTATGGGCGCGGTCCTGCTGCTGGTCTTTTTTGGTCTGCTGGACCGGCCGCTGTCTTTCTGCGTCAGCGCGGTGTGGCGGCTGATGGACCTGACCACCGGCTTTGTTGACGCCGCCTTTGGGATGATTTGAGGAAACATGGACGTATTGACTTTTCATATCGAGGACTTTGACGGCCCGCTGGATCTTTTGCTGCATCTGGTCGGCAAGAACAAGATGAACCTCTATGACATCAACATCATGGAGCTGATCGACCAGTACACGGCGGCGATCGCATCGATGCAGGACCGCATGGAGGTATCGAGCGAATTCATCGACATGGCGGCCCACCTTGTGCAGATGAAAAGCGCGCTGCTGCTGCCCCGCAGCCAGGAAGCCGAACGCATGAAGGCGGAGCTGACCGGCCGCCTGATCGAATACAGCACCTGCAAGCGGGTCGCCGCTGAGCTGGGCGGCCGCGCGCGCGACCTGTATACGGCGGTGCGCACGCCGATGCCGCTGGACAGCCCGGCCGAATACACCCGCCCGCAGGACCCGGACCGCCTGGTACAGGCCTGGTACAGCCTGATGGGCCGCAGCCTGCGGCGCAAAAAGCCAAGCCAGGAGCGTTTTGAACCGCTGGTCACGGCGCCGTTCGTCTCGGTGGGCAGCCGTGTGATGCATGTGCTGCGCGGTATGCTGCGCGGCACGCTGCACCGCATGGGGCAGCTGTTCAGCAAAAACGAAAGCCGCAGCACCAACGTGGCCACTTTTTTGGCGCTGCTGGAGCTCATCCGCGCCGGGCGCGTGCGCATTGGCGCAGAAGGGCAGCTCGCGGTGGAACGCCGCCACCTGCGGCATAAAACAGGGGAGGGGCAAAGCGAATGAACGAACAGCAAAAGCTGGGGGCGCTGGAAGCCATGCTTTTCGCCAACGGCGAGCCGGTCGAAGCCGCCCGCCTGGCCGAAGCCATGCGCATCGAACCGGCCCAGGCGGAAGACCTGCTGCGCACGCTGCAGGCCGAATATGATACCCGGGACAGCGGTCTGATGCTGCTGCAGTTCGAGGGCGGCCGCTGGCAGATGGCCTCCCGCCCGTATTACGGCGAGGTCGTCAAACGGATACTCGACACGCGCCACAACGCGCCGCTGTCCCCCGCAGCGCTGGAGGTTCTGGCGGTGATCGCCTACAACCAGCCGGTTTCCCGCAGCTTTATCGAGCAGGTGCGCGGCGTCGATTCTTCCTCCACCGTCTCCAAGCTGCTGGAGCGCGGCCTGATCGAGGAGGCCGGGCGGCTCGACCTGCCCGGCAAACCGGTGGCTTTCCGCGTGACCGATACCTTCCTGCGTGTGTTCGGCCTGGGCAGCCTGGCCGACCTGCCGCCGCTGCATGACGAGGAAGAACCGGCCCCCGCGCCGGAGGAAGAACTTCCGCAGCAGCTGGGGATGGAGGAAACGCCGTGAGCGCCGTGCTGGGCGGGGTGCTACTGGCCGTGCGGATCGCCGCTGTCCTGTTGGGGGTCGTGGCGCTGCTGGCTGCGGTCCTCCTGCTTTTGCCGGTGGGGCTGGACATCCGCTGGGACCGCAAAAACGACCTGGCCGTCAAGTTCTGTGCCGGGCCCCTGCGTTTCCCGGTGTACCCGCGGCCACAGAAAAAAGCGGCGAAAGCCAAAGCAAAACCAAAGGCAAAAACCAAACCGGAGCAAAAAGCGGCAAGCCCCGAACCGGGGCCGCCCCCGGCGCCGCCAGCGCAAAATAAAGACGAAGACGCAGGCGTTGCGGCGCCACAGCCGGCCGCCGCGCAACAGGGGCCGGCCGCCGCGGCGGCCCCCGCGCCAGCGCCCCAACCGGATGCGGGCGGTCTTTTGGGGGCGGCGCGCACGCTGGCAGCGGCGCTCTGGCCCAGACGGCAGGCGTTTTTGAACCGTGTCCGGGTTAGACACCTGGATATTTTCTGGACCGTCACCGGCGCGGACGCCGCCGACACCGCCATTACATACGGCCGCCGCATCGCCGCCTGCAATATGGCGCTGGCCGCAGCGCGCGACCATATCCACATCCAGGCCGACCGGCTGCGGCTGGAACCCGATTTTACCGGAAAGCAAAAAGAAAAACGCTGCATATCTTGCCAAATCCTTTGCCGAACGTATATAATGCTGATAGTGCTGAAAGCGCTGCTGCAAAGGAACGAAAAGACCGGCGAGGTCCCGCTGCGCAAAGCCCTGGAACAGCTCGGCGCAGAATAAGCGCCAACAGGGCCGCATCATAAGGAGGTTTTTATCATGGCAGAACATCCGCTTCAGGGGATGATGGGCATTACGATGGACAAGGTTCGGGAGATGGTCGATTCTTCTACCATCATCGGCGACCCCATCAAGGTCGATGCGGACACCACCATCATCCCGGTCTCCCGCGTGACTTTCGGCTTTGCCTCCGGCGGTTCGGACGTGGGGGCCAGGGCCAGCAAGGACATGTTCGGCGGCGGTTCCGGCGCAGGTGTCTCGATCACACCGGTGGCCTTTTTGATCGTTACGCCGTCCGGCGTGCGCACGATGCAGCTGACCGAGCACGCCTGCACGATCGACAACGCGATCAGTGCGCTGCCGGAACTGGTAGACAAGCTGGCCGCCATGCTCGGCCGCAGCAAGCCCAGCCAGGAGACCGCGACCGAGGCCGCCAAGGAGGCTTTCGCCGCCGCAGAAAAAGCTGAAACCGAATAACCCCACCAAGGCGCAAAGCGGCTGGACCCTTTGCGCCTTTTTGAAAGGAACCCAGAATGGCAGAACAACGAATTCAGAAAGTATTATCGGACCAGGGCGTCTGCTCCCGCCGCGCCGCCGAGCGCCTGATCGAGGAGGGCCGCGTCAAGGTCAACGGCCACCCGGTCAAGATCGGCGACAAGATGGACCCCGATTTTGACAAAGTATCCATCGACGGAAAGAACGTGCGCATCGTCCGCAAGCGCAAATATATCTATATCATGCTGCACAAGCCGCGTGGATACATCACAACTTCGTCCGATGAGCGCGGCCGCAAAACGGTCATGGACCTGGTGCAGGGCGTCGGCCGCCGCGTTTACCCGGTGGGACGCCTGGACAAAGACAGCGAGGGGCTTCTGCTCATGACCGATGACGGCGCGTTCGCCAACCTGCTGACCCACCCGTCCGGCGGCGTCGGCAAGCTGTACCGCGTCACGGTGCGCCCGCATGCGACCGAAGAACAGATCATCCGGCTGTCCAGCGGCGTTGTGCTGGACGACGGCGTCAAAACGGCCCCCGCCGTGATCCATGTGGTCAGCGACGAACCGGGCCGCACCGTGCTGGAGATCACGCTGCACGAGGGCCGCAACCGCCAGATCCGCCGCATGTGCGAAACTGTCGGCCTCGAGGTCATCCGCCTCAAGCGCAGCGCCGAAGGCCCGGTCAAGCTGGGCATGCTGCCGCCGGGCGAATGGCGGGAGCTCAAACGGTCCGAGGTCACGGCCCTGCGCAACGCGGCCACCAAAGCGGGCGGCCGGGCGGCCGCGCCGGAAGGGGAAAAACCGCGCTGAAAAAACGTGCATATTTCCTCACTTTCTGTACAAAATCCACTTGTCGGAACAAAAAGAAAGTAGTATAATCAACGTATATGGCATTGTGGACGGTTTTTATAAACGAAAGCCGTTTCCGCACTCTCAATTTAAACAGGAGGTCAGTACATGGCAGCTACGAAACCTGGCAAGGCGGAAACCCTTGCCGCATTTTATGATGAAGGGACTTATACTGCACTGTTTGCTGATGGTCCGGTCAGCGCCGCTTACGGCTGTGCCAACGGCCAGAGCGTGTATGTCGTGTATCAGAACGGCCAGCCGCTGGATGTGTCCGATATCGAAAAAACGATCCGAGTGCTGAAGATGGCGGCCGAAACAGGCGCGCCTGTCGTTACGTTCTATAACTCGAACGGCGCCTGCCTGGAGGGCGGCCTCAAGCTGCTCAACGCGAACTCGGAACTGATGGCGCAGATCGCGCGCATCTCCGGCGTCGTGCCGCAGATCGCCGTCGTCACCGGCATCTGCGCCGGTTCGGCCGCCGTGCAGGCCGCCGCTGCGGACCTGTGCATCATGAGCGAGGAGGCGGAGCTGTTCCTCAACGCCCCGTTCAACAGTGACGATAAGATTGAAAAGGCCGGCAGCGCCGCATTCGCCGCGCGCGCCGGTGTCGCCGCCGTCACGGCCAAGGACGCGCTCGACGCCGCCCAACAGGCGTCCCGCATCGCGGGCCTGATGCCCTCGAACAACCTGGCCGGTCCCGCGGTGTTCGATTTCGCCGCCCCGGCCAAGACGCTGAACCTGGCCCAGTACGCCCCGGCTGACGCGGCTGCGGCGCTGGCGGATGCGGACAGCGTCGTTGAGCTGTACGGCGGCTACGGCAAGGCCGTTTACACGGCGTTGGCCACTGTCGGCGGCATGACGGCCGGCATCGTGGCTACGGCCAAGTCTTCCATCAATCACCACTGCACGGCCAAAGCGGCCCGCTTCATCCGCCTGTGCGACGCTTACAGCATCCCGGTTTTGACCGTTGTCAACACCGAGGGCTTTGTGCGCAGCGAGGGCGACGACATGGCGGGCGGCATCCGTCAGGCGGCGCGCCTGGCCGGTGTCTACGCCGAAGCGACCACCGTCAAGGTCGCTGTGCTGGCCGGTGAGGCCGTCGGCCCCATCTACACCGTCTTTGCCGCTTCGGCCGACTGGCGTGTGGCGGTCGAAGGCTGCACCGTTGCGCCGCTCGCGCCGGAAGCCGCTGTCAGCGTGCTGTATAAGGACGAAATCGACGGTTCGGACAACATCCAGCAGGCGACCAAGGCAAAGGCCGACGCCTACCGCAAAGATGTGGCAAGCGCCCAGGCCGCTGTGGCCGCCGGTGCTGCGGATGCGGCTGTCGCGGCGGCGGATGTCCGCAACGCCGTGGCGCAGGCGCTGGATATGCTCGCGAGCAAGCGCGCCGTCCGTCTGGCAAAGAAGCATGGCAACATTTCCCTGTAAATCATGATCTTATGACATATTAAGGAGGACTTTCCCATGAAACACCTTACCGTGACCGTGAACGGCGTTGCTTACGATGTCACCGTTGAAGAGACCGCGGGCGGCGCTGTGGCCGCGCCCGCTGCTGCGCCTGCTCCGGCGCCTGCCGCTGCGGC
>OLNN01000463.1_pt1 | contig 43547 bp, 45 predicted proteins | sample 1672141 | NCBI WGS metagenome assembly OLNN01 (sample SAMEA3136652, study PRJEB25190) | human gut metagenome | biome: human gut; feature: human-associated habitat; material: faeces | place: Austria | collected 2013
ATTCATCATTCATTATACCCTATATTTTCAGATTTGAGAACTTTCCTATAAAGTAAAAAATATCTGGATTTTCCTGATTCTATATACTTCAAAGAATATCCAAAGGATAAAATTATGATGCAGGCCACCTGTGACACCAAATTAACCCCACTGGTCCACGCTCCCCATTTTTCTTCTTCGTAATCCAGTTCATAGAATCTGTCCTCATCTGCATCCTTCATTTCTTTGTATACATTCTTTAACCGGTATAAACTGTATTCACCAACAACTACCGTAACAACCGCGATTATAATCAGAGCTGGAAATATATATTGCTGAACCGTTCCGTTAATCGTTCTGATTCCTGCATCTATTCCTTTTTTCATCAGTTCATAGATGACTACCGACACGCCTCCGGCGATTCCCCCGATTATCACTGCCGCGAGCATCTTCCACGTTGCGGTAAAATAACTACTTTTCTTTTCCTTCATCATTTATCTCCTCCTCATATATAAAAATATCTTCTACACTGACTTCACAAATCTTCGCAATCTTTAATGCAAGTGTTATTGATGGCGAATAGTCTCCTCTCTCTATCTGGCTGATCGTCTGTCTGGATACGCCTGCGAGCTTTCCCATCTCGGTCTGATTGACGCCAAGTCTTGATCTGTATTCCTTCAATCGGTTTAGTAAAGGCAAATGCTCATCTCCTTTATCAATCATATTTTGACAACTTTTCTTGTCATTTAGATTCTAACAGATGACAACTATAGTTGTCAAGTTTTTATTTAATGCATTATGGCGACTGTCACCGATCGGAATAAACTTACAAGGTCCTATCCTGTGCTGACTTCAACATGGGGAAATTCTAAAGCAAAAAAGTTGACCTAAAAACGAGCTCACAAAAAATCCAAACTCGACATTCGTCTCAGACAGTGGATTTTTTGTGAGCAAACGGTCAACTTTTTTACTTAAGAATTACCAACCATGAGTCCGTATGCACAAGATAGGACCTTGTAAGTTTATTCCTGTGGTTTCGCATGCCATAATAATCAAATGGAGAACTAACCTTTTATTACGGTTCAGGGATCTGGCTTAGTGAATTAAATAGAAAATTAATTAAACCCGATCAGACGTCTTGCAACTGTATACGCCAGCGATGATATCTTACGTCCTGATTTTCCCGGAATATTCATAGTCTGTCCGAGAATTCCATAGCGGATCTTTATAAAACTGCGCAGATCTTTCTTCTTCAGATACTGCCATAATTCCTTTTTCTTCTCCAGATTTTCTTTATTCTTGGAACGGATACAAAGAATAGAAGAAACTGTCATCATGATTGCCAGATAATTCAACATATACTGTCTTAATTTCTTACTTCCGATGTTTTTCAACTGATACATATCAATCATTGTCTTTGTGACAAATATCTGCTGATCCAGCCTTTTGATCATTACTTTCTCATTAACCGACTGATCCTCGCGTCCGATAAAATATCTGTAAAAATCTACATCCATATAGTAAATCTTTCGCACATGTGGAAGTGGATAATATACATAAATATTGTCCACATAGAATGTATGCTTCGGCAGATGAAGCTGGATTAATTTCAACATATCGGTGCGATAGATAACTGAATGCATCAGAATATACTGATCCAGATGAAAATGTCCCATATCATCCCAACGGAAAATCTCATCCTGCGGCAGTACATTACGGTAATGGATTACTTTCTTGTGTGCTGCTCCAACTTTCTCATATACGTAGTTGGCAATCAGCATATCCAATTCCATGGCATCTTCTTCCATATGACGCAATACTTCCAGAATTTTATGAAGTGCATCTTCATCCACCCAGTCATCACTGTCTACAACCTTAAAATATTTGCCGGTGGCATGTGTCAGTCCGGAGTTTACAGCATCTCCGTGTCCACCATTTTCCTTGTCTACTACTTTAACAATTGTAGGATATTTTTCCATATAGTCGTGAGCAATCTCTGATGTTCTGTCTTTTGATCCGTCATTTACGATAATAATTTCAACGTCTTCTCCACCCGGAAGAATACTTTCTATCGCATGAGCCATATAGTCCTGTGAATTGTAACACGGAATGGCAAAAGAAATATATTTCATTCTTCTTTTCTCCTCTTTCTTCAAAATTGACTTCTATTAGTATAATCTATTTTCCTCTGTTTTCCAACAAAATCTTTGTAAAATCCCGTGTTCACAATTTGTTCATTTATCCTTCAAAATTCTTTCACTACTTTAACATTCTTTCTTCATAGGTCTTTTTTATACTATAATCATCAAAGAAATACACAAGACATTATCTAGTATGTAAATACTATTTGGAATAAACTTTTTCATAATACATGCCGGGAATCGCGAAAGCGGTTACCCGGCATCCTCCCTTTTATGGAAAGATTCTACTTGTTTTTGTTGTCTGGCTGCATTTTTTTCAATATATTCCCCAATCTTTCTCTTTTCCAGAAGCCAATTCCCGTTAACATACCTGTGAGCATAATACCTGAACACAATATACTTTTACCATTTCTTTTGTTCATCTGTTCTTCTTTTAACTGCTCTTCTTTTTTTACCGCTTTCTCATTTCCATAAAAAATATATTTCTTTACAGGCTCTGTTATCTTCTGTAATAATGTTTTTTCCTGCTCTATCTCAAATCCAATCCGTGAGATCTGTTCATTGCCTGCAAGATCTTTTGCCTTTACTTCAACTTCATATGCTTTTGCTTCATCTACTTTACATTCATAAAGTCCCTTTTGCTTTTCACTCTTTTGCTTCGCTCCATTAATCTTAATGTATTCAATCTGATCTTCCGGATTTTCCGTTCGGATATAAAATTTTCTTTCCTTTTCATAGCTTTCTCCTTCTCTGATATTTTCAAATCTGATCACCGGCGGGGTATGATCAATTGTAAACCTTGCCTTTGCATCACTCTTATTGCCTGCAGAATCTACCGCTTCCACAACCAGTGTATGCATGCCTTCTTTCTCGATCTTCTCTCCCGGACGGTATACTGTATCATCTAATTTCATGGTGTACGTATAACTGGTAAAATCTTTGACCGATTCTCCGGCCGAATAATCCCATCGGAAGTATTTTAAATATTGTCCATCGAGCTCATCCACATGAACAATCACTGGATTTTCTTTGTCAATAATCACCTGTCGCTCCACCTGATTTTCATGTCCTGCCATATCAGCTACATTCATTCTCAGTTTATATATTCCGTCTTCTGTAAGTGTCTGACTGCTTTCTTTTCTCATCTTTCCTGACTCATCCGACTTTCCTATCCGCCACTCTGTGATCTCTGTTTCTTCTTTTCTTCCGGTGATATCTTCCTTCGAAATATGTGCCTGCACAACCTGAAATATATTTTCCTCTTCTGCCAGATAGTTCACTTTAACCGGTTTACTGGTGATCATATAATCCTGCACTCCTTGTATAGCTGCCTCCGGAACATTCCTGTCAATATAGACCTTATCTGTCACTATCGTCTTATTTCCTGCAACATCTTTTACAATAAAAGTTACAGGAATTCCTTCACCATTCTTCGATTCTTCTTTCACTCGAAACATTTCTGTTTCTTTATTGCTTTTTCCAATTACTTTTTCTCCTGTTTTACAGATAATTTCCGCAATCTGACTTCCATTTAGTCCATCGGAAGATTCTACCCGGACTTCCGCAATATCTTTGTGCCATATCTCCGAACCTCCTGTTATTTCATAATGTACTACAGGTTTACTGCTATCCAGCCAGAATTCTTTTTGACTTTCTGAATTTTCTACCCGGTGTCCTTTTTCATCTTCCATCCATATCTTCAATTCATTTCCGCCGTCTGTAAAATTCAATTGTTTCAACAGGAAGCTTTCATTTTGTCTGTCCAATATTCCTTCCTGCTGTTCATTATTTCCATTTTTGAAGAGATATCTTGTTGTCCCTCTTTTGCTCATATGCGTAATTCTTCCATCCGGACGATGAATATAGTATCCGTTTTCCCCATCTGGTTCGTTATATACAATCTGATAAGGTTTTATCGCTTCTTTTTCAGAGTCTTTATCCGAGTCCTTGTCTTCTTCCGGATTTTTATTCTCATCTTTGTCTTCTTCTGGATCCTTATTCTCATCTTTGTCTTCTTCCGGATCCTTATTCTCATCTTTGTCTTCTTCCGGATCCGTTTCTTTTTCTGCTTCTCTGTGATCTCCAGCCTCTGCCTGTACAATGCTTCCAACTGCTGACATATCTGCAAACTGTGAGCCTATGACCATTCCTGCTATTACAACCGTGATTGCTTTTTTTATCTTCCTACCCATACCTCTTCTCCTTCCATCCTGATCGCATATTCTTTCTGCAGCTTTTTAAATTCCTCCTGTTCCGGCAGCTGTCCGTCATCTCTTACATACTCTTTGATCTTCATAGCACATTCTTCCCTGCTGACGGACGGATCTGCACACATGAATCTGATATGCATCAGTTTTAATTCCTGAGATTCCTTCAATTCTCCGATTCCCTGAATACAGATATCCATTGCCATATCGCGCCTGCCTGCTGCTTCATATAATTGTGCAATTTTTTTATACAACATTTCTCTGTTTCCGTCCTCCTGCTCCATCTCCAATAGCTCTGTATATATCTTTGCCGCTTCCTCCTCCGTCTTCTTTTTTTCACAGGCGGCCGCCTGGTATTCTAACATTTCTTTTTTTACCGGATCATTCAGATAATCCGTCTGCATCCCCCTCTTTACCAGTTCTAATACCTTTTCTACACTGTCCTCATCATCCAGAAGTCCATATCCTCTGATCAGGCACTGGATTTCCTGTTTTTGCTTCTCCTCGGATATCTTGCTCCTTTTTTTCCATACCTTTTCCAGATATGCAAGACTCTCTTTATATTTTCTTACATCTTCCGGACATTCCTGTTTTTCATATGCGCCGATCAACATTTTCAGATTCTCCGCAAGTTCTTTATTGGTCAGTTCATTCAGACAAATACGGCTTTTCTCCACATTCCCGACATTTAAGAAATACGCAAGTGCCAGTTCCAGATATTCTTCGTCCCGTTTCTCATTCTCCTGACTGTCTGTGCGTAATTCTGTATTGGCATTACTGGTTGCTTTCTGTTGTTCCTTTATGATTCCGTCAGGTACATTTTTTCTTTGCTGTATCAACATGTATCCTGCCGCCACCACTGCGAAAAATAATGCGATATATATCTTCCACCTGCGTTTTCCTTTGTCTCCCGAACTTTCTTTATTAACTTTTTCTTTCCATTTTGGGATTTGTTTTTGAATTTCTGAAACGCTTTGATAATAAGACCCTTTTGTTCCCATTGTTTTTGAAATGATACTCTGAAGTCTGTGTTCTTCCCACCGGTTCAGATGCGGTTCTGTTTCTGACGAAGCGAGAATATATTGAAATGTCTTTCCCAATCCATATATGTCCAGCTCTTTACTGGCATTTTGATAATAATTCTCTTCCGGAGGGAGAAAATATTCCCGCATGTCCCTCCTTTGCATAAATACTACCTGTTTCCTGTTTGTCTCGGCTTTCATATCCAGAAAATAAACCCTGCCGTCCTCCGCCAGAATAATACTGTATGGATTCACATACTGATAGCATGGATTCCCTCTGCATCTGTGGATCAGTTCCAGCTGTTCTGCAATTGCCTTTAACAACAGGAACATTTCCTTCTTCTCCATTACCGGATGATACTTCAAATATCTGGCAAGTGTTCTTCCCTGTACATTTTCAGAACTGATATAACAGATCTGTCCATGTTCGATCAGACGCAGTACATCATAGCTTTCCTTTTGCTGCAATGCATTCCACCTCAATTCTATTCTTCAGTTTTTTTACAAATGGTAATTTTTTGAACCCTCACACAGGTTATAGAATCTTTATAGATTGATTAACCGAATCTATCTTGAAAATATAGATTAAGCATATACTACCTGATTATTTTCAAAATTTCAAGACTTTTTTTACTTTTCATGCACTTTTTTATCGCAGAAGATCAGACGTCCCGATAAAAAAACGTCCTGACATGAGATATCCTCATGACAAGACGTTCTTTTATCTTCTCTCTGATTTTAAATGGATTATCTGTGGCTGAGTTCTTTCGGTGTATACAGATGTCTTGGAATTCCATCTACCATAACCGGTGATACATCTCCCTGGATCAACGGACGTACATATGAAATAAACTCATTTGTTACATAAGTGCCTTCTTTGTTTACCCAGCTTCTTGGAACCAGCTTCTCATCATTGGCAATCTTATGTACATCTTTCACTTCCGTTCCGCACTGATACGGATCATCGGACAGACGTTTTAAGACAACCATCTTTCCGGTATCTCCTTCGTCTGCTGCTTTTACTGCAGCTCCTCCAACCTGATATGCCTCCAGAATATCTACTCTTGAAGCCGCATGCGATGCAGCTCTCTGCAATGTACTTAATTCAATCGCACGTGTCTTACATCCGATCTCACCTGCAATATAACTCGCCAGATAAGATGCAGTTCCTGATAGCTGTTTGTGTCCGAATGCATCCACAAAATCAATACTGTTGCCAAGTTCACATACATATGTACCATCTGCTGTACGGATTCCTTCTGATACCGCAACTACGATGGATGTCTTTTCCTGTAATAACTGCCTGATCTTTTCCCCGAATAACTGAAGATCAAACGGCAGCTCCGGCAGATAAATAAGATCCGGGCCTTCACAATCCTCTCCCTGTGACAGTGCTGTGGAACCTGTCAGCCATCCTGCATTTCTTCCCATGATCTCTACAATAGATACTACGCCCTTTTCATATTCCAGGCAGAAGCTGTCACGGATAATCTCTTTCATTGATGTTCCGATATATTTTGCCGCACTTCCGTATCCCGGTGTATGATCTGTCAACGCAAGATCATTATCAATTGTCTTCGGACATCCTATGAACCGGATGGAATGTCCAAACACAATTGCATAATCCGATAACTTTTTAATCGTATCCATAGAATCATTTCCGCCGATATAAATAAATGCTTCAATATCCAGTTTATCCAGAATTTCAAAAATCTTATCATAAACTTCCCGGTTCTCATGTATCTCCGGAAGTTTATACCGGCAGGAACCTAAGAATGCAGCCGGTGTTCTCTTTAATAACTCTGCATCCAGCTCTGTCTTGATGTGATCTGACAGATCAATATATTTTTCCTTTAATAATCCCTGAATTCCATGAAGCATTCCGTACACTTTATTCGCTCCACGGTCTTTTGCTGTCCGGTATACACCGGCAAGACTCGCGTTGATCGCTGCAGTTGGTCCCCCAGATTGTCCTACTATTACATTTCCTTTCATTCGCTTGTTTCCTTCCTGTTTTTATTACATTTTGCTGTTGATTTAATATTAGTATATTTTAACATAAAAGTCTAGTAAATATTATATTTTTTATGCATTTTCACCATTGCAAATAAATAAAAAAATCTCTTATCCTTCACATATACACTTTGTATAATAATATGAAAGACAAGAGATTTTATGATCAATTGATATTTATTCAGCTTTTACAGGATTGGAAACACTTACTTTATGATTATACCACTTTCCTTTTGTTCCGATCAGTGCCAGATCAAATTCTTTGTCCAGTGCCGGCACCGGAACATCAAAACCGTATACTTCTTTCGGCTTACCCTCTATATCTGTTACGACATTACCATTTTCATCTGTTATAGTATCTGTCGTCGGCTGCAGAAGTTTTGCTCCCTTTTTCTTGGCGTCTTTTATTGTACCAGGAAACAGATTTACAATATTTTTTGATACAAGACTGATATGAATCGTCATCTTTCCGTCTTTTACCGTCAATGTCCCCTTATCATCATATGCATCATTTACATGAAACATGGAACTGTCCGTTTTAAACTCTGCTGTATAGGTTCCATCTTCAATCGGAGCTTTTGTCTCTTCCTTTTCTGCTGCTTTCTCTTTTTTCGCATCAGACTTCTGCTGTTCTGTCTTTTTGCTCTCTGACCTAGATGTCTTACTGTCATCTTTACTGCCGCATCCTGTAAATACAGACACGGTCATCACTACCGCTAATGCAAGCGTCATCAGTCTTTTTCTTAACATTGTTCTCTCCCTTTAATATTTTTTACTGTGCATCCATGGCTGCTTTTGTATGAGCTGCATATAACTGCTGGATTGCATCGATTTCTCCAAGACCTGCGATCTGTGTCTTCACACTGTCAAAGTTCTTAGATGCCTCGAACTGGCTCAGCCATGAATCATCATCATCTCCGGCCATGTCATTGTTCGCATGATCACCTGCCACAACCATCAGTGGACGAAGAATGACATTCTTATATCCGGCATCTTTTACTTTTTCGATAACAGATTCACACGAAGTTTCCTCCGGTTCTCCTTCTACTGTTCCGATAAATACATTCTTATATCCCAGCTTTTCCATCTGTGTCTGCATCTGGGAATAGCTGATCTTTGCTTCATCTGATGTTCCGTGTCCCATGAATACAAATGCTGTACTATCTGCTGCGGCTGCATCAAGGCTGTCATATTCTGCTGTCTTAACAGCTTCTGCTGTAATTGCTTCTGCTACTGCTGCTTTATCTGCATTGATCACTGTCGCATCCGATCCGACTTCTCCGAGAAGCGGTTCTGCGATCTTGACAGATTCAAATTTATCTTTGTAACTCTCCACTGCTTCTGTTAACTCTTTATATTCTGCGCCATGCATTAAGTGTGTTGGCTGTATAATCAGTTGCTTGACACCGTTTTTTACGGCACGCTCTAAAGCCTGATCAACATTATCAATCTTCTCGCCATCTCTTGCCTGTACATGGTTGATGATGATCTGAGCTGTAAATGCTCTTCTTACAGACCAGTCCGGATTTGCTGCCTGGAGTGCTTTCTCTACTCCACCGATATCGGCTGCACGGCTCGCATTAAAGGAAGTACCGAAACTTACTACCAGAAGTTCCTTTTCTCCGATATCATCTCCATTTAACGGGTCATCCTGAGAAGCATCTCCTGTATCTCTTCCGAAGTAATCCGGATCTGCATTGTCTCCTTCTACCAGTTCTTTCTGCGCATCTGTCAATTTATCCCACGCTTCTTTTGCTGCTTTACACTGTTCATCCGTCTTGTCTGTTCTTTCCTGAACGTAGATCGCATCAATCTTTTTTGCAACTGCATCCGCTGCTTTCTGATCTTCCTTTTTTGAAGAAGTCTCTGTCTTCTTGTTACTGCTGCTGTCGGAGCTGTCTGATTTTGCTCCACATCCGCCAAATGCCGCTACACACATAGCTGCTGATAATAATACTACTACCAGTTTCTTTTTCATTTCTTTCTACCTCCTGTTTTTTGATTGTCAATACATGAGATACAAGATCTCTGCCACCGGCGGTTCCTTCTGGACACATAATATCAAAAAAAGCCTCCGCCAGGAAACGAAGACAACGAAAATAAAACTGTATTACATAATATCTACATATCACATACAGTTCTGTGACTTATTTCGTACTGCCAATTCCTCGTGGCCTGAACTTTTACGTTCCTGTACTGCGAAAGGCAGGTCTCCCGGCTTATTGCTCTGGCGCTTCAGCTCCCTTCCCGGTCATCCCAGTGGGTATGCAGCTTCCGCTCACAAAATACGGTGACGAGTTCGTACAGGATTCTCACCTGTTTCCCTTTTCACCAGTCAGATCATTCTTTCTATAAAATAATTCCCATAAATTATCCTTGATATCCTGACTGACACCTCACACAATCATGATTTAATTTACCTTGTAACCTTACCACAGTTGCCCAATCTGTGTCAATACTGCCCGGTCTACCGTGTACGAAACCATGTATAAAAAATATGACTCACCGGACATGTAACAGCAAAAAACCCTCGTTTGACTTTATATCAAACAAGGGTTTCTCCTACGTGCGCGAGAAGATTCGAACTCCCGACCTTCTGGTCCGTAGCCAGACGCTCTATCCAGCTGAGCTACGCGCACATATTCATTTTATTGTTTCCGAAGTTTTTGTACCTCAGCAACGAAATTAAGTATAGCGCAATGTATTCCATCTGTCAACAACTTTTTCAAACTTTTTTATTATTTTTTACCCGGAAGATTTCTTTCTTCTTTTGTTAAGGCAAAAAACCGCAACTATGATATAATCAATACATGTTTGTAAATATATTAGGAAACGAGGATTTCTTTATGACAATGACAAAAAAAGTTGCTGTAATCAATGATCTGTCCGGTCTTGGACGATGCTCCCTGACTGCCGCCATCTCTGTATTATCTGCGATGGGCATCCAGACCTGTCCGCTCCCGACAGCCATCTTAAGTTCTCAAACAGAATATCCAAGCTACTACTGCTATGATTTTACCGATAAGATGGATTATTTCCGTCAGGAATGGAAGAAACTCGGCACTTGCTTTTCTGGGATCTACACCGGTTACATTGCCAGTGTACCTCAGATTGAAGAGATTTTTCATTTTCTGGATACGTTCCAGACACCAGATACTTTTCTTCTTGTTGATCCTGTAATGGGCGATGACGGCATGACCTATGATATGTATACTTCCGAATTCCTGTCTGCCATGAAGGAACTGACCGCACGTGCAGATGTTATCACTCCAAATATTACAGAGTTCTGTCTGCTGACAGATATGGATTACAATACTCTGCAGAACTCCTCTTTGTCCCTGCATCAGCTCATTTCATGCCTCAAAGATGCAAGCCATACATTAACAGCAGAACGTGCGAAAAAGATCCTTATCACAGGAATTCGCTTTACTACAGATGATGGAATCCCTAAGATTGGGAATCTCCTGTTAGACGGCTCTTCGCATTTTCTGTCGGCATTTCCCTGCTGCAATGGAAGCTATTCCGGTACCGGTGATCTCTTTGCCTCCTGTATCGCAGGTGGACTTGCCCGCGGCACTTCCCTTCCTGAAATGATGCAGACTGCCGGATCCTTTCTCGAAAAAGCATTGGTCGATTCCGTAAAAGAGCAGGTTCCCGTAAACGAAGGAGTTAACTTCGAAAAATATTTGCATCTCTTGCGTTAAGAAAAATCACCATATATCCCGATAAAATTTCTCTACTGAAATTTTTTCTTTTGATATATGGTGATTTTCATTCTCTAATGATCAATATCTTAGATCCATATTTCGTTACATAATTTCTGACAATCTGATCTATGCTTCCACGGCTTCTGCCAGTAATTTATGATTTTCCGGATAATATCTTGTCGAAAATACATACTCTCCATCATTCACAAATACTTCTATCGATGATCTATCAGCCAGAACCTTCAGATTCTTCACTTCATCCACTTCCACATAACGCATGCTTCGTCCTGCAGATACAGAAGTCTTGTCCTGACTTATAAGAAAAAAAATGCCATTTGTAAAGATGGCATTTTTACTGATATTTCACATTCATTTTTGTGCGCGTTGCACGAAAAATTGATAATTTCTTACGTTTTTACCCTTTTGTTTCTGGTATGCGCTATATTTCTTCGTTATTTTCTCCACATTCTTCCGGATCTTCGATTTCAGACAGGCGGTAACCTAACTTAATCTCAACTGGTATGTTTCCGCCCCGTTCTATCACATCCAACAAGAGTTCCGCTCCCCGGATTCCGCTGGTTTTATACCCAAAATGTACCGTTGGTATCCCTCCGGTTACTGCCTTCAAAAGCTGGTTATCGCCAAATCCGGTAACCTGGATTGCCGTATTTTCCAATATATAACGGAATCTGGAACCCGTATCTTCCACATTCTTCGGTATCTGACTTCCTACATAAGTATGAATCGCTTCAATTGCTCCGGCCGCAATCGTATCTGTGGCGCACGATATGATATCGATATCATTCTTTTCATTCAACAATTCCAGAACTTTCTCGTATCCGGACTCTGTAGTGAACTCCGCCACCTTATAATATCCGTCTTTTAATTCCCGTCCCGACCTTTTCAGACCTTCCCGGAATCCATCTTCTCTTGCTGCTCCGGCTGCCTTGTCTTCTCTTGAAACTCCGATATACGCGATCTCTTTTCTGCTCTTTGCCGCAACCGCACGTCCCATGGCCTCTCCTGCACCGTAATCATCATGATAAATGCAATTTGCAAACTTTGTATGTTGTCCGATCACGACAACAGGAACCTTGGATTCTTTCAGAAATCTTCTGTGCTCTGCTGTGATCATCGTACCCACAAGAATAATCCCGTCCACCGGATAATTCTCAAACAGACGCATATATTCGATCTCCTTCGCCGGTGTATTATCCGTTCCTGCAAGCAGCATCTGGTAATTTCTCTCTGAAAGAACTTTTTCTATCCCTGCCGTAACCCTGCTGATAGATTCAGAATTAATCTTCGGCACAACTACTCCAATCAGGCAGGCTTTCTTCGTCCGAAGCATCCTTGCCTGCGCCGACGGCTGATAGCCGGTCGCATCGATTACTTTCTTAATCTGTTCTTTCTTCTCATCACTTACATATCCGCCATTCAGATATCTTGACACTGCGGCACTGGATACCCCAGCCAGCTTTGCAATTTCTTTAATCGTCATATACTACTTACTCCCTCTGTTATAATGTACTTCCGTTTTCTTTAATTATTTTCTGATACCAGTAAGCAGAATCTTTCAGAATCCTCTTCTGTGTCGGATAGTCTACATATACCAGTCCGAATCTCTCAGAATAACCTCTTGCCCATTCAAAGTTATCCATCAATGACCACTGGAAGTACAATCGCTGTTTTTGGAAATCCTTCATAGTGGCTTACTGTTTCCGACCTTCCGTCTTCTCCCATCCGCACACAATATCCATTATATATATTCTGTCCATATATATCGATCGGTTTTCCGTCTTCTTTCACGGCACCTTCTATCTGATATGCACTTGCTGCTACTCCCCATACAAAATCTTTTCTAAAATCCATGCTTATTCTCCCTGTTTTCATTATACTGTAATTGTATTATACCGCAAAAATTCATACTGTGCATTATAAGTGAGGCCGGAGATTTCAAAAACCTCCGGCCTCACTTATGTTACATTGATATATTAACTTTCAAACTGGCTGTGATACAGTTTATGGTAAAATCCACCTTTTTTCAACAGTTCTTCATGATTGCCCTGCTCGATGATCTTACCATCTTTCATAACTAAGATCAACGAAGCATTCCGTATCGTGGAAAGTCTGTGTGCTACTATAAAGCTTGTTCTGCCCTTCATCAGTTTATCGAATGCTTCCTGTACCTGCAGTTCGGTACGGGTATCAATACTCGATGTCGCTTCATCTAAGATCAGCATCGGCGGCAGGCAGAGCATGACTCTTGTGATACACATAAGCTGCTTCTGTCCCTGACTGATACTGTCTTCATGGAGCGCGGTATCCAGACCTTTCGGAAGTCTGCGGATAAATTCCCAGCTTCTTGCTTCTTTTGCCGCACGGATGATCTCTTCATCGGTTGCATCCGGCTTTCCAAAACAAATGTTGTCTCTCACGGTTCCACTCTTGATCCAGGTATCCTGCAGTACCATACCAAAATTACTTCTGAGCGTATGTCTTGGAACTTCCCGGATATCCTTACCGTCAACCAAAATCCTGCCGGCATCCACATCATAAAACCGCATCAGCAGATTGATGAATGTCGTCTTTCCACATCCTGTCGGACCGACGATCGCAATCCGCATTCCAGGCTTAACATCCAGATCAAAGTTCTCGATCAGCTTTTTCTCTTTATCGTAACTGAATGCCACATCTTCAATCCGAACTGTTCCGTCAACTGACTTGAAAGTGCCATCCACGTCCGGTGTCTCTTCTTTCTGCTCCAGCAGATCAAAGATACGGTCCGCACATGCCAGCGCATTCTGCATCTCCGTAATTACCGAACTGATATCATTGAACGGCTTCATATACTGGTTCGCATAGGATAACAGTACAGAAAGTCCTCCAACCGTCAGCGTTCCACCCGGTATCAGAAAAGCTCCAAGAAGTGCTACCCCTGCGTAAATGATATTGTTGACAAATCTGGTAGACGGGTTCGTCAGGCTGCTGTAAAATACTGCTTTCTGGCTATATGTCTGCAGTTCTTTATTAATCTCGTCAAATCGTTTTGAGGACTCTTTCTCGTATCCAAATGCTTTGATTACCTTCTGCCCGCCGATCATTTCTTCGATCAGTGCAGTCTGACGTCCTCGGGTCTCGCTCTGTTTCCGGAACATCGTATAAGATCTAGAAGAAATGAATTTCGCTACTACGAAACTAAATGGTGTCAGAACGATCACTAAAAGCGTTACCCACACATTCTTGGAGAACATGAAGATCAGCGTCACAACGATCGTCACAATTCCGGAAAACAGCTGTGTAAATCCAAGCAGCAGACCATCGGATAAGATGTCTGTGTCTGCAATAACACGGCTTACGATATCTCCGGTACTATGCTGATCCAGATAAGACAGTGGCAGTACCTGGATATGCCGGATTGCCTGTGAGCGGATATCCTGTACAATCCGGTACGTCATACGGTTATTCAGAAGATTCATAAACCACGTCGCAAGCGCCGATATAACAATGAATACCAGAATCTGTTTCAGATAATACCACATCGCATCAAAGTTAACCTCATGCGCAGCCACAACCTCATCGATCGCATCTCCAAACAGCACCGGCACATACAACTGAAGGATCACAGAAATAGCAGCAAAGATCACGCTGAAACCAAGAAAAATCTTGTATTTTCCAATAAGTTTTAATAACTTTTTCATTACTCTGCCACTCCTTTCTGATCTTCTTCCGGACGTTCTTCCGGGAACTGTGAGTAGTAGATTTCCTGATATGTCTTACAGCTCTTCATCAGTTCCTCATGTGTTCCTTGTCCTGCCAGTGCGCCGTCTTCCATAACCAGGATCTTGTCTGCCTGTCGGATGCCGGAAATTCTCTGGGATACCAGGAATGTCGTCATGTTTCCTTTCAGGCCGCCGATTGCTTTGCGAAGTGCCGCATCGGTTGCAAAATCCAGCGCACTTAAACTGTCATCCAGGATCAGTATCTTCGGCTGTCCCACCAGTGCACGTGCGATCGTCAGACGCTGTTTCTGTCCGCCGGACAGGTTACGTCCGTTCTGCTCCACCACAAAATCAAGTTTTCCAGGTTTGGATTCTACTACATCTTTCGCCTGTGCGATCGTAATCGCATTCCATAATTCTTCATCGGATGCCTGCTCATTGCCCCACTTCAGGTTCTCACGGATACTTCCCTTAAAAAGAATCGAACGCTGCTGTACCACACCGATTTCTTTGCAGAGTTCTCCCTGCGGATACTTTGTCACCGGCATGCCGTCAACTTTTACATTTCCTTCCTGCGGATCATAGAATCTCGGGATCAGGCTTACCAGTGTACTCTTACCGCTTCCGGTTCCTCCGATGATTCCGATCGTCTGTCCTTTCTTTGCCTGAAAACTGATGTCTGACAGGCTGGATGCACCGGCTCCTTCGTAAGTAAATGTAACGTGATCAAATTCCACTGCCATATCGGAATCTGTGTTTTCTACATTTATAGTACCATTTTCATTCTTATATTCCATGCTGGACTTCACATCCAGAATACCAGCCACACGGTCTGCACAAGCCATTGATTTATTCAACGTAATGATCAGAGAGGCTAATTTGATCAGTTCCACAATGATCTGTGCCATGTAGTTATACAATGCCACAACCTGTCCCTGCTGCAGATTGCCGATATTAACCTGCACACCGGCTCTTGCAATCAGAATCACGGTTGCACCGTTGATCAGTACATACGTAACCGGGTTCAGAAGTGCCGAGATCCTGCCTACGAATTCATTCAGTCTGGTGAGTTCTCTGTTACTTTCTTCGAATTCATCCACTGACTGCTCTTCCCTGCAGAATGCACGAATCACACGGACACCGGTTAAGTTCTCCCTTGTAAGTCCGGTCACACGGTCAAGACCTGCCTGCACTTTCTTAAACAGCGGGATACTGACCAGCATAATGGAAAATACAACCACGAACAGAATCGGTACTGTCACGACAAAGATCAGTGCGCAGCGCACATTGATGGTAAATGCCATCACCATCGCTCCGATTACGACAAACGGACTTCTGAGTAGGAGTCTTAGTCCCATATTAATTCCGTTCTGTACCTGATTCACATCATCCGTAAGTCTGGTGATCAAGGTATCCGTTCCCAGCGTATCCAACTCTGTAAATGATAATCCCTGGATATGGTCAAACATCGCCTGTCTTACACTGGTCGCAAATCCAACACTCGCCTTCGCAGCAAAAAACTGTGCGGTAAAGCTGCATGTCAGCCCGACTGCTGCCATGAGCAGTAATACAAAGAACATTTCCACAATATATCCACGGTCATTCTTCGCAACGCCCACATCAATGATCTGAGCTACCACAACCGGAACCATAAGATCGAATACCACTTCTAATAATTTAAAAAGCGGCGCCAGAATGCTTTCCTTACGGTATGGCCTCAGAAATTTCTCAAGACGCTTCATTTCTTTCACTCCATTCCTTTATTTTCTTGTCTCTTCTTATTATTAATGTCCTTGACTGTTTTATTATAGTCCGTTATCATTGATATGAATAATATTGTTTTTATAGCTTTGTAATACAAAATGAATATAAGGCAGGTAATCCACATGGAATTAAGACAATTAGAATATTTCCGCGAAATCGCATCCACCGGCAGCATCAACGAGGCCGCCAGACACTTAAATATGTCCCAGCCTCCACTCAGCTACCAGATCCGTCAGCTCGAAACCGAACTAAATGTAAAACTTTTTGACCGCACCAGCAAAGGGGTCACTCTGACCGAGGCCGGCAAGGTTCTCTATGACCGTTCCGGCAACCTCCTGGAATACGCAAGGTCCACGGAACTGGAAGTGTCTAAGACCGGTAAAAAACGGATCTTGCGTATCGGTCTGACACCGACCACTGTTGATACCATCATGCCTTATATTGCCCGGTTTTCCAAAAAAAATCCCGACGTGAACTTTGAAGTCCACGACGGGATCACTTACTCGCTCTATGAGTATCTTATGGATGGAATCATTGATATCTCTGTTGCCAGGACACCACTGCGTCTGGATGAGGTCTCGTATCTGGAACTATGCTCAGAGCCAATGATCGCAGTGTCCGCTGCGCCGATAACCCCCGATTCCGGCATAGATTCACTGAAGCTTGCTGATCTTCTTCACAAACCTCTGATCTTATACCGGAGATACGAAGAACTGATCATGAACACTTTCCACGCACAGAATATGATACCGGATATCTTCTGTGTCTGTGATGATCCAAGAGGCGCCATGCTCTGGGCGAAGGAAAATCTTGCCACCGCAATCTTCCCCAAGTCTATGGCAAGTCTATGTAACGGACTTAGCATCCAGGAAGTGGATGAGCCGGATCTTGTGACCAAGATCCTTCTGATCTGGGCGAAAGGCAAGAAACCGGTGCCGCTGGTGCAGGAATTTTTAGAGGTGTGTGGAGAGCGTTAGCAGATTAGAGCTTACGGCTCACCCACCATATTCCAACCACGATATATGCCACCAGCACTCCTGATATGGCAGATGCTGCAGCCAGTTGATTCCTGTTTTCCAAAACAAATGCCATTAGAAGAAATACAATTTCTCCACACCAATAGAACCAGATGCATTTTCTTTTTCCTGAATCTGTAATCCAGTTTTTGGAATCCAGTATCCAGAGTAAATTAATAAATATTCCAAAAGCTAAGGATATGATCAATGAAGTAAGGGCTTCTGCTGACATATTTGTCATTCTGTTTTTTGCAAATGCCATACATAGAACCAGCAAATCATATAGTAATAGCAATATAGCATTTCTTTTTAAGGCTTTCATTTTTTTATGAATGTTCACTTTTTCTCCTCCTCATTATCCTGAAAATAATCCCGGATATTACAAAGACTGTCACTAGGCCTATATACACTCTAACCATCATGAGTAAATCCTGTTGTATTTCAGGATACTTATTTCCTAACCACATTACAATGAAAAGCAACATCATTCCCCAAGAAACTAATGCGATTCCTACTATATTATCTAATTTTTTCATACGTTCACCTGTTTACTATATTGCCTTAACGCTTCTGTTGCTTTTTGGTAATCCTTATTTTCCACAAAAATATAATACTTTTTTCCTTCATTTTCTCTAAATCCAAAATCTCCTGATCCTGTTATAAATAGCAATGTTACAAATTTAAACATATTATTTTTATTTCTAACCTCTATCTGATATGTTATTTTTTGTGATAATAAAATTGTTTTTATATTTTCGCATTCCTCAAATGCACTCACTTTTGCCAATAATTTCATTTTTTCACCATCCTCGCATATTAACAAAATACTTGATTTTATTGAACTGTTAGTAAGTTACATACATTTCTCAAATGGAGTTTTTTTAACACAAAATGAGCTCATGAAATTCACTTTTAATAATTTACTATAAAATATAATATCTTTACAAATAATGATTACAAACTACCGATACTGTTTTACCATTAATTTGTCCTGCGATATTAGCTCCCAAAAAATGTCCTGATCCATATTTCCCCTTTGCAAATCCTGTATTCACAGAAAATGAAGTACCAAATGTAGTCGTTCCGTTTTTACTATTTGTTCCTAAATTTTGTCCATATGTAACTCTCTTATTCGTCATATTATACGAACCACTAACTTTTGTCCATCCACCTGTCGTTGATTTTAAACAAGCATATTGTCCATCATCTGTATAAGTAATTTTCACAGTCCCTTTCCATCCTGATATCGTATTTACGGTATTTTGATTTGTTGCAATTGAAGGCGTATTCTTCAAGCTTTCCTCAATATCTACTTCTTCCGTCGCCTCAATATAATCTCCACAATTACGAATGTTTGTTTCTATTTCCCCTAATTCAATTCTTGATTCTTCACCTGTCTTCTCATCCTTTATCAGAATATAACTTTCTGTTTTTCGTTCTCTAATTTTATTTTCCAGATTTTGCATAACCATTTCTTTATCCCGATTTTTTTCCACCACCACATTTTCAGATGCAAAAACTGTTGTTCCCATTAATAAACTTACACATAATGTAATCGCTACCACTTTTTTATAATTTCTCATAAATATCCGCCTCCTGTTAAATTAAAATTTACTCAAATCGATTTGCTTACCCTTACTATACCCAATAAATCTTATCCTGCTTCTTAACAAATCTGACTAATTCTTAATTCCTAACAGGCTATTTTCACAGTATCTTATTCTCTATATATCGGAAAACTTAAAACAATTGCATATCTATTTCCATTATTTATAATTTCAGATTCTCCTTTCATCTGTTCTATCATATTTTTTATATTCTGTATTCCTATCCCCGTTCCTTTTACATACTCTTTTTTAGTATTTTTTTGATTTTCAAAGACTATCTGTATCGTATTTTCATTATTTTTCATCTCCAAAATAATTGGATAATCTTTATCCGCATATTTTTTTATATTTGAAACCAGATTATCCGTAATACGTCCTATATATCTATGGTAAACCTGTACTTTTGCTTCACCCCATTCCATATTTTTAACAATCACTTGATACCCTTCTGCTTCAACAAATGCGCAAAATTCTGATAAATATTCCCCCAATACATATTCTGCATTTGCCGGTGGATCTAATTCTATTTTTTCCTGCTTTTGAATCAAAAAGAAATCGAACAACTGATCTGTCAGTTCCCTGATCTGATTTGCTTTTTGATAACTCTTTTGTATATATTCCTGATTCTCATTATTTGCTGATTTCTTTATTGCTATTTCTAAAAAAGTGATCAGACTTGTCAGCGGCGTCCGAAGGTCATGCGCCATCGCAAGAACTAATTTATTTTGGTTTTTGTTCATCTTCTTTTCATTTTCTTCTTTTTTTATCAAAGTCTTACGCATCTGATCCAGACCGTAAGCCAGATTTCCCAGTTCGTCTTTTCCTCTTACCTCTATATCGGCACCCCAATATCCGCCCTCTATCTGCCGAATAGATTCACTTAACTTTTGTATATATTTCACTTCTTTTCTTATTCCAAAAATAAATACAACAAAACATATTCCAAAACTGATTGCAGTAATCGTAAATATAAAAAAGAGTTTTATCTTCACTTCATAGTCTGCATAAATATACACATCCGCATCACCATCTTCAAATTTTACATTTTGCAAAAAATACCAGGTATAATTCAACATATCATTTTCTGCTGGTTTTAATAGATTGTCTTCTACATAAAAATTATCAAATAATATTTTTCTTTCTCTTGAAACTAAGAAATATGAAATCTTCTGCTTATTTGACCATTTTTTCAATTTTTCAAAGTCTGTAGCTGCCACATGATTTTCTGTAACATATTTTTGCAGATGTTTCACATAAGGTGTTTCCGCCTTATATATATAATCGGATTCATAATAATAATTCATCAATACATGGCTTCCACCAAAATATAATATTATAAAAGCAACACTCCCTACTAAAATTCCTTGCAAAAGCAATAATAACATTTTAACTGTAAGATTAGCATTTTTTATTTTAGCCAAATGTATACCCCTTTCCCCATACAGTTCTTATTATTTTGGGATTTTGTGGATCTTCTTCTATTTTTGACCTTAATTTTCTGATATGTACCATAATCGTATTGGCCGATGCCTTATAAAATGGTTCCTGCCATACACTTTCATATAAATTTTGTATAGAAAATATTTTTCCTGGATATTTCATCAGCAATAATAACATTCTATATTCTATATCTGTCAAACACAGTTCTTTTTCTCCCATATACACATCATTATACAAACTGCTGATAACTATCCCATGTCTTTCAATCCATTCCTCTTTTTGGGAATCTCTATTAAATTCGGTATCATATACCTGATGCCTTCGCAACAACGCATTAATTCTTGCAAGTAATTCTGCCGATGAAAATGGTTTTACCAAATAATCATCCGCTCCCGCTGTAAATCCCGTAATCTTGTCTTCCTCACTTAATTTTGCTGTTAAAAAAAGAATTGGAACAACTGATCTTTTTCTTATCTCTTCACAAATTTGAATACCTGATATTCCAGGCATCATAATATCCAATATTACAAGGTTTATTTCTACTGAAAATTTATTAAGTCCGTCTGAACCATTTTTTGCTTCTGTTATCAAAAAATTTTCAGATTCCAACAATATTCTGAGACTCTCTCGAATATCCGGATCATCTTCGATAATTAAAATATGATTCATATAGTCCACTCCTTTTACACATTCTGCTGTTCAAATCATAACATACAAATCACAATATCCAAAAAAAATTAAGAATTTTTTAGATTTTTTAATCCCATATTTAAGAATTGATCTGTAAAGTATAAATTATCAAACACTAAGGAGGAGCGTTACAAATGAAAACTCTTAAACAAACCCTATTTTTTATTATTGCTGGAATTGCAATAAATGCGATTTTTTGTTCTACCTCTTATGCTGCTACTGCTTATTCTGGATTCTCTTTATCTCCTTCACAATCTTCTGAAGATAATTTAACCGATTCTAGTGACCGAAGTCTTCACACAACAAAATATGTCGTCACATCTGCCCAGGCTACCTTACGCACCGGACCTGGAAATAACTATTCTTCTGCTGGCACTGTCAGAAAAGGAAATCTTATCTTAGTAGTGTCAATTTCTAATAATTGGGCTAAATTCAAACTTAGGAACAATTGGGTTTACATCTCTGCTTCTTCTATAAAAAAACTTTAATCGATATAAATCATAACTAAAAAAGATTATCTGGATACTTACTTCCTCCAGATAATCTTTCTCTATGATTCACTATTCTATTTTATATTCTTCCTTACTCCACCTTTGCTTTCTTCGGCAAAAACAGGCTCAAAAGTAACGATACCACAAACACTCCTGCCACCGCATTTCCATTAAATACATCTCCTACCGCACTTGGAAATGCTGCAAAGAATCATCTATATCAGTACTCACTGGAATGAATCGAACATTTGCTTTCTTTATTACATTCCACTTAAGTCCAATTTATACACAAACTTATTAATCTCTGTATTCTCCAAAAACATAATCATATAAATCGGCATATAGATTCTCTTTTCATCCACTTCAACATTTCCTTCCGAAAAAATATATGCCTGCCGTATTCCATATTCTTTCGTTCCCAATACATTATTTAGCGCAGAATGTCGCTTATAATCTTTCCCTGATTTTATTTCCAACGGTGTAATCTCTCCATCAAGCTCTATTACGAAATCAAGCTCTCCCTGTTTCTTGCTGTTAAAGTAAAACTCTTTATGCCCTTTTGCAAGCAGCTCCTGTGCAACAACATTTTCGAAAAGTGCTCCATTATTAATCGATTGTTCTTTATTTAAGATTGCTATCTTAACCTGATTAGAGTAACAACTGGTAAGAAGTCCCACATCTGAAAAGAACAGCTTAAATAAATTACGGTTCTCGCTCATAACCAGTGGAAGTTTGGGTTCACTTATATTGTATACCGGGATTGCCACTCCTGCATCTTTCAACCACAAAAAGTCATTTTCCACTCTGTCATAACTGATTCCCTTTCCAATACTATTCAACTGAAACCGTTTATTCTTCTGATCCAGTTGGCCCGGCATTGCATCATAGATTTCCTGCAATTTCAATTTATATCTGATCTCATATTTCGAAAAGTCTTTCTTATATAACCGGATTATTTTTTCATGAACCTCTGCTACCCTGGCTAAATCATTTGTCTTAATATAGGTATCCACTGCTTCCGGCATTCCTCCTATGATCAGATATAAATAAAATACATCCATCATTTTAGAATGGACAAATGGATCTACCGGCATTCTGTTCATATAGCATTCCTTTATTGAGCAAATGACGTTATCCGAAATCCCCACTGCTTTTGCAAACTCCTGGAATTCTAATGGATACATATCGTATATACTCATATATCCAACAGGTGCTGAACGCAAATCATTCAACTCCACCCCCAGAAGCGAACCGCTCATTATATATCTGTAGCTTCCCTCTTCTACGAGAAATTTAATTCGGGTTACTATATCTTTAAACTCCTGAATCTCATCCAGAAAAATAATCGTCTTTCCCTTTTCTAATTTTTTCGAAGAAACAAGGCTTAATCTCATCAACAGATCCTCTGTATCTTTTGCCCCTGCAAATAATTCTACCAGTTCTGGCTGTTCAATAAAATTCAATTCAATATACGGTATCTTACTTTTTTCCAGGCATTCTCTGATGAGATACGTTTTTCCAATCTGCCTCGCTCCCGTAATCAGTAGCGCATCATTTCCTCTGGCAATCCAATTTTTAACTTTTTTTTCGGCTTTTCTTTCTATCATAACTTCATCTCCGCTCTTTTCTTACAATTTTATTATATTCACCCTTTTCTTTTATCATACATCTGTTTCGCAACTTTTCCAACCCATTTTTCTTTGTTTATGCGATTTTTCCAACCTGTTTTTCTTTATTTTTGCGATTTTTCCAACCGCTTTTTTAGTCTTTTTTGTGATTTTTCCAACTTTTCTTATATTTTTAACTCCGAAGAATCTTCTATCGGCAACTACTTATAAACGCATGGCCCAAAAAAAAGATTATCCGGATACTTCCCTTTCTCCAGATAATCTTTCTATATAATCTCTATTCTATTTTATTTTTCTTACTCCACCTTCGTCTTCTTCGGCAAAAACAAGCTCAATAAGAGCGATACCACAAACACTCCAGCCACTGCATTTCCATTAAACACATCTCCTACCGCACTTGGGAATGCTGCAAAGAAGTTCCCTGATGTCTGTGTCAGACCGACCCCGATACTGAATGATAATGATACGATGATCATTGTTCTGTCATCGAATTTGCATTCTTTCAGCATCTTGATTCCTTCATACATGATCGATCCAAACATCATAACCGTACATCCGCCAAGCACTGCCTGTGGAAGTGAATTGAAGAATGCTCCAAGCGGTGGAAATAACGACGCAAGGATCAGAATCAACGCTCCCATCAAAATTGTAAAACGGTTAATCACCTGTGTCATTGTCACAAGTCCGATATTCTGACTGAATGATGTCAGCGGCAGACAACCAAAACATCCCGAAATTGCACTGGAAAATCCATCAACTGCCAGTGAACCGCGAAGTTCTTTCATCTTAAGATCACGTCCAAGTGCTCCCGTACAGACTGCCGTCGTTGCACCTGTCGTCTCTGCTGCCGATACCAGGAATACGATTGCGATCGTGAAAAATGCTCCCAAATTGAATACTGGCTTATGACTGGTCAGGAACACAAGCTTCGGAATACTGAATACGCCGACCTCCTGAATCGTCTTATGAATACCGGAAAAGTCAACCATCGGCGCGATTCCTGCTACCGTAAATATAATTGCAAGTGCATACCCAAATACAAGTCCAACCAGCACATTCAGATTCTTATAGACACCTTTCAAGACTTCTCTGGATACCAGACATACGATCAATGTAAATGCACCAACTACCAGATGATACCATGAACCGAAGTCTTTCACTCCGCTTCCACCGCCCCAGGAATCCATACCTACCGGCAGAAGTGACAATCCAATCGCGATAACTACACAAGCCGATACAACCGGAGTCAGATATTTTCTCCAGTACTTGGCACTCAATCCGACAAAACCTTCAAAAATACCACCTAGAATAACTGCACCAACCATACCTTCATATCCAAGATCCGGATTCGTTGCAATTACCAGCAGACTTCCAAGGAACGTAAAGCTGACTCCCATAATAATCGGAAGTCCGGATCCGATCACTCCTATCGGATATAACTGTAAACAGGTTCCGATTCCGGCTACAAACATCGCACACTGCAATAGCTGTGTGATTTCTGCAGAACTCAAATGCGCTCCATTACTTCTAAGTACCGCCGCACTACACACGATCAGTACCGGAGCCAGATTCGATACGAACATCGCCAGTACATGCTGCAATCCAAACGGGATGGCTTTTCTAAGCGGAACCCTGCCGTTCAGCTTATAGATATTCTCTTCACTGACCGACGTTATCTTTTCTTCTTTGTTGCTTTCCATGACTTTTCCTCATTCTCTCTGTAAAATTTTATTTATTATAAGTTTAACTTATATTTTTCAAGAAAGCAACACGAGAATTAATAAATGCATTTATTACTTTAATACAATCCGAAAATATTCTACTGTCGTTGAAAGAAGAAATATTCCACACACTGCCATTTGCAGATATTTTTTCTTAATTACACTTTCAATAAAATCTTTTAAAAATATAAAATCAATCACACTACCAATAAGAATGCTCCCCACATCCATGATACTATTTATTGCTTTTATCGAAAACAACTGGAACATCCATATCAGACTGGCTGCCCCCAGACACCAGATAAGTGAAAAATAAAATTCCCTTTTTTCACGAATTTCCCAATATTGCCGTAAAAGAACCACACATGTAGTACATCCTATGATACAGCCATAAAATGCAATCGAAGAAAACACTTTTGTTGACTGTGTAACCATTACACCTAATACTGCCATTACAAAGCTAATTCCACTGATTAACCATTTCATTTTCTTTGCCGCATGATACTCCGATATCTCTGCCGTTGATTTCATAATCTCTACTACGTTCTTCCGATCTACAGCAGTTTCTCTTCTTTCTGTATTGATTTCCGATCTCATAAGCTCCACCACTTCTATCCCGAGTGCATCTGCCAATGGTTCTAACGTATTAATGTCTGGAAAACCAAGTCCTCTTTCCCATCTGCTGACTGCCTTATCCGTTACATTTATCTTTTCTGCCAGTTCCGCCTGTGTCATACCCAGCTGCTTTCTCCGTTCCATGATAAATTTTCCAAATACTTTTGCATCCATGTAATTCACTTCCTTTTTCCGTTCTTCGAAACCGAATAGACTTCTTTGTTTAATTACATCATATACATTTTTTGTTAAATACGTCAATCGACGAATCCTTTACTTTTTTAATTTTAAGGTAAAAAGCTTTGAATAGTAAAAGAAAACTCTTGCAATGCAACAGCCTTCCTAATCATATACTTATTCTTCTTTTTGTATTTCTTCTATAATTCGTTGAATTGCAGTTACCTCTTCCTCCAATTCATCCGCAATTTGTCCTATAGACTTTCTTTTTTTCAACTTCTTTTTAATCTGCTTTTTCAAAAGACTCCGTTCTCCAAGCTCAATTCCAGATTCTACTCCAGCCTCCACACCAGCTTCATACTCCGCTTTCCGTAATTTTTTCTCTTCAAATTCTTTATCATACTCATAGATGCTCACTTTGATCACCTCTGCCTTATTCTTCACCAAAAATTCTGCCAGAATTCCTTCCTCTATGCATTCATCTACCGCTCGCGTAACTGCCTCTTCCAGAGGAATATTCTGCGTCACATATTTTCTTACCCTCGCAACATATTTGGCATATTCCTTTAATGTTCTGCAGTGTTCCATCAGTTCTAGGTTATGACCATCATTTACATTCAACATAGTCACCTTTAATTCCAGATCCGGATCATCCGTCGGATTCTCATAAGCTGAAGATAATCGGAATTCATTATAATCGTCTACCTTTTTCGTTCCATTATAAAATACAATAAATCTTGGTGTCGGTATCTTTTGTATTACCGTGGAATATAAAGATTTCCGAACTACTAATCTTTGATATTCATCCGCAATATAGAATAAATTTCTAAGCGGAATATTCGGGTTATACGTCGACTGGTGCTCATACAAATATAAATTCATATCCATAATAAACGCCAGATCATTTTTCATTCCCATATAAATTGCATTTTCTAATGTGACAATCTGCAAATCTTCTACATTAGTATAATTCCGACCATTCACTGCATTATACAATGATAGCAGATTTTCTTTATCATGATACAACATTCGAAAAATCGTATCTTTGTATGGCCGTTTTGTCTTTAACTGACGGTTGCTTACCTGATACTTTTTGTTACGTCTCTTCTGACTTTTTCTTCTCGCCATATTTAATTCCTCCTATGTGCAGGAGGATATCTTACTTACACGTTCAGTCCTCTCCTGCTTTTTACAATTGATTGGTATAAAAAACATAGATTCCTGAAATGCAATTAGAATGTAGATAGTATATGATTCAATATACCTTAGATTTTTTTTGAAGTATGCTTTTATATAGATTAACATATAAATAAATATTATTCAATATATTTTCAAACAAATTTTGTTGCTGTTTATTACATGAAGCGGTCATTCCGTGGGTATCGCATGCTGTAATGATTCAACAGCGGAACCATAACTGCTGTGATACCGGAAGTGTACAAAAAAAGCCGGAAAGTCAAGGCTTCCGCCACAACTTTTCGGCCATACACAGGTTACAATTCCGCTATTGAATTCAGTATCATTGGCCAGTCACGACATGAGAAAGACTTGGTATTCTGGTTCGGGCGTATATGGAGCGATGTTAGAAGTTGTTAGGCGTCAGAATTTTCGTTACCCGGAATAGGAGTCACTGTTTGAGCCGTATGGCGAGTTTGACTCCTAGGCCGGGTGCTTTTAGAAAATTCTGACGCCCTTATAACTTCTTCATCGTGGAATCTTAGCCCGAACCAGAATACCAAGTCTTTCTCATGGACCGGGGTAAGCCACAATACTGTATTAAACAGCAAAAAAATTCAACTTCGTCTCATCAAACTCTATCTTCTGCCCTTTCCTTCTAAAATACTCCTCCACAACCTGATACATCTCCTCATACCGTCCCTCGCATGCACAGTTTCCTAACGGTTCGATCCAACAGGACTGTTTTCCACAGGCATCTCTCAAGTGAACCTTAAAATTCAGCCCTTTCTCCTCCAGCAATCCGTTCACTTCAATAATTTCATTAAATGTAATATAATTCATATCTGCTATCTCCTCCAGTTCTTTCCACTATAGTATCCGGCCGCATTGAATATCGTTGCGAATACATTGATCATCTTGTTCGACGTATACACTGCATGATACCGGTTATATTTTCCCCAGTCTGCATTCGCCAGTGTCCATGTTCCGGATACAGCAGCAAGATAAATAACAGCACACAAAAATCCCACGATAAGTTCGCCTGTTGCCATCAAGTGTCCATACTTCTGATTCAGCATCTGTGCTATCACTCCTGCCATGATCAGGCTTGCAAGCATACTGATCCAGAGTTTGTTCAGGATATAGCGGTTCAGCTTTGAGCCCATCCACAATATAATTGCAAGAATAAATGCCCCGCCATACAGGTAGATTACATACTGCTTCAATACCACTGTATCACGACACACAATATATCCTCTTCCCAGCAATGTTCCGATTGTAAAAAGTCCGACAGGCTGTACAACTGCCCCCAGAAGCAACAATGTCAGATGCACTTTCATATTCGCCGAACATGTTCCTATGATCAGCAGACCTACCACAGCTGCAAGTGAAATCAGCCCGACATAAAGATGAGTTCCGATATAATCCTTCGGAAGCAGCCATATAGATATCACACTTAAGATCGTTCCTGCAATAAAAAAGCATGCAATCTCATTGTTCATCTCATCTCTGCTTAATTTCTTCTGTACAATATCCTCTTTCAAAAGAATTGCCAGACGTACCTGCCACTCTTCTTTTTCTTCCTCAATCTCAAGCTGATCGATCGATGTAATATCAATCTTACTTTTCAGTGCTTTCTGGCAGGTCAGTTTCGTTTCCTTTAATGTACGTTCTTCTTTTTCGATCTCGTCCAGTCTGCGGGATAAAGCTTCCTGCAAGGTCAGTCTGTCTTCATAGATTTCTTTGATCTCCTGTACCGGAATACCGATCAGACGCAGCTTTTTAATTTCCTGAAGTTGTTCTACATCTGCTTCTGAATACTCCCGGTAATTATTTTCCTGATTACGTGCCGGATGGATCAGTCCTTCTTCTTCGTAGAATCTTATATTCGCCTTGGAAATGCCAACCTGTTTTTCTACATCTTTAATCTTCATAAAGTGACACCTTCTTTCCATTTTTCCAGTCTGCTTCTGTAATGATTTCTTTACGGTGTTTTATCGTCTTGTACTTTACTTTTCCAAACAAACCTTTCTGCTCTTTACAATAAATGATATGAAGCGCCATATGAAATTTCTGGTTCTCATCTTCCAACTCATGACTGTATTCCAGATGAGTCGCACTGTAACGGAGCAGAAGCACTTCACCTTCTCCCACCGGTACGTTCCCACCATCCACAGACATGACCTGAAACGTAATGGTTCCCGGTATTTCGATTTCTTTTAATTCAACCTGTTCTTTTATTACTGTCTGAAGTTTGGAAATGATTTTGTTTCTATCTTCACTTTTTCCCATACTATCACCTTCCTTCGTTCCGGATATCTGCATCCTTTTCTCTCTTTGCAATTCCAAAATCTGTAAAAAGATTCATCTGTTCATACTGCTGTTCTTCCTGGACCTCTTTCTCACTGATCACATGATTCGCTGCCATCGTAATCCGGCGGATCAGAAGATCCGGATTCACAATTTCATTATACAGTTTTACAACCGCTTGTGTCATCAGCCTCGATGAAGAAGTATGCTGCTTCAGATTAGCAGTTCCGTGTGCATGTTTCGGCAGCTTCCTGCCGTACCAGTCTGTCGTGATCTCCCCTACATTTTTCTTCGTTCCTTGTCCCAGATTCTTGATGTCGTATCCGATCGTCAGAACGATCTGATCCGTTACGAGACGTTTATCTACCAGATCCAATGCCAGCTGGTCGATCATTTCCTTTACCACGATCTTCGTCTGCTCGAAATTATATGGACAATGCAGTACCTGTCCCGCACCCATACTGTTATTTTCGGGCTTATACGCCTTCACATCTGTGATCGTGCAAGACTCCCATCCCCATGCATGATCAATCAGAAGTTCTGCATTCACCCCAAATAGCCGATACAACAGATCTTCATTATAATATTCCCCCGGCTTACCAAGAGAACATCTTGCCACATCTCCCATGGTAAATAATCCGACTTCCGCAAGCTTCTTCGCATACCCCTGGCCCACACGCCAGAAATCCGTGATCGGCTGGTGCGCCCACAAAAGCTTCCTATAAGAAATTTCTGTAAGTTCTGCAATCCTCACCCCATTCTGATCCGGCTCAATATGCTTCGCCACAATATCCATGGCAACTTTACACAGGTATAGATTCGTTCCGATTCCGGCAGTTGCCGCAATCGACGTCTCCTGCTGGATTTCCTGAATGATCTTCCCTGCAAGCTGCCTTGCTGTCATCCGGTAAGTATTCAGGTAATCGGTCACACCCATGAATACCTCGTCAATAGAATAGACATGGATATCCTCCGGTGCAACGTATTTCAGATAAATGTTGTAGATCTCTGTACTGTATTTCATATATAATGCCATCCTCGGAACTGCTGTAATATAATCCAGTTCCAATTCCGGATGTAGTTTTATTTCTTCATTATCCACGGAAGTTCCTGCAAACTTCTTTCCGGGTGCTATGCAGATCCGTCTTTTATTCACTTCTTTTACCTTCTGCACGACCTCGAAGAGTCTGGCACGGCCCGGTATCCCGTAGGATTTCAAGGAAGGAGACACTGCCAGACAGATAGTCTTTTCCGTACGGCTTTTGTCCGCTACTACCAGATTGGTTGTCATCGGATCCAGTTTTCTTTCTTTACATTCTACCGATGCGTAAAACGATTTCAAGTCGATTGCAATATAGCTTTTCTGTCCTTTGCCTGCCATGCCTGTTCTCCTCCTTCCTTTACTCGCAAATTTATTCACAAAGTTTTTCTACTTCGAATGTATGTTCTTATTATACCAATATTCTGATTTTTCCACAATACAGAAGCAGTTACAAATTATTTTTTCTAAAACTATTGACCTTCAAGTTACTTGATGGTTTATATTATAGACAACAAAAGAGAAGAAACAAAAAATTGATAAGAATGCCGGCTATTACCAAATTCTCTTAAAGAAAGGGGACATTAAAATGAAGAACGGAACAAGAAACGAAAAAGTTGTCTTTGATATTATTTTTAACTTAATATGCATGATATACATAATCTACAGTTGGATGTCAATTACAAATGTTGGAGTCGTAACTGCACTGACACATAATAATGGTGATGCTATGCTACTGATCTTCGGTGCTGCAATTGTTCTAATCGTCTTTTTTATAATCGATATCATTTCTTTAATATTAGGCAAAAAGCAAAAAGGATATTTGCTGCCGGGGTATGTCGGAGTGTCTATTGGTGTGAAATGTATCGCAATACTATTCCTGGTTTTAGCATATATATTGAAACTTAAAATCTAAGTACCCGCCACCGGTGGCTTCTTTCAAACACATAGCGCTACAAAGAACCTCCCGCTGGTATCTTCTCTTGTATACTTTGATATGTCAAAAATACGGCCGGCAATATATTCTTACTCATAATCTCAGAATATATGCCGACCGCATTTTCTATCTGCCAAATTATTTATAATCCATCACCAGAAACATCGGTTTGATTGCCACCACTTCGTCATACTCTTCTTTCTCGACGACTACGCTGGAATTCAACGCTTTCAGATCTTTTTTCAAAACCTGCAATGCTTCCGGAATATTTCTCGCACGCCCTTCTTTCATAATTTCCTGCATTCTCTTTAGCACAATCGGATGTGCATAGTGAGCCGGTACCGGAAAATCCGGATACACTCTGATATACTCTTCCATCTGACTGATCGATTCCGTCAGCCGCTTCTCAATATAATTCTTATTATTCTTCGAAGTCGGAAATACATTCGCTCCGGCAAATAAGAAGATTGCGGCCAGGCCAAACAAAAGGAAATACATTCCAAATCCCGCATGCGTCGTCAATGCATAGATACCATAGACAAATGCCGCACCGCCCATCAGTACGATTGCAAGGGCTACCCATTTATATGCCGGGTTACTTCTGTCATAAGTACGCTTTTTCTTCGCCGACTGACTCAAGTCCATATAGATATCCGATTGCTTTTTCAGATACTCTTCTGCCTGTTCCAGTTTTGCAAGACATCTTTTTTGTTTCTTCCGATACATTTCTTTTTCTTCGCTTTTCTGCCAGCCATTTTTCCTTCTCTGCCAGCTTTCGCTCAGCCTCAAGACTGTGTACCGGAATATCTGGATATTTTTCTTCTATGTATGCAACAAATCTGTCCACATCTTCTTCATGTTTGAAATTACATTGTTTTTCTTTTCCGTCCTCATATACGACCACAAGATAGGATAATGTACCGAATACTCCTTTTCCTGTAAATCCACCCTTACTCATGGCGATTCTTTTGAAGATCCTTTTTACAGAACTGATCGGTATGTAATACCTTCTGTCAATATAGAAGCTGCTAAGATACACCGCCTTTTTTCCAATGCCACAAGGTCCGATCTTCTTACATTGTCTTTTATCAATTCTTCATCCGGAATCGATACATTACCCAGTCTTTGTGGTTTCATCTTTTCATCATCTCATTTCTGTCAATTCATTCTGCCTTTTTATGTATTCAAATTACACTGTCTTACAACTATGCTTTCATTGGTTTCTTTGTCGCATGGATAAAGATTCCAAGGAATGCTGCTGCCAGAATAATTCCTACCGGATAAGCAACCTTCGTAGAAAGTCCCAGGCACTCTTCTGCACAGAAGAAATATGTCATGGAAACTGCACTCATGAATGTTGCCGGTACCGCTGTGATCCAGTAATTCTTCTTCTCGCGGAACAGATACATACTTGCTGTCCACAGAACGATCATAGCAAGTGTCTGGTTTGTCCAGCTGAAGTATCTCCATACGATTGCATAATCCAGATGTCCGACAAATGCTCCGACTGCCAGAAGCGGAACACATAACATCAGACGTTTCTGCATCTTATTCTGATCAACTTTGAACCAGTCTGCCAGTACCAGACGGGCACTACGGAATGCAGTATCTCCGGAAGTGATCGGGCATACGATAACTCCGATCATTAGATCTGTGTGCATTTTCCACAATGCTATCATCTCGGGAACTGCATGCTTATAGCCCAATACAGAAAACTCAAAATGAAAATGCCGGCACCCCAAGATACCGGCATTTCCCACTCATAGGAATCAATCATTTAGTTTTAGTTGCTTCTTATTATAATAACGATTCAATTAACATACAGTTCTGATATCTGTGTATTCATAGCAGTCAAAGCTGTCTGCTACGTTCTTGCATGTTAATTTTCCATCGTATGTATTTACAGCTGAATAGATAACTTCGTTATCTTTGCATGCCTGCTCAAGTCCTTTTCCTGCAATCTGCAGTCCATAAGACAGTGTAGCATTTGTCAGTGCAATTGTAGATGTTCTTGGAACTGCTCCAGGCATATTTCCTACACAGTAGTGAACAACACCATCTTCAATGAAGATCGGATCATCGTGGTATGTAACTTTTGTTGTCTCACCACATCCGCCCTGATCAACAGCTACGTCTACAAATACAGCACCTGGTTTCATCTCTTTGAGATATTTTTTCTTGAAGATCTTAGGAGCTGATTTTCCTGGAATCAGAACACATCCAATTACGAGGTCTGCTTCTTTTACAGCTTTTTCGATATTTGCATCATTAGAAACAAGTGTCTGGATACGTGCTCCGAAGATATCATCCAGATAAGCAAGTCTCTGAAGATTGATATCCATGATTGTTACATTAGCGCCCATTCCTACAGCGATCTTACAAGCGTTTGTTCCTACAGATCCGCCTCCGAGGATTACGATGTTAGCCTTTGGTGTTCCAGGAACTCCTGCTAAGAGAACACCTTCTCCTCCAAATCTCTTCTCAAGATATTTTGCACCTTCCTGAATACTCAGACGTCCTGCGATCTGGCTCATTGGAGCAAGCAGAGGAATACTTCCGTTTCTTTCGATCAGTGTCTCATAAGCAACACCTTTTACCTTTGCTCCGAGAAGAGCATCTGTCTGCGGCTTGTCTGCTGCAAGGTGAAGATATGTATAAAGGATCAGTCCTTCATGGAATAATGGATATTCTTCCGGAAGCGGCTCTTTTACTTTAATCATCATCTCTACAGTATCCCATACTTCTTTTGCTGTATCAATCATCTTAGCCCCAGCTGCCACATATTCGGCATCTAAGAATCCTGATCCTTCTCCGGCACCTTTTTCGATATAAACATCGTGTCCTGCGTTCACATAGCTCTTAACATTGTCAGGTGTCATACCTACACGGAACTCGTTGTTTTTAATCTCTTTTACACATCCTACTTTCATTTTGAAAAACCTCCTAAAAAATTTTAATCCGTTTGTTTTTTGAAGTGAAGATTATTTTTCTTATTGTTATTTTGTTGAAGAATATTCTTCATTTCTGTCTGAACTCATATTATCACACTCAAGTTGTTAATGCAATAAAAGTTATTTTTTTCACTAGTAAGTTATTTTTTTGTCTTTCTAATTCTTTTTCGCTTGTTTTGCAAAGTAATCTTTTACCAGTTTTGCCACTGTTCCTGACAACAGGAATAATGCGATCAAGTTAGGGATAGACATCAGACCATTACAGGTATCTGCAATTCCCCAGATGATACCAAGATCCACTGTTGCACCAAGGATTGCGACCAGCGCATACACGATCATAAATGGTTTCACAACCTTTGTTGTAAATACAAACTCGACACATCTTGCTCCGTAAAGTCCCCATCCAAGAATCGTTGAGAATGCGAAACAGCACATTGCAATTGCAGTAAAGATCGTCACCCAGCTTCCATACGTTGTTACGAATCCTGAAATGGTAAGCTCCGCACCTGCTGCCACGCCGTACTGGATTCCTTCGCCGCCACAAAGGATAACCAGTGCTGTTAGTGTACAGATCACGATTGTATCTGCAAATACTTCAAAGATACCAAACATACCCTGTTTTACAGGCTCATCTGTATCTGCACATGCATGTGCGATCGATCCGGTACCGATTCCGGCTTCATTTGAGAAGATACCTCTGGAAACACCACGTCTCATAGTCATAAACATGCTTCCAACCACACCGCCGGTAAATGCGGACGGGTTAAATGCTCCTACAAAGATCATCTCAAATACATGTGGAACTTTGTCTGCATTCAGTGCAACTACTCCGATTGCAAGGATGATATAGAATACTGCCATGAATGGAACCAGCTTCTCTGTTACAGTACCGATACGTTTTACTCCGCCAAGTAAAACAACCGCTACCAGTGCTGCAATCACAATTCCGATCACCAGATTCACCATACTTATCTGTGCGTCATCAATCACATTGTAGCTTATAAGTGCTGAATCGATGGATGTCGTAATGGTATTTACCTGTGTTGCATTTCCTGTTCCGAGTACTGTCAAACTTCCAAGGATCGCATAGACCGAAGCCATCCAGTACCATTTCTTGCCAAGACCGTTCTTGATATAATACATCGGGCCCCCAACATAATCTCCCTCTGCATTCTTCTCTCTGTAATGAACTGCAAGTGTAACTTCTGAGAACTTCGTACACATTCCAAGCAATGCGGACACCCACATCCAGAACACTGCTCCTGCTCCTCCGATTGCAATCGCACCGGCAACTCCGGCAATATTTCCCGTTCCTACCGTTGCCGCAAGCGCCGTACACACTGCCTGAAATGGAGTGATACTACCTTCTTTCGCTTCTGACTTTGTGAAGATACGTCCGATAGAATTCTTAATGGCATACCCAAATTTTCGGAACTGTATAAATCCTGTACGAGCTGAAAGTACAAGCCCTACACCGATGATACAGACCATTGCCGGAACCCCCCAGACGAAATTGTTAACGGCCGCATTCACGTTTTCAATTGTTTGTAACATTTCTTTTCCTCTCTTTCGTCGTTCGTTGGTTTGATAATAACATACCTTTATTTTTTTGTACACAATTATTTTTGCACTTTATCCATATATGTTATTATTTTCACACACATTTTTGTGCAATGTGCACATAGTTTTCTTCTTTTTTTACGATTTTCATTCAAAAAGATTGGAGTATGCTTCATTTGTGTGATATATAAATAACGAGAAAAAATCATCATTATCTATAAGTTCTATCTTCTTTTCCCCATATCCACACGTTTTTTCTTTTTTCATGCTCTCTGTCTTGCAACTTTCCCAGATTCATGTTTTAATCTAATTATCTATATCACTTTCGGAGGAACTATATTATGAAAGATATGAAGGAATTACTCCATTCTGCACATCTTACCAAAACGCAGAGGATCATTGCGGAATATGTTCTGGATAATGCTTCGGAAGCCTGTTTTATGACATCTACGGAGATTGCTTTAAAGCTCGGGGTGAGTGAGTCTTCCGTAATCCGTTTCAGCCGTACGATCGGATTTGACGGCTTTATGGATTTTCAGAAGGCACTGCGGAAAGATTATCAGGACAAAGTACTCAGCATTTCCAGCAGTATCACGATCCCATCCCAGCGGATTGCAAAGCAGGCAAAATTAGACAACTCTTCTGATTACATCAACCGGCATTTTAAGAATGCTGCTCATAACCTTGAAGAGATATTTATCCAAAACTCCATTGAGACCTTTGAGAAGGCTGCGGATCTTATTGTTTCCAGTAAGCACAAATACATTGCTGCAACGAGAGGAAATATTTGTCTTGCAGATTTCTTTCTCCTGTATTTAAAGCAGATGGTTCCGCATGTAACCATGACAACCACAACGTCCATGAGCCCGATTGATCATATGTGCAATATCTCGCAGACCGACTGTCTGGTATTATTTAGTTTTCCAAGATATTCTTCTCAGGACGAAGTGACCGCCGAGATGGCACGCGATGCCGGAGCTTCAATAATCGTGATCACTGATAAGCCGAGTTCCCTGCTTGCACAATATGCCGACATTCTTCTCACAGTCCCGGTAGACAGTAATACATTCTTCAACTCTATGATCGGTCCGCAGTTCGTAACAGAGTCTTTGCTGGAAATCATCAGCCATAAGGCCAAGGGAATTGAAAAAAGACTTAATACGATTGACAAATATCTGAATAAACTCGGAAATTATTAACAAAGAAAACCTGCCGCAGATTTTCTCCAAGTCTCATCAATGATTATGACTTGTCGGAAATCTGTGACAGGTTTTCTCTCTCTTCTATCTGCGCTGTCAGGATTTTTACCAGTCTGCGCTGTTTTGCATATAATTTGATCATGTTAAATACCCGTTAATATACGATCCGCATATCAAACGGACGCCTAATATAATCCACTGTTCCTGATTCATATATTCCAGTACTGCAAATCCATCCATCTTCGGCATCACAATATCCAGAAGTATCAATGCTATATCATTTCCATATTTCTCCAGCTTCTCCACACATTCGTTCCCGTTTTCCGCTTCTATGATCTGGTACTTATCCTGCAGAATTTCTGTCAGAAGTTCTCGGTTGATCTTAGAATCATCTACAATAAGAATCCGTGGCTTTAGAATATCCGTATGCTCATCATGATCCTCCTCCGCTATTTTCTGATCCATTCCCTCTACCATTGCAGTATTTTTATACATTTTAGCAAGGTACATCCGTTTATCTGCTCTCTGGACAGCCTCTTCCACTGTCTCTTCTGTCGCTGACACACCTCCGATGCTGACTGATAACTTAATCCGCTCATATCCTGGTACACTCGTTTCAGCAATTTTTTTCTTAATCTTATTCAGCTTCCGCGCAAAGTTCTCACTGTCGATCTCCGGCAGTAAAAGCAGAAATTCATCCCCTCCGTATCTGATCAGTTTATCTGTCTTTCTGATATATTGCCGTATTACTTCTACCACTGTAATCAGTGCCATATCTCCTGCGTGATGGCCACGCATATCATTATATAACTTAAAATCATCTACATCAAGAATCACAACCCCTGCTTTTCCCTTTACATGCTTAATCTCATCTTCATAGTATCTCCGATTATAAGCCCCTGTCAGCGCATCTCTGTAAAGCTTGTCATTATAAACAGAAAGCTTCTGGACCATCTTCCCATATCCAACCGCATCAATCAATGTGTCTTCATCCAGCTTCTTCAACATCTCCATTACGTACGGTTTTCCATCAACCTCCACATATCTTGAAAACACCTGAAAAATATCCGAATCCAGAAATTCCAGCTTCGCTGCCTGTTTTTTTCTCTCAGCGATTTCATAGATATGCAATTCTCACACGGCTTTGCCTTATTCCAGAATGAATAGCACTGACACATCTCCATTGCATCTGCATCTGCATCCGCACTGTGCTCCGCTCTCTTCTCCAGCATCTCACCATCAACCAGGCGTACAATTGAGAACACTTCTCTTAGGCACTCCATCTTCTGTTCTGCCTGCTCCATTGTCATACAGTCCTTCTTATCCGTCATCGCACACCTCATTCTTTCTGCCTTTCCTGTTGCTCTTTTCTCCAAACATACTTTCTATATTTTAACATATAATCTATGATTTTTGAAGATGAGATCCATATGTACTCATTCTTCTTTTCTTCCGACAGAAATAGTACGGGATCAGACAAAGTAACGTTGCCCCCCATGCCAGCGGATAACTGATCAGCAGAATCTCCACCTTATGATGAATCTTCGTAAGGATTATGATCCACGGAAGCCTTACAAAGAACAGACCTCCGAATGTAAATATGGTCGGCCAGAGGACATCTCCCAGACCACGCAGTCCTCCGGACAGATTCTCAAGCAGCACACTCAACAGATAACTCGGAATCAGGAAACGTAACATATATACTCCTATCCCGATGACCTTTGGATCTGTCGTGAACATATGGTATAACGGTTCGCAGAATGCAAACAGAACTATAATAATAGCTCCTGTAAATATATAAGAGATCACTACATTCACCCGGATACTTTTATATACCCTGTCCATCTTTCCTGCCCCGTAGTTCTGTCCGGCGAATGTGGTCACTGCCGCACCAAGCGCACTCGATACTGTCCAGAAGATCATATCAAGCTTTCCGTAAGCTGCCCATCCTGCAGCGGTATCTGTACCAAAACTGTTGACGGATGCCTGGATCACTACATTTGTCACACCGTAAGCACATGCCTGAAGTGCTCCCGGAACACCGATTTTCAATTCTTTTCTCAATACTCCGGCATCCATCCGGAGTTCCCGGAACTTTAATTTCATAGCATCATATGCCCTGGTCAGCGACCAGGTAACCAGAACTGCACTGACACATTGTGAAATAACCGTTGCGAGTGCTGCCCCCGCAATCCCCATCTTCATTCCTACCACCATGACAATGTCCAGTATGATATTCATCACACAGCAGATCAACAGATAGAGAAGCGGTCTTCTGGAATCTCCGACCGCCCTCATGATTGCCGATCCCATATTGTAGACCAGCGTAAACAGAATTCCCATAAAGTAAATTCTGAGATAAGTTATAGAATCTGCCATCATATCCTGTGGTGTATTCATGATTTTAAGCAGCCATGGTGTCAATACTGTACCGGTCAGTGATACGATCAGACTGATCACGACAGAGAACAGATATGCCGTATGCACCCCCACATGCAGGCTCTTCCTGTCCTTTGCACCATAATATTGTGCGATAATAACTGCTGCCCCGTTCGCCAGCCCATTAAAGAATGTAACAACAATTGTTGATAAGACGGCTGCCGGTCCTCCGACACTGGCAAGTGCCGCTTTTCCCACGAAGCGTCCTACAATGATCGTATCCACAGTTGTATATAACTGCTGGATCAACGTCCCAAGCATGATCGGGAAGAAGAAGATTAACAGTTGTTTCCAGATAACTCCTTCCGTGATCGCATTTTTCTCAATTGTTTTTTTCCCCATTTTTTTGTCCCTCTCCTGCTTTTTCCACATTTTTTGTTTTTTTCCCCTATGTAATTTCCTCTTTATTCAATTTCAAATGAGTGATATTCCCACTTTCATCACTCCGGCCAGGACCATCACCCATATTGGATTCATTTTCACTTTCCGAAGTAATATCATACAAACTACAAAAATCACTACCAGACTCCACTTCGTCCCTGCAAGTGCGATCAGATCCCTGTTTTCCCAGAATGCCGTGATCAGGATTGAGATCCCTGCTGATGCGATCATCGCCACAACGGCAGGTCTTAAAGATCCCAGTACACCTTGCAATACCTCCATACTGCGATATTTTAAATATAGTTTTGCAATGACAGTTACGATAATACAAGAGGGCAGAATGCATCCAAATGTTGCTGCCAGGGCACCCGGTATCCCCGCAATCTTGATTCCGACAAAGGTTGCCGAATTCACCGCGATCGGTCCCGGTGTCATCTGGGAGATTGTAATAAGATCCGTAAATTCCGACATACTAATCCAATGATGTCCCGTCACAACCTGTCCCTGTATCAGGGGCATCGCCGCATAACCGCCGCCAAAACTGAACATTCCAACCTGTAAAAAGCTTAAGAAAAGCTGCAGATATATCATTTGCCTGCTCCTTTCCTGCTCATACATGTGCGTAAGACACCCAGCAATCCACATATGATCACAATATACACAACATTTACTTCAAATACACAGGATGCCGCAAATGCACCTGCCATGATCAGCAGCGAGATTCCGTCCTTTTCTTTCACTATGTCCGCGCCCATCTCATAGGTTACTGACGCGATCACCGCTCCGACTCCCGCCTGCATGCCTTCCAACATCTGACTTACCAGTTCATTAGTGCGAAACGCATTATAACAGACAGAAAGTAACGCTATAATGACAAATGGCGGAATGACTGTTCCAATAATCGATACCAGTACACCAGCAATTCCTGCAAGCTTATATCCTACAACAATTGCTCCATTTATCGCGATTGCCCCGGGTGAAGACTGTGCAATCGCAACCAGATCCAGCATTTCCTTTTCTTCGATCCAGTGAAGCTCATCTACAAATTTCTTCTTCATCAGGCTCACGATCACATAGCCGCCGCCGAATGTAAATGCACTTAAATATAATGTTGAAATGAATATCTTCCATAAGACTTTTTTTCTGCTGTTCATATTCGATTTCCCCTTTCTCCTGTGGTTTCAATTCTAATGTAACACATGTCATATTTATATTATACACTCTTTAAGATAATAAAAAATTTTTAAATATCCACAAACAGCAATTTTGATCTTCTTTTTTATATGATATAGTTTAAAACTATACCAAACCCACAATTTTAAGTATTATGCAAAAAACTATTACATCTGGTATAATAAAATCATCAACTAAGCAAAGACAAATAATTAAAAAATCGGAGGTTTTCATATGATAAAAGACACATTAACTTATGACATCGTAGGTTCTTTTTTACGACCTGCAGAAATTAAAGAAGCACGTAAAGCTTATAAAGACGGTAAGATTACAAAAGAAGAATTAACACAAGCCGAAGATCTTGCAATCGCATCACTGGTAGAAAAGGAAGTGGCACACGGTTTGAAATATGTAACAGACGGAGAATTCCGCCGCAGGTGGTGGCATTTGGACTGGCTCAAAGAATTTGATGGATTCGATACCATTCATTTCACAAAAGAAATCAATGGAACCAGTAATGAAATTGAGCTTGGAACCGTTACCGGTAAGTTCTTCTATGATAAGAACAAGGCACATCCAGAGCTTTGCGCGTGGGACTATCTTCATTCTCTGGCACAAAAATACGACGGTATTACGGCTAAAAAATGTATTTCCGGTCCGAATATGATCCTGATTGATCACTTCCTTCAGCTTGGTAATAAAGAGACACCTTATTACGGAACAGACATCCATGCACTGATCGATGATATTGCAAAAGCCTATCAGAATGCAATTTTAGATTTCTACGACCATGGCTGCCGTTATCTTCAGATTGATGATACATCATGGACTTATCTCATCGATGAGAACTTCCAGAAAAAGATAACTGCTCTTGGATATACAAAAGGACAGATTCTGAACTGGTTCCAGCTTGTATCAACAAAAGCTCTGGAACACAAACCGGAAGATTTCTTTATTGCAACACATTTCTGTAAAGGAAACTTCAAGGGAAATCCTCTGTTCCATGGATTTTACGATTCCGTTGCCCCGGTAATCGCTGAAATTCCGTATGACGCATTCTTCGTAGAATACGACGATGCCCGTTCCGGTTCCTTTGCTCCATGGTCTGTCCTGAAAGATAAGGATGCTATCTTTGTCGCAGGTTTAATCTCTACCAAGAACCCGATTCTGGAAGATCATGATTTTCTTAAAAAACGTTATGCCGAAGCCCGCTCCGTAGTCGGAGAGCAGATCGCACTTTCTCCGCAATGTGGCTTTGCTTCCGTTGAAGAGGGCAACTGTATTGATGAAGAGACACAGTGGAAGAAGATTGATCTTCTGGTATCTTGTCAGGATTTTCTGTAAAAACGCAAGAGAAGCTGCCAATGGCAGCCTCTTTCAAATGCATGGCAATCAAAACCAGTGCATCTTTACATAGTAAGAAGGCAGCTATTCATAACTGCCTTCTATATTCTCGCATTTCATACTATTTTTCAAATGGAATACAATTCCAATAATTTTATTTTTCCTGTTTCGTTTTCCCATTGTTCCTTACTCAGTATCACTTTATCAATTTTTTCCGTTTTAAGTTTCTCCGTCCCACAATGTTCCTGCTGTCTCTTACAATAAAGCATTTCAATCTTTCCAAAATACTCCGAATGTTCTTTCCCTGTTACAACTGCATCTAATGCCACATCCCTGGCTTCTGAACCATCAAAACTAATCAACAGAACATGATCACTCACAATATTCCGTCCAGCGATACTTTTTACTCTAAATTGATCAATACCGTTTCGTTTTCCCCAAAATTCCAACTCCACAGGCTCTTCTACTGCTTTTGAAATAACGGAAATTTCTGAATTGTACTTTGATGTTAATTTTTCCGTTTCTTTCTCAGGTGTTTTTATTGACTTATCATTTTTCCCTGAAATCATCCAGGTTAACATCACCATGATTCCCAATATGACAATAACACCTATCAACCAGCCAGGTATTACATGCCACGATGATTTTACTCCTGCTGTTCCTGCAGCTCCCATAAATATCCCCCACACAATCAACATTGGATATCTTACTTTTCTCATTTTCTCTTTCATACTCTTACGCCCGCCTTTCTTCTACTTAATCTTTACACTTGCCTCGCTTTCATTGCGAGAAACTTCTTTTTTCTTGCTTATAATGTAAACGATCAAGTAACTTGAAGGTCAATATTTTTCGAGAAAATTTAATAGAAAATCGGAATCTTGGTATTTTATCATACATACATGACATAATAATTAACCACTACCCCATATTATAAATAACACCCAGAGATACTTATTTCAGACTGATAATCAGATTTTTATTGAATTTATTAATCTATATGTTATGACAACATATCTTTCAGACATGTACTCCGGTAGTCACTCGGTGATATTTTATATCTTTCTTTAAATACTCGGTTAAATGTTCTCTGACTTTCAA